>OGVY01000058.1_pt1 | contig 17576 bp, 12 predicted proteins | sample 1575871 | NCBI WGS metagenome assembly OGVY01 (sample SAMN07581536, study PRJEB24739) | freshwater metagenome
GTTTCCCAGTCACGATATCGGTTTTTAACGCTTCTGCTTCTTCCGTATCATCTTCGAGCTCCGCGGAATCCACGAGTGCAGCAGAAAGAGGCTGGCTCAGTTTGGACCCGTCTCGGTAAAGAGCAATCGCTTTGACCATTTTTTTCCATGAAGTCCAGTAAGCATCTTTTACATCTTCGATAGTAGCTTCGGAAGTCATATTGATAGTCTTACTAATGGCACCACTAATAAAGGGCTGAGCTGAGGCCATCATTTCAATATGGGCTTGATAAGGTAAGTACCGAGTGCCTTTCTTTCCACATTTATTGGCACAGTCAAATACCTCGTAATGCTTGGGATCTAAATGAGGGGCTCCTTCAAGAGTCATCTGACCAAAAAGAAACTCATTCGCTTCTTGGATCTGCTCGGAAGAAAATCCCAAGTGCTCCAAAAGACTGAACTGGGGATTCTCAAGGCTGTCTTCTTTGACCTGAAAAAGATCCCTACAAATTTCTTTACCAAAAACCCAAGGGGTAATCACAAACCTAATATCAAAAGCAGTTCGAACATTTTTCTCTAGAGTTTCTAACACTGTTTTTGGCACTGCTTTGTTCTTAAAAAAGTCCCATGAAATATGAGGGCATTTCTTAAAGTCGGGAGTCCCCAAAGTGTACTCGATCATTTCTTGAACTTGGGAATCCGAATAACCTAGATTTTTAAGAGCCACGGGGACAGACTGGTTGATAATCCTGAAATAGCCCCCTCCCGAGAGTTTCTTAAATTTCACCAAAGAAAAATCCGGCTCAATTCCAGTGGTATCACAATCCATGATGAGTCCAATGGTCCCTGTGGGAGCAATCACACTGACTTGAGCATTACGAAAGCCGAACTGCTCCCCTAATTCTAAAGCCCTATCCCAAGAGAGTCTGGCAAACTCCAATAAATATTTGGGGCAATCAGCACTATTGATTCTTTCGGGTTCCACTGTAAGCCCTTCGAAGCTATCGCTCACATTTTCCTGAGTTGCTCTTCGATGATTCCGGATGACTCGAAGCATTTCCTCTCGATTTTCTGTGAACTTTTCAAAGGGTCCCATCTCTTTAGCTATTTCGGCCGAAGTTCCATAACTTTCCCCAGTCATAATGGCAGAAATAGCAGCACAAATGGCTTTAGCTTTGGGACTGCCGTAAGCAATTCCCATTGACATGAGAAGAGCCCCTAAATTGGCATAACCCAAGCCTAAAGTCCGATACTCAAAACTTCTCTGAGCAATTTCAGCACTCGGAAATTGAGCCATCAATACACTGATCTCCAAAACCAGAGTCCAAAGCCTGACTGCATGAGCAAATCTTTCAATCTGAAACACTCCCGATTTGGGATCATAAAACCGCATGAGGTTGAGGCTTGCTAAATTGCAAGCAGTGTCATCGAGAAACATGTATTCAGAGCAGGGATTAGAAGCGTTAATTCTTCCTCCGTTGGGACACGTATGCCACTCATTGATTGTCGTATCGAACTGCAGCCCCGGATCCGCGCATGACCAGGCAGCCGTTGCAATTTTATCCCAAAGCAGTTCACTAGAAACTTCCCTTACCACTTCACCCGTTGTTCGAGTCCTGAGAGGCCAGGGTTTTTTGTTCTCTAAAGCTTCAAAGAAAGTATTAGGAATTCGAACTGAATTATTAGAGTTTTGACCACTCACAGTGGCGTAGGCCTCGCTCTCCCAGCCCGTATCGAATTCAGGAAAATCTACTTCTCTCAGTCCTTGGGAAGCTAATTGAAGAACTTTTTGTACTGTGTTCTCAGGGATAAAGGCTTCTCGGCATTTTTTTAAGTGTTTTCGAAGGTGTTTGTTTTCTTTTAAATCGACAAAAACATTTCCTGCTTCATCAAAAGCCGACTCCAAAAGGGCTCTTAAAAGCTTTTTATGGAGCTTACTTCCTGCTGCTAACGCAGAAACTTTCTGTTCTTCTAAAGCCTTCCAATCAATAAACTCTTCCACTTCAGGGTGGTCCAGATCGAGACAAACCATTTTTGCAGCCCGTCGAGTAGTTCCGCCGCTCTTAATAGCTCCCGCAGCTTTATCCCCAATTTTAAGAAAAGACATTAACCCTGAGGACTTTCCTCCTCCCGAAAGCTTTTCCCCTGCGCCCCGGAGTTGCGAAAAATTAGTTCCAGTTCCTGAGCCATATTTAAAAAGACGGGCTTCTCTCGTCCACAAATTCATAATACCGTTTTCATTGACCAAATCATCGGTCACACTTTGAATAAAGCAAGCGTGAGGCTGAGGATGCTCATAAGCATTTTGGCTTTGCTTGAGCTTTTTTGTTTTGGGACACACGTAAAAGTGGCCTTGGGCTGGACCCGTAATTCCGTAGGCATAGTAAAGTCCCGTGTTAAACCACTGGGGGCTGTTGGGAGCAGCCATTTGATTTGCAAGCATGAAACTGATTTCATCATAAAAACTTTTTGCATCCCTATCGGAGGAGAAATATCCAAAACGGGTTCCCCAGTCTGTCCAACAGCCGGCTAATCGGTGGAAAACTTGTCTTGCATCTGTCTCGCTTCCTAAAGTTTTTCCATCGGCTTGAGGAACCCCCACCCTTCTGAAATATTTTTGAGCTAGAACATCTGTGGCTACTTGAGACCAATGTTTTGGAACCAGGACTTCTGCCTGAGAGAAAACAATTTTTCCATTCGGTTCTCGAATTTCGGAAGCGCGCTTCTCAAATTCAATTCCATCAAAAGGATCTTGGTTCTCTCGAGTGAAAACTCTTGGTATCTTCATGGTTCCTCCAGATACACGTTGCCAAAGCAAAGCGTCAGCTTTGCGCGTCAACAAAGTTAACTTTTTATAAGGATAGATTACCGTCTCACCGGTGCTGCGGTATCCGTAATGTAAAATATAGCATGTGCCATACATTTACTGTCAATGAACGGACAAGTATTTCAGAGCGATTTGGAGTCGTTTGATCGCGAAGCCGCGTTAGGTATTGGACTCAACTGATCTTTTGGTTTCAAAAAAAAAGAAAAATCTTTTTGCTTGATCTTTATCAAAAAAATCAACTCAACTGCAATCTCCCCATGATTTTCCCCAACTTGAATCTACTTTGAGAGGCACTTTAAGTTTCATTGCGTTTTCCATTTCAGAGAGAATCTGTTTTTCAATTTCTTTCTTTTCGCTAGTGGGCACTTCAAAAACGAGCTCATCGTGTACTTGAAGAATCATTTTTGTTTTGAGTTTCTCCTTCTTGAGCTTCTCATGAATTCTTACCATTGCGGTTTTAATCATATCGGCAGCAGTCCCTTGGATAGGAGTATTAATAGCAGCTCTCTCAGCCATTTCTCTTCTCATTCGATTAGCGGAATTGATTTCGGGTAAGTACCGCCTCCTTCCAAACTGGGTTGTTACAAAACCGTTCTTGTGGGCATTTTCAATGAGAAAATTCAGATATTTCTTAACGCCGGAGTATCTCTTGAAATACTTTTCAATAAAATCTTTAGCTTCGGAAGGGCTTATCTTAAGAGTTTGAGATAGCCCAAAGGGAGTTTGTCCATAAACCACACCAAAATTAATGGTTTTAGCAATTTTTCTTTGTTCTGCACTTACTTCGTTCACACCGAAAATGAGTTTCCCCGTGTAGGCGTGGACATCTTCATCTTGCTCAAAAGCTCTCAGAAGCTCTTTGTCCTCACTCATGTCAGCTAAAAGTCGAAGCTCGACTTGACTATAGTCTCCGGAAAACAACTCGCAGCCCTCTTCCGCAATAAAAACAGAACGAATGTCGTAGCGAGGATCCTTCGTGGTTGGAATATTCTGTAAGTTGGGATTTGAGCTGGAAAGCCGCCCAGTAGCCGTAATCGTTTGATTGAAGCTGGTATGGACTCGTCCTGTTTTGGGATGGATCTGCTGAATGAGTCCCTCCACATAAGTGGATTTCAGTTTTGAAAGTTCCCGATACTTGAGCACCCATTCGCAAACGGGATGTTTGTTAGCCAAAGCGAGAAGCACACTTTCATCCGTTGAAATACCCGTTTTTGTTTTACGCACCACCGGAAGTTTCAACTTTTCGAAAAGAACGTGTGAGAGTTGTTTGGGAGAACCTATATTAAAAGCTCCGCCTGCAAGCTCATAAACTTTATCTTCTACTGCAGCTTGGTCTTCGGACAAGTGCTCTTCCATTTTTTCCAGTTTACTCTGATCCACTCGAACCCCTGTGAACTCCATTTGGGCTAACACCGGGACTAAGGGAATTTCTATGTCCTCGAGAAGCTTCCTACCCCCCATAGCAACAACTTCCGATTGAAGTCGCTCGTGAAGTCGCAGAGCGATATCCGAATCTTCTCCCGAGTACTCAGTGGCCTTTTCGATAGAAACCTCAGCAAAGCTTATTTGACTCTTTCCTTTTCCAGTCACGTCCTCATAGGAAATGTTTTGGTGGCCTAAATACTTCAATGCAAGAGCGTCCAATCCATGGGGCTCCTCTGGATTAATGATATAGCTTTCAAGAAGCGTATCAGCAGCAATCCCTGCAAGCTGAATTCCCCAATTAGCTAAAATTTGCCAATCATATTTGAGATTCTGCCCGACTTTTGGAAGACTCGGATGCTCTAAAAGAGGCTTCAACTGTTTTCGAACGACTTCTTCAGAGAGTTGCCCAGGAACCAGCTCACTTTTTCCAGGAAGTCGGTGTTTTAAGGGAATGTAAAAAGCTTCCCCAGATTGTACTGCAAGCGAAATACCTACGAGTTCTGCCGAATGAATGGTCAAAGAGGTGGTTTCAGTATCAACAGAAAGCAACTCAGATTCTCGAATTTTTCTGCAAAGAACAGTCAGCTCTTCTTGAGTTTGAATCGTCTGATAATGCCCTTTTTTGAATGCGTCTTCCTTTTTTGAAAAACCAAATCGCTTCATGAGCTGACTAAACTCAAACTCCTCAAAAAGTTTCTGGAGCGCAGAGGAGTTTGGGCCTCGATACTTACAATCCTCCCAGTCCCAATCTAAATCCAAATCTCTTTTTACAGTAGCCAGCTTCTGGCTCAAGAAAGCCATTTTCTTTTCTGCTTTTAAAGTTTCACGCCTTTTATCTTGCTTAATTTTATCGAGGTTTTGATAAAGATTCTCCAAGGAGCCAAACTCAGAAATCAACTGAGCAGCTGTTTTTTCTCCAATTCCCGTAACCCCGGGAATGTTGTCTGAGGCATCGCCCATGAGAGCCAAAAAATCTACTACTTGTTCAGGTTTTACCCCGAATTTTTCAACAACTCCTTCGGGCCCCACTCGCTTATCTTTCATGGTGTCGTATAAAGTGACATCCCGATTCACAAGCTGCATCAGATCTTTATCTCCAGTAATGATGTCGACTTGATAACCTTCTTTCATGGCTCTTTCACAAAGAGTGCCGATCACGTCATCCGCTTCTGCCCCTTCCTGTTGCATTCTTTTTATTTGGAAAGCATCAACCACTTTGAGAATCTCGGGGATTTGGACTACTAAATCTTCAGGGGGACTTTCTCGATTCGCTTTATATTCAGAGTACAACTCTTTTCGAAACGAGGGTTTGGGAGTGTCAAAAGCAATGACTAAATTCTCTGGCTTTTCCACGTCCAAAACTTTTAAAAGCATGGTGGTAAAACCATAAATAGCATTGGTTGGAAAGCCCTTGGAGTTGGAGAGGTGCTGGATGGCGAAAAAAGCCCTAAAAAAATAGGAGCTCCCATCAATGATGATGAGCTTAGATTTCATGCCCCTACACTAGATGTTTTGCGGGGGTTTTTCTAGCTCGAATTGCTTCAAAAACAGCAGGAAGAACTGAAATCACAATGATCGCTAAAATGACCAACGTGAAATTTTTTCGAACAACTGGAATATTTCCAAACCAAAAACCTGCTACTGCGAATAAGCCAACCCACAAGATAGCTCCCAGAACATTGTAGAGGCCAAATCGGGAATAATTCATTTTACCGACTCCTGCTAAAAAGGGAGCGAACGTTCGTACAATTGGAACAAATCGAGCAATAACGATTGTTTTGGTCCCATAGCGCTCATAAAACCTTTGAGTTTTATCTAAGTATTCCTTTTTGAGAAACCATTTTTCGCGTTTTAGTATTCGGGGACCCAAATATTTTCCAATGGAATAATTAAGGGCGTCTCCCAAGATACCCGCAATACAAAGAAGCGGAATCAGATAACGCAGTTCCAAAGAGCCCGCTCCGGCAAAAGCTCCAGCAGCAAACAATAAGGAATCGCCAGGCAGAAAAGGAGTCACGACAAGACCCGTTTCACAGAACACAATCAAAAATAAAATCAAGTAAGTCCAAGCACCATACTCCAAAATGGTTGAGTTTAAGTGGACGTCCAAGTGCAACATTACATCAATCAATTGCTTAAGAAGTTCCATGGCTTTCCTCTCGAGCTCGATACTTTTTCTGTTTCCCAAGGAAAAGTAAAGAAAGGTTTTGTGGGGGGCTGCGTTATTTAAAAACAAAGAAAACAGCTGCTGCAATGAAACAAAATCCGACCCAATCATTCCACCTAAGACTTTCTCCTAAAAACCAGTAGGAGAATCCTGAAAAAACCAAAAGCGTAATGACCTCCTGAAGGGTTTTTAATTGCGCTACACTGAATTGTCCGTGCCCTATTCAATTAGCGGGTACTTGAAAGCAGTACTCAAAAAAAGCAATGAACCAACTCACTCCAATCACTTTCCAAAGGGGTACTTCTTTGAATTTTAGATGACCATACCAAGCGAATGTCATGAAAACATTTGAAAGGATTAGAAGAAGAACCGTTTTCATTCAGATAGAGAAGCTTAAACGATATCAGCAAAACTCCGCTCAGTTCGAGCAAAATAAGTAGCTCCTGAAGCGAACAAAATCACAGAAATACCCAGTGAAAGCCCCATGGCGAGGGGATCCAGCGGTCTTTCAAAAAGAATGGCTCGATAAGTATCAATCACTCCCACCATGGGATTACACTTGAGCCAGATTTGGAAGCGTTCTGGAATCACTCCGAGAGGATAGACAATCGGAGTGAGAAACATCCATACTTGGACTAAAAACGGAAGGATGTGTCCGACATCCCGATATTTCACATTAAGAGCCCCGAGCCAAAAACTGATTCCTGAAGCTAAAATAAAAATCCACAAAGTCACAATGGGAAGGCCAACGAACCAGCTTAATTTTGGGGTGAAGCCAAAAAAAGCTAGAATGACAAAAAGGCAAATGAGAGAAATGAAATAGTCAAGAAGCCCGGCAACCACCGCAGCTAAAGGAATGACTAATCGAGGAAAATAAACCTTACTAAAGAGGGAGCCACTCCCCACTAAACTCAAGCTTCCTTTTTGAATAGCTCCCACAAAAAAGCTCCAGGGAACCAAAGCAGAAAAGCTAAAAGCAGCATAAGGAAGGCCTTCCGAATCCATCCGGGCCACTTTTCCAAAAAGAAAAGTATAAGAAAGCATCATAAAGAGGGGTTGGGCAACGACCCAAGCCACCCCCAGGGCTGCCTGTTTGTATTTCACTTGAATATCCCTAAGACTGAGAAAATAAATTAATTCCCGATACCGAATGATCTCTTTAAGATTGATGAGCTTCCAAACTGAAGTTTTTGATTGAATCAGAATTTCTGAAACACTTTCGGATGAGTGCATTAGCTCACCTCTTTAATTAAGGCTGGAATAGAAAAATACCCTTGTCGCTTTTGAGGATCCTTTTCCAAGGAAGTGACACTCAAAAAAGGGATATCCGCATCTTGCCCTACCCAGTCATATACTTTATCTCCTTCAGCATTGGAGAGATTCACTTCAACAGAGTATTCTCCTGGTCGCAGACACAGCTTTGGAAAAACGACAGCTAGTTTTTTCTTCTGGTTGGCATCTATTGGTTGGTGGGTAATCGTTTCTTTCACAGTGGTAATCACATCGCCTGAAAGTGGATTTCGAATGGTAACCATTAAACTCAACCCTTGGCAGGCCTTGAGTGTGGAATAGTCCATCTCCAGTCCGACGGATTCGTCCGAACCAAATACCCAAGAAGGCTTTTGATTTGAATCCAAAAATTGCAAATGCTCAATGCGAACATGCCCACTGCCCCAACAAAGCCGGCCTTTCAAGTTTGCCTCTGCCACCTGGCCATTGGGTTGAAGAATTTTGATAAAGAGTGGCAATACTTCCTCAGTGGGTCCGTCTTTGAGGATTCTCCCACTATCGATGAGAACTACTCTGGAACAAAGACTTCGGATTAAATGAAGGTTGTGACTCACAAAAAGAACTGTTCTATTTTGGCTTGCCACATTTTGCATGACTCCCGTGCATTTTTTTTGGAAGGATAAGTCCCCCACTGCCAAAACTTCGTCCAAAACTAAAATATCGGGATCCAAATGTGCTGCCACTGAAAAAGCCAGCCGAATATACATTCCACTGGAATAGCGTTTGACAGGAGTGCCTATAAATTTTTCTATTTGTGAAAATGCAACAATTTCATCGAATTTTTTTAGAATTTCTTCCTTTCTCATTCCCAGAAGAGCGCCATTTAAAAATACATTTTCTCTTCCTGTAAGTTCGGGGTGAAACCCTGTCCCCACTTCAAGCAAACTCGCCAAGCGCCCACGAACTCGAATCGTTCCTTCGGTGGGATCCGTAATTCGGCTAAGAATTTTCAAAAGAGTCGACTTCCCAGCTCCGTTTCTTCCCACTACCCCGATGACTTCACCCGGTTTTGCGGAAAAGGAAACTTGTTTGAGAGCCCAAATCGTATCTGCAGAGTCTAAGCCGTTTCTTTCGAAGTCGCTGTTTTTTTTGGGGGGGGAGAAACTTCTCAGAAATTGGTCGCATTTTGAAGCTAAAGCCTCTCTGAGAGTGGCATAGGGCTGGTGTTTGAGCTTTCCAATAGAATACTGCTTGGAAATATTTTCAATGCAAATGGAATAGTCCATAAAGTAGGCTGAAGCGGGAGCTGATGCTAAGATTGACGATTAAAACTCTTAATGAGAAAGCTTGGTTAAGTATACTATGATTTCTGTTTTTAACCCCAACTCAGCCGCGTCAAAAGATTCAGGTGTCTTTGGCCTCCCGTACCGACTCTCTGAAAGTAGCTTGGTTTTTATTCCGGTTCCTTGGGAAGTGACCACTTCTTATGGGGGGGGTACTTCTTTGGGACCTCGCTCCATTTTGGCAGCAAGTCGTCAAGTGGATCTCTTTGATAGTGAAGTTCTCAAACCCTATGAAGCAGGTCTTTACTTTTTGCCTGAATCTCCAGAGGTCATTCGCTGGAACCGAGCTGGAAAAGAAAAGGCGGCCCCAATCATTGCTGCCGGAGGAGAACTTTCTGAAAAACCCGAGCTGGAATCTCAGCTGAGAGAAGTCAATGCTCTGGGGACTCTCCTCAACGATTGGGTTAGAAAGGAAACCCTATCTCTTTTGAAATCAAAGCAGATCCCAGCAATTGTAGGAGGAGATCATTCCGTTCCCTTTGGGGCTTTGCAAGCTGCTGCGGAATTTAATCCTCAGTTTGGCATCCTTCACATTGATGCTCACAGCGATACCCGCAAAGCTTATGAAGGTTTTACCTGGTCCCATGCGTCTATCATGCGCAACGTAATTGAGAACATTCCTCAAGTATCGAAAATCACGCAGGTGGGAATTCGTGATTTTTGCGAAGAGGAAGTGGAGTTTAGTAAATCTCACTCAAATAGAGTGAAGACTTTCTATGATCAGGATCTTCAGAGAAACAAATTCGAGGGAGCTTCATGGAAAACTCTCTGCGAAGAAATCGTTAAGGAACTCCCTTCTCAAGTTTGGATTTCGTTCGACATTGATGGCTTGGATCCGCAACTGTGCCCTCACACAGGCACCCCCGTTCCTGGAGGACTTCAATTTGCTGAAGCCTGTTATTTGATTCGATCGGTAGCGCTTTCCGGAAGAAAACTCATTGGCTTTGATCTCAATGAAGTGGCTCCCGGCCCAGATAAAAATAATGAATGGGATTCAAATGTGGGTGCCCGACTTCTTTATAAACTCACCGCTTGGACTTTGATGTCACAAGGAAAGGCTAAACTGAGATAAGTTTTTTGAACCTTTGTTGGTGTAAAACTGCAGCCAAAGCCAAGGCCACCACCATCCCAGTCCAAAATCCCATGGGACCCTGGTGTTTGTGAAAAGTTAACCATAGGCTCAGGCCCATTCCCACAAGTCCGTAGGAGACAAGAGTATTTAAAAACGGAATGCGAGTATCTTTGATTCCTCTTAACGCATAAATACCTAGCACTTGAAGGCCATCAAAAATCTGGAAAATCCCAGCAATGACAATCAAACCACGAGCCATTTCCACTACGGCTGGATCCCGCGTATAAAAATGGACGATATTTTCCGCGAAGAGCAGCAAGAGAGCTGCGTTGAAACTCCCTAAAATAAAACAGATAAAAAAACCGGCTCGACCTGATTGTTGGACTGATTTCAGATCCTGTTTTCCTGCTCCTATTCCCACTCGTACCGAAACTGCAATGGAAACCCCCAGAGGCACCATAAAGGTTGCAGAAGCAACATTCAGTGCAATTTGGTGAGCAGCGACTTCCAAGGTTCCCAAAAGGCCCATCAAAAGAGTACTTCCACTAAAGTAAATCATTTCTGCAAGCATTGCCCCACTCGAAGGAAGTCCCAAACGCAACATTTCAAATAGGAGTTCCTTTTTAATCTCAAGCTTTCTCAGAAGATTCAGGTTTTGGATCTTTTGGAAAAAAACTAAATACCCAGCTAACCCTAAACACAAAAGCATTTGGGCTAAGCTTGTGGCGAGACCTGCCCCGGCCACTCCCATCCTAGGAAAGCCCCAATTACCGTAAATTAAAGCGTAATCTAATGTCGCGTTTAAAAGCGCTCCGCACAAAACAAGAAAAATAGTGGGTCTCGGATTTTCTAAAGCGTCGAAAAATTGTCTAAAAACGATAAATCCTAAATGAAAGGGAACACCCCACATGATTTGGGACAAATATTTCTGAGAAATGCCCAGGAGAACGGGATCCTGTCCCAGTTTTAGCAAAAGAATTTTTCCGACGCCCAGAGCTCCAATCATCACAACACTCAAAAAAAGCGACAGAAGAAGTGCGGATTGTAAGATCCTTCGCAAATCCTGAGTTCTTCCTCCACCCCAAGCATGGGCCACCAAAGGATTAACTGTGCTGAGAATCCCAAAGCAAACTAGTTGGAGAAGCCAATAATAAGTAGTGGCTATAGCCATAGCAGCTAGAGCATGGGATCCCAACTTGCCCACCATCATGTTATCCACAATCGGCATAGTCATCCACAAGACTTGGGTGACTATCATGGGAAAGGCGAGACGAAGTATTCGTTTCGCTTCAGAGATCACGGCTCTCTTTCCACATCTTTTCAAAACGTTCCTGATACCGAGAAACAAGAACCTCATTTGAAAAATAGATTTGATTTTCTTGATTCTTAAAAGTAGCTCCGTGGGTGTAATTAAAAGACCCAGTTTCAACTTTTTCGCCATCCACAATCATAAATTTATTGTGCATGATCCCCCTTTGGCGGCCTGAGCGCACATTGGCTCCAGCCCGTAGAAAAGTAGAAACCAAAGAGTGTTGACCTCGGCTCTGGCGTTTGTCCACCAAAACTCTGACAGGAATTTTCCGGGAAGCTAAAAGAATTTCATGGACAATTTGAGGGTGAGTGATATCAAAAACGGCTACATCAATACTCGTTTTTGCAGATCTTATAAAATCGACCAGTTTCAAATCACAAGCTTCATCAGGTGAAAAGCACACAAATGAATTGGAGAAGGTTTTCATCTCAGGACTCTGCTCTACTCGAACGTTTCGAGCACAACCTGCTAACAAGCCCAGAAGCAACAAAAATTTAAGCATGATTCCTCTTCTCACTTTTTAAAGGTTTTCGAGTACCCATATTTCTCTTCTGTCAGGTCCTAACTGATTGACCGATTTTTGCCTATAATCTTTTAATTCCTGAAACAACTCTAAACCGGGGCCTGCTCCTTTTTCATAATCCCTATTTGAAATATACAACACAATTTCCTGAAACCGTCGGGATCTCAGGAAAGCCATAAAGAGCCGGTGCCCACACTCCACCCAAGCTTCATGAAATCCTCGCTTTCCCAACTCTTTAGCCAAACCTTCCAACTCCAGCCCGCCCTCGTTCTCAGTCCAAGGAACCAACTCAATCCCACCCGACTTTAACTCACTCTCTCTTTCTCTGAGAAAGTTTTCACCACAAAGCAGGCTCACACTATGAGCACTTTGTTTTATTTTCGAGGTCAGGGAAAACTTGAGTTTTCTATCAAAAATCCATACCGGTTTCGAAAGAACGGTATCTTCAAGACGGACATTAAACAACGGATCATCTTTTTGGATGGTCGCTTGGCTGGTGATTAATGTATCTGCTTGCTTTCTTCTTTCGTGAGTGTATCGATTCGCTCTCTCACTAGTAATTTCAAGCCTTACCCCATCTAAAGAGGCTGTTTGGTAATTATTTGTAAGCGCGAGTTTTCCAGTTAGCCATGTTTTTCCAGTTCGAGTCCAATAGGCATATTGCCTATAAAAAGAAAATATTTCTGGATTTATTTCTTGAGTTACTTTTACTCCGGCTTCTTTTAAGAGTTGGACCCCGCGTCCAGAGATTGTGGGATTTGGATCCGAAAAGCCGTATACAACTTCCCTTATTTTTTTTTGAAGGATCAGATTTGTACAGGGTGGAGTTTTGCCAAAATGGCAACAGGGTTCCAGAGTGACGTAAAGAGTTGCGTCTTCAACGTCTTCTGCTTCTCGAATCGCTCCTACTTCTGCGTGAGGCTCACCAGCAGCCCAATGAAAACCTTTTCCGATGATTCTGCCATTTTTTGCTAAAACAGCTCCCACCGCAGGATTTGGAGCAGTAAAACCTTTCCGAATTTCAGCAAGTTTCAAGGCTTCATGTAAGTAAGGGCTCATCTCGATATCTGATACCCTATTTGTGACTTCCCTTCTAGTTTCTTTCCGCGAGAAGAGATAAAATCCTGGTATGGCTTCCTTACGAAAAAATGCTTTAGCTCGACTAAAAAACGAAGAGTTTGATTTGCTGATCATTGGAGGGGGAGCCACAGGTTCTGGGATTGCCTTGGATGCTCAGCTTCGCGGACTTAAAGTGGCACTGGTTGAAAAGGCGGATTTTTGTTCAGGAACATCAAGCCGAAGTACCAAATTGGTTCACGGAGGAGTCAGGTATCTAGAACAGGCCGTTCTTCATTTAGATCGAAGTCAATTCAAACTGGTTCGAGAAGCTCTCAGCGAAAGAAAAATTCTTTCGGAAATTGCGCCCCACTTAGTGACTTGGCTCCCTTTACTGATTCCGATGTATCGAAGATTGCAGGCCTCTTATTACCATGCTGGATTGAGGATGTACGACTGGTTAGCTGGCAAGCATCTGGTGCATCGTAGCCGTTTAGTTTCTCGGGAAGAAGCACTTGAACTTTGCCCCAATCTAAAAAAGGCGGGGCTTAAAGGTGGAGTGATTTATTACGATGGGCAATTTGATGACTCTCGAATGGCATTGAGCATCTTGCTCACAGCTTCGGAAAAAGGTGCAGCTCTTGCGAACTACACTGAAGTCCTTGGATTTCTAAAATCGAACGGAAAGATAAGTGGCGTTGAGCTTAAAGACAAATTGACTGGAGAAGTGTGGTTGACTCGAGCTCAAGCAGTCGTTAATGCTACTGGGCCTTTTACTGATACCATTCGTTTCCTAGACAACCCAGAGGCAACCCCTCTTCTTAAAGTGAGCTCGGGAGCCCATTTGGTCCTCCCCCCCCCGAAACAATCCATGCAGGTTGGAGTCCTCATTCCTAAAACTAAAGACAAGCGTGTTCTTTTTGTGCTTCCTTGGTTGAATCATATTTTAGTCGGGACCACCGACGTGGCTGCTCGCCTATCAGACAATCCAAAACCAACTCAAGAGGAAATTGCTTTTATTCGTCAGGAATTTGAAACCTACTTTGAGAACTCGTTGCAGGAGAATGACATTTACGCTACTTGGGCGGGACTTCGTCCTCTGGTTAATGAGCCTTCCGAAAAAGGAACTGCCTCTCTTTCACGAGATCATGCTTTCGATGAGAGCCCCTCCGGGCTTTTAAGTATTTTTGGTGGAAAGTGGACAACCTACCGACTCATGGCCGCCGATACAGTGGACCGAATCATCACTCGTTTTCCACGATCTTTTAATCCTTGCACTACTCATAAAACATCTCTAAGAGGCGCTGAAAACTCCTCCCAAATAATAAGAGAAGCACTGAGAAATAGAGGATTAGATGAAACAACTTCGGAGCATCTTTTCCGAACTTTCGGGAATCTAGCCCTAGAAGTACTTGAACAGGGCTCTGTAGAAAAAATCCATCCCAAACATCCTATTTTGATTTCTGAACTTTTGTATGGAATCCGAAAAGAATTTATCAGTCAGAGTTCAGATTTTATTTTCAGAAGAACTCGATTAGGTTTTCTAGACAAAAAGGCAGCAGTAGAATCTTATCCCATCGTCAGTTCTCTTATTAAAAATGAACTGGGCTGGACTCAAGAGGACTTAGAGAAGGACCGTCTAGATTTCTTTTCTCAACTCTGAACTTTAGCCTTGAACTGGGTATTGAGGCGCAATTCGCTTTATTTTCTCAACAAGCTTTGCGACGTCTTTACCCTCTTTCACTTTAGCAAGTTTTGCTTTGATTTTTTTAATCTTAGATCTTCTTCTTCTGCGACGGTCAATTTCTTGTCTTCGCGTAAAAGCACCCATAAAAGCTCCTTAATAGTGACCCAATAGTACTCACTCTTTAAAAAAAGAAAAGCCTTTAGCTTTCAAATATTGATAAATTTTGCCAGGGGAAACCCCCGGCAATCCCTCAAGCTCCTGAAAACTCGGAGGCCATAATTTAGGGTCAAAATGCATAGGTTCAGGCTCCATCTGCAATAATTTTGCGACAAGTTCTGAACAATAAAACTTATCGTCGGTCCATTGAAAGGACGAATCATATGGAAGATCTAACCAACTCATGATGTATTTACTTGCTTCAGAAGGAAGCTGCAACTCAACCCATTCTGCTGGCTGACCAAAAGTCTTTATTTGAGCAATCTCGATTATCTGGACTCCGGTTCTTGGATGGGAGTGAGCCCATTTACCCTCAACTGAGATAAGAACGTGAGCGTAAGGAAAATCGGGCTCAAGTTTAATGCTCTCTCCTTGGTTGTTTTTGACTTCCAAAAAAAGAACTTTGTCGGTGTTTTGGGGAAAAGCACTCAGAGATAAGAAAAAACAGGCCCAAAAAAGGAGTTTCATGGAATGTGTTTTCGTCTTTTAAGACAAGCAAAGGCAAGACCAGCTGCATTAAGGTCCAAGTCCAGTTTAAGTATTTTTTCAGTTACTGGAGTCATGCTCACTCCGCTTTCTCTTAATTCTTGCACAAAATATTCGCCGAGTTTCGCATGAATATGCCCCTCCACTTCACTGTCTGGAATATGGTTCTTATCACAATCTTCAATAAGACTCTGGTGAAATAAAAGATGTTTTTTAAGTATTTCACCCTGCCTTCTTAGTTCCTGAATCTCACCGAAGTGAGTAAGAAAAGCCCGGTCAGCACCTGTTTTTAGAATGCGGTCGATAGCTAGGAGCGCAAAAGTGCAGTTAAAATCCACAGGACTCGTTGAGGGAATATGAAAGGCCTTTTTTCCTCGAATATCAGGGTACGACAAACCAAAAGCATCTCCAGTAAAAATACTGTTCGAGTTTTTTTCAAAAAAACAAAGGTGGTGAGAAGCATGCCCGTCGGTAAAAAGAGATTCAAATTCTAATCCTTGCCAATTCCACTTTTCTCCATCACTTAAAGCTCTGATCCTTTCCGGAGGGACAGGTGTGATTTCGCCGAACAGAGTGTTAAATTGATTTTCTCCATAAACTTTTTTAGCGCTTGCGACCAAACGAGAAGGATCCATTAGAGTTCTAGCCGCTTTTGGATGGGCTAGAACAAGCGCGTTTGGAAAAAGCCTCACAAGTTTTCCAGTAGCTCCAGCATGGTCTAAATGAGCGTGAGTGACCATCAAGTAATCTACTTTATCGAGCGAAACATTTTGTGCTTCCAAAGCCGCTAACAAAAAAGGAAGCGCACGAGTCGTATTGTTTTCTATGAAAACTGCCCTTCCGGATTCCACTCTTAAGAATGCGGCAGCGAACCGAGGGAACAGGTAATGACAATCAATGGTTTGCCAGTGATGCAACGACACCCAATTAGTTTAGAATGGATGGTCTGAAGATACAAATTCGTAAGGAACCCAATGAAAGGGCTTCAAAGGAGTTCCGTAGAGGTGCCCCACTTTTTTGATGTGAAGTTCGCCTCTTTGATTTCGCATTCCCACCAAATCAGAGCCATCGGCTAACATGATTCCTAACTTTCCTGTATAAATATCATAGCTTCCATCCAAGATGGTTTCTCGAAGCCCCAAGCCTCGAAGTTGAGTCCAGCCTGAGAACGTAAGGGGATGAAAAGGATTATCGCTATTATAGGGAGTTTGTCCTAATTCTACTAACAGGTTAAGATCCCATTGAGGCCCCTTGTAAAATCCAGATACGGCTTTAGCAATTGGCACTTCATTGTCTATTGACACTTCGTCCTCCTTTCTCATTTCAAAAGGACCCACTCTACCAAACAATAAAGAATACCAAGCCCCTCGAATCACCCCTTCCCCAATTTCCTCCACGTATAAAACAGCGTCTAAATCGGCCTGGGGTCGTTGAAAACTAAATCGAAAAGGGGATTGATGGATTGGAAATGTCCGAGTCGCAAACCGATAACTAATTGCCTCCCGCTGTGAATACTCTCCAAAGTACAATTGAGCTACAGCAGACATGCTAATCTCACCTTCAGCCTCTTCTCCCGGTTGGAAAAAACTTTGAATGTTTATTTCAGCTCTTTGATACAGGTTGAGATATTCGTGATAAAGGTAACCTCGATAAATTCCTCCGACGCTTTTGGGATCCGAAGTTTTTATTTCCGGTCTCCCAGGAAAAACATGGTCGGGATGTTTGGTGTTTTCTCTTCCTAAAGTAGGATCAAATTGTTTCCGTTTTAAATCACAATTGAGACATAAAAGACCATCCACAGTAGCCTGACACTTCACTGTTTTTCTGGGCCCCATTAGAACCAGGTCATTATCAAAGAAGTTATAAGTCCCCTTGTCGAAAACTCCCACTACACAGTATTCGGTATCCTTGAAACAGAGGAGATCATCCTTAGTGCCCCAGTTGGCATGGATTCGATAGGAAGCAAATGGATTTCCAATTTTGGTGGTATCGTCAGTGTTTCGAAAAGTAGCCACTTGAACTTTATGTTTTGTTCCATCTGCACAAAATCCTTCGTACTCTCCTGCTAAAGGTTGAAGCAGCGGAAACTTCAGAGGGATCTCATCTGTTTTGCTCACAATTAGTTCGCCCACATCTCCCCCGTAATTCGAGCGAAAAGTTCCTTGAAGAGTTCCAGGCTTTACCATTTTTAGGACAATGCTGACCTTATCGTGACTGGGAAACAGATCGGAAGAGCACACGTCTGAACTCCAG
>OGVY01000059.1_pt1 | contig 17498 bp, 15 predicted proteins | sample 1575871 | NCBI WGS metagenome assembly OGVY01 (sample SAMN07581536, study PRJEB24739) | freshwater metagenome
GTCCCTCTTGGATGAATGATGGAACCCACATTACTTATACTCAGTTTGAATTCCTTATTTCTCGTGGATTAAGAAAGAGGGGGGCGGTTTTAAAAAAGCATAATCTTTCCTCGGGGGCTCGAAGTGTTCTCTATTTCAAGGATGGAATGAACAGTGGCGCCACATGGAGTCTGAATGGAAATCGAGGGATTGCTACCATGAGTTTTACCGGTCGCCCGGAACTTTATTTCATTTCGCCCGCAGGAGGATCAGAACCAGAACCGTTAAGTCGGGCTTTCCAATTAAAAACGCTCAGCCAGGGTACTCCACAAACAGTGAATCCTGCTCTGCTTTTTGATGTGGAAGCCCATTGGTCTCCCACTGGAAAAGAAATGGTCTTTTCGAGCGCCCGTTCTGGGAATCCTATGATTTATGTAGCTGATCTCACCACTAGTTTAGCCCGACAAATTACTTTTGCTGGAAAATATAATGCAACGCCAGCTTGGTCTCCAAAAGGCGATAAAATCCTCTTTGCTGCTCAACGAGCTCCGAATGGGAATTTTGATATTTATATGATTGAGCCAAACGGAAATAATCTTACAAGAATCACTGTAGGCGACCAACGAGCTCGTAAAATTAATCATGAGAACCCCTCCTGGGCTCCAACGGGTCGGCATTTTGCTATCGCAAGCAATGAGAGCGGAAATTATGCCATTTACATCCTTACGGAAGATGGGGGAATCAAAAGGCAGATTTCTCCAGAGGGTAAAGAGTGCAAGAGCCCCAATTGGGGCCCTGCAGAGTAAGTCAACTGAACTCGATTTTAATCAATGGTTAGTGATTTGAGCAGATCGAGTTGGTCTAATACTTTTCCAGATCCAATCACAACACACTTCAGCGGATCTTCAGCATACATAACTGGAAGACCAGTTCGCTCCCGTATCAAAATATCAAAATTAGCTAGCATCGATCCCCCTCCAGCTAATACGATCCCTTTGTCCACAATATCCGCAGCTAACTCAGGCGGAGTTCGCTCGAGAGCTTGTTTGACAGCATCCACTACAATATTTACTTGATCCACAAGTGCTTCTCGGATTTCATCACTACTTACAGTGACCGTTTTGGGGCTTCCAACCACTAAGTCTCTTCCTTTCACTTCCGCATAACGAACTTCATCAAAAGGAAAAGCATTCCCAATTTCAATTTTGATCTGTTCCGCAGTGCGATCCCCAATCAAAAGATTGTATTGGCGCTTAATATAATTCACGATGGCATCGTCAAATTTATCCCCTGCTACTCTGACAGATTGGCTGTAAACGATACCGCCCAAAGAAATCACAGCAACTTCTGTGGTTCCTCCTCCAATATCTACAATCATATTTCCAGAGGGCTCCGTAATGGGCAACCCAGCACCAATGGCAGCAGCCATGGGCTCTTCGATCAGGAATACTTCTCGAGCTCCAGCAGATTGAGCAGACTCGCGCACAGCCCTTCTTTCCACTTGAGTGATCCCAAAAGGAACGCAAATAATGATTCTAGGACGAACTAAACTTATTTTTTCATGGGATTTTGAAATGAAATAACGAAGCATGCTCTGAGTTACTTCAAAGTCAGCAATCACTCCATCTTTCATGGGACGGATAGCCACAATGCTTCCGGGAGTTCGGCCCAACATTTCTTTGGCTTCTCTTCCCACCGCTAAAACTCGACTCGGACCTCCACGAGGATTTTTATGAACAGCGACTACGGATGGCTCATCGATGATGAGGCCTCTATTCTTCGCATAAACCAAAGTATTTGCTGTCCCCAAATCGATAGCTAAATCGCTTGAGAACATTCCCATAAAACTATTAATTGCATTTTTAACTGGATTGCCAGCCGCCATACATTCCCCCAAACAAAACGAGTTAACACACTCAGTCTAAACGGAACCTTTGAAATATACTTGCTCTCATTTTGGCCGTCACGCCTATTTTCGAGATAAATTCGAGCTCAAACACCTCAAAAAACGCGACGCGTCCTAAATTTTGGTAAAAAAGCCAACTTTGTGAACTTTTCTTCGATAAATGCCGAAAATACTACTGGAGTTATACATTTGGAATTTAAACCCTACAGAATGGGCAAGTATCTCCTTTTGGAGAAACTAGCAACCGGAGGTATGGCTGAAGTCTATCGGGCCAAACTGACCGGAGCGAGTGGTTTTGAGAAAGACCTCGCCATTAAGAAAATTCTGCCTACTCACGTTGAAGACGAAACCTTCCAACGAATGTTCGAAACCGAGGCCCGTATTGGGAGCCGGTTGAACCACCCCAACATTGTTCCTATTTTTGATTTCATTAAAACCGGAGACACTTTTCTTCTGGTTATGGAATTTGTAAATGGTAAGAACCTCAGACAAGTCATAAATAAGCTCAAAAAGCTACAGTTCGTTATCCCTCTGGAGTGCACCTTATTTACTGTGAATGAAATTTGTAAGGGTCTCGATTATGCCCATTCAAAGAAGGACGATTTTTCAGGCCAGCTTCAAAATATCATTCATCGAGATATGTCCCCTCAGAACATTATGATTTCCTACGAAGGGCAAGTCCGAATCGTTGATTTTGGAATTGCCAACTGGAAAGACAAGCTTGAGGAAACTAAGTCAGGAGTGATCAAAGGAAAATTTGGTTACATGTCCCCCGAGCAAGCATCTGGAGAACCGATCAGTCATCTCACCGACGTTTTTTCAACTGGGATCATTTTCTGGGAGCTTCTTACAGGTCGTCGCCTTTTTACTGCAGAGAGTGACTTTGCTACTTTGCGCCTTATTCAGGAATGCTCTATTCCGAAACCCTCACTTTTTAACCGACGTATTTCTAGGGACTTGGAAAATATTGTTCTCAAAGCCCTCTCCAAGAACACAAAACAAAGATACCAATCAGCTGGTGCAATGCAAAGAGCCCTTCAAGAATATTTGAACCGAAATTACCCGGAATTTCGTCAAAATTCCCTTTCGGATTTGATGCAAAAGACATTTGAAGAGGAAATCCGCTCAGAGAAAAGACGCATTGAACAACTCAATAGACAGTCTTTGCCCTTCTCTCAAGGAAACATTGAAAGTGTAGATGACGATATTTTTCTCGATGAAAATGAAGGGTCCATTGAGGGCTCAGTAACTGCCTCTGATCAGGATAGAATTAGTCGGATTACTGCAGTTGATAGTGATAGGCCTTCAGACCCCATTCCGGAAGTGGCCGATAGAGAAGAAAAAACGAAAAGAACCCTAGAAAGCAAAACGCAACCTGATCCCCATCCATTTTCGCTGTCAAAGAAATCTCTCGAACCAAAAACCGACCCAAAAGCTAACAAGGCTTCTCCCCTTTCTAGTGAGCCTGGAGAAAAACAAGACCATTCGGACACTCTACCAAAAACTCAAGTAGCTGCGATCTCCGAAATCTCTCACAGATCTTCAAGCAAGCTCGAAGCGGCTCTCCAGGAAATTCGCTCCGAGCGAAAAACCCTACCGCACGAACTTAATTCATCTGAAGATACAGGGCCTTCTAAAATTCATCAAAGTATCCCTATCGATATAGAACAGAGCCAATCTGAAGGCTTTTCCCGAGACAGCTGGAGCACCCAAAAACCTCTTCCGATTGATTCTCATTCTTCAGAAACACCTGAGCAGGAATCCAGTAAATTTCCTGCACAAATGGGCTTTTTAGCAGCTTCGCTCTTAATTGCAGTTACGGGCTATCTCTACCACTTGCTTTTATCTGGAAAGACGGTCATCCCAGTTCAAGTACAGCTCGAAGACCCTCGCTTAATCGGCTCAACGAACAAACCCAACAAGCCCAAGTCTTCGCCGTCAGTTGAAAGTCCTTCTTCGATCCTGAGCAATTGCGAGATCAAATTTGAAACGGATCCACCCGGAGCTATCGTAATCATTGATGGCGTTGAAAAACTTTCCACTCCAGGTACAGTTCTCGTACCCTGTGACACTTCCTTTAATTATTCACTTCAATTGCAGGACTATGAAACGGTCGCTGAAAATATCTTTGTGAAGCCCAAGGCAAAACCTATTTTCAAATCTCTAAAGAAAATTGAAACGGGTAGTTTGGTGATTCTGGCCAACAGAAGGGCAAAAGTTTACACGGAAACCGATTTTCTTGGAGAAATCGAGCCTGGGAGACCTTTTAATATCGAGAGGCTCGTTGCTAACCGTAAGTATCGGATCAAATTTGTTAACGAGATTTTTGGAATTGATGAGACAAAGATTTTTGAAGTCAAACCAGGCGTTAGTTCCACTTATGAAGTACGTCTGGACGAGAAGTCAGAAAAAGCAAAATAAGTTTCAAAGTCCTGCCCATTCTTGAATGATTGCTAGCAGAGGAGTCAGGGCTTCTCTTTCAACATGTTTGTCCAAGATAACTTTGTCCCCCTCAACAGGAGTCAGGACCAACCGCCAATGTCCTTGAACGTAATATTGTGGGTCATCGTGAAGCTGTGGTGCTAAATTCGATACGGGACGTCTGTTCAGCAATTCCACTTTTGATACTTGGGACCTTTGGAAACACTTCTTAAAAATTGGAAATCCAAAGAATAAAAATCCAAAAACGAGTTGGTCTTCATCAAGTTTGATAAACTTTCTCAACCCGACAAACTTTAATCCGGCAAAAACTAGAAAAACACCAGCCAAGACAAAGGTACCCACCAAAACTTGATCTATAAGAGAATCTCTTTGGGCTAAACCGCTAAGGACTTGATGAGCTGCTACAGCCATGCAAACCAAAGCAAAAACACTAATCGTGTATAAAACCCAAAAATAAGCCGGTGGAGCCTTTTCCCGAAATTCGGTCCTTCGAGATTGATAAGGCACCAAATCTAAATAAAATCCCATGGAGGACTTCTACCGAGTCCCAAGCAAAAATCAAGGGGGTGGTGTTATTTGAATGAGAATGCTAGATTGCGCTCCGTGATGAACTTAACTCAAACCCTCATCGATAAAGCCGAATCCTATGGCGCACATAATTACCATCCGCTGCCTTTGGTTTTAAGACAAGGGGCTGGAGCTCAGGTCACAGACGTCGATGGAAAACAGTATTTAGATTTTCTCTCCTGTTATTCGGCTCTTAATTTCGGACACCAACATCCGGTGATTATTAGGGCCCTGCTCAATCAACTTCAAAAGCTCGCTGTATGCTCCCGAGCTTTTTACTCTGAAGAGTTTGGCTACTTTACCGAGGAGCTCGCTGCTTTTACTGGATTAGAAATGGTTCTGGCGATGAATAGCGGGGCCGAAGCTTGTGAGACTGCTATAAAAATTGCTCGAAAATGGGGATACGAGAAGAAAAAGGTTGATCCGAATCAAGCAAACATTATTTGTTTTGAGAACAATTTCCATGGAAGGACAGTCACAATTGTTTCTTTTTCAACCGATCCTGCCTATCGAGAAGGATTTGGTCCCTTTACTCCGGGATTCAAGATCGTTCCTTATGATGATCCTCAAGCGGTGGAGAAAGCTATTGATAAAAACACTGTAGGAGTTTTTATAGAGCCCATTCAAGCTGAGGCGGGGATTTTAGTACCTCAGACGGGTTATCTCTCACAGCTAAGAAATATTTGCGATAAGCATCAGGTCCTTCTTATGGTGGATGAGATTCAAACTGGTTTGGGTCGCACTGGAGCCGACTTTTGTTATCAACATGAAAAGATAAAACCAGACCTTCTCATTCTTGGAAAATCGCTCGGAGGCGGCTTACTCCCCATTTCGGCTGTTGTCGGGCCCAGATCAGTAATGGAAGTGATTAGACCCGGACAGCACGGCTCGACGTTTGGAGGAAATCCTCTCGCCTGTGCGGTAGCTCGAGCTGCTATTCAAGTTTTAAAAACTGAAAAACTTTCTGAAAGGTCTCTCGTTTTGGGCAAAAAAGTCTTAGAAAAACTCCGGGAGATTCAGTCCGCTCAAATCCGTGAAGTTAGGGGAAAAGGCTTACTGATTGGTGTGGAGCTCGAGCCTTCAGCGGGTGGAGCTAGGAAATATTGCGAGCGATTGGCTCAAGAAGGGGTTTTGTGTAAAGAAACCCATGATCATGTGATTCGAATTGCCCCGCCTCTTACCATCTCAGAATCGGATCTCTTTAGAGGGATCGAAAAAATATCATCAATTATTTCAGAAACTTAAACCATGTCCGGATAGGGGGTTTCCTCTGCTGGATAGCGAAAGCTCCCTGTGGTACAAACTCGCCCATGAAAAATTACCTGATTGCTCTTGGATTATGGAGCCTGGCCTTTTTAACAGGATGCGGAGTTAAGGGCGATCCGGTCCCTTATGTGGATCCCATAACCAATCCAAGTGATCAAAGAAAGTAAGAAACCATGGATTTTAATTTTATAAAAATGCAGGGATGCGGAAATGACTTTCTCATTTTCGATTCCATGCACCAAGAACCCACTCCATTTTATCCTAGAGAAGTCTTGTGGCTTTGTGATCGAAATTTTGGAATCGGAGCAGATGGAGTCGTGATTTTGACTCGATCGGAAAATTATCATGCCAAATGGATTTTTTATAATTCGGACGGAAGCGAAGCTGAAATGTGTGGTAATGCAGCTCGCTGTGTGATCCGCTATTTGGCTGAGCACCATTTCCCCCATGATGTGCCTATTTGTTTAGAAACAAAAGCCGGAGTCGTTAAAGGTCAACTGAGGGATTCAACTGGTCTTGTGGAAGTGACTTTAACTTCCAAGAGCTATGAGCGTTTTGATTACGATCAAAAGGTTATTGCCACTGACAAATACAGTGTTGAAGTAAATCTCATCAATACTGGAGTGCCCCACGCAGTGGTTGAAGTAAAAGATATCTATTCCTATCCTATTCTTCAGGTGGGAAAAGATCTTAGAGCTCATCCAGCTTTCGGGCCCGAAGGAGCCAATGTCACTTTTTTCCAAAGATTGGTAGGCCCAAGAATTCGCTCTACCACTTTCGAAAGAGGAGTAGAGGGAGAAACTCTGGCCTGTGGAACTGGCGCTGCAGCTGCGGCAATTATTTACTCAGAAACCTACATGCAGCCTCTTCCTATTGAAGTGAATGTTCCTGGGGGAGAGCTGCTCGTAGATATCAGCCCCGTTTCCAAAATGCTTCTGCTTCGGGGACCTGCTCAATATGTTTTTAATGTATCCGTTCCTGAAATTCCTCATAATTTCGAAAAATGTCATTTGCATAGTTCTCCGAAGAGGCCCTCGATATGAACATGCCTTTTGGAGTGTGGGTCGCTTCGGTTACCTTTTTTAACGACGATGACAGTCTCGACTTAGTGTCGCAAAGAAAGCATTTTGATTGGCTTTTAGATAACGGAGTTGAGGGACTTGTCCCAGTGGGCACCACAGGGGAAGGATCAACCCTAAACTCACAAGAAAGAGCTTCGATTATTCAATTAGCTTGTGAAGTGGCTGCCACAAAAAACAAAAAAGTGATGGCAGGCTGTGGGGGGAATCACACTTCAGCAGTTGGGAATGCGATTCGGGAAGCCCACAACTGTGGAGCCCACTCCGCTTTGGTAGTCACCCCGTACTACAATCGCCCCACTCAAGAAGGTCTTATCGCTCATTACCTTAAATTAGCAGACCAAAGTCCTATTCCTTTAATTCTTTACAACGTGCCATCTCGGACCGGAGTTAATTTACTTCCAGAAACTGTTCACAAGCTTTGGAAGCACCCACAAATTATTGGACTGAAAGAAGCAACTGGATCTCACTCGCAATGGTTATCTCTGACGGCCGAAGGGATTCCAAAAGACAAGGTACTTTTAGCGGGAGATGATGATGCCTTTGCGACCCTCTACGCTTTCGGTGCTCGAGGAGTGATCTCTGCCTCCGCTAATTTAGTCCCTAGACAGTTTGTTCAATTGCACCATCTTCTTGAAGAGAAGAATTGGGAAAAGGCTTTTTCCCTCCAGCAAAAACTATTTCCTCTTATTCGAGCTCTTTTTACTGAAACCAATCCCAGTCCGTTGAAGTATTCTCTTTCTTGGTTAAATCGAGGAAAAAATCGCCTTCGACTGCCTCTTGTACCAATCAAAACTGATACTGAAGGTTTGCTCCAAGAACAAATCAAAGCGTTGGAAGTGGCCGAATGATTTTCAAGGTGGGTATTTTGGGTGTTTCTGGAAGAGTGGGAAGAGAACTTACCTCACTTCTTTCAGACGATTTTGCATTGGGCGGAGATCGATTCGAGTTCTGCGATGGAATCTCACAGAATAAAAGGCTTCAATCCATCGACGGAATTGCTGTCCGTTCCCTTACTGACCCCGCAAGAGAGCCTGTTCACGTTTGGATCGACTTTAGTCGACCAGAGGCGACCCTGGCTCTTCTTAAAACCATACAAGAACCCATTGTGATTGGGACTACCGGTTTTTCTGAATCTGAATTCAGAGACATTCAGAGCTACGCCAAAAAGCATCCTGTTCTTCTGACTTCAAATACTAGCCCAGGAATGAATCTCATGATGAGCATGCTGGAACAAATCCCTGGAGCCTCACATATGGGATATGATGTTTTAGCTTCAGAAATCCACCACCGAGGTAAAAAAGACTCCCCCAGTGGCACTTTAAAAACCCTATTGGATATTCTTCAAGCTCAAGGGTTTAAACAAGTTCAGGTACAAACGGCTCGGGTGGGCGATGAAAAGGGCACTCATACCGTTTCTTTTTTTTCGGATGACGAGGAACTGACTGTCACTCACCGAGTGAATCAAAGAAGGGTTTTTGCCAGAGGGGCCCTGATTGCTGCCAGATTTATAGCCCAGCAGAAAAAACCCGGTCTTTACCGATTTCAGGATATGGAGAAACGATGAAATTTTCTTTTACACAATCTCAGAGACTGCTTGATTTGCCCCCTTATATTTTTAGTGAAATAAATGCCATTAAAGCAGAAGCGCAGAAAAAGGGAGTTCAGCTTCTCAGTTTGGCTATCGGCGATCCGGATCAACCCACCCCAGCGGCCATTGTTAAAAAGCTTCAAGAGGCAAGCGCAGACCCCCAACAACACGGCTACTCGCCTTACGAAGGAACACTCAGTTTTAGAATGGCTGTTTCACAGTGGTTTCAGAACCGTTTTGGAGTTGCTTTGGACCCCGAGTCGGAAGTACTGGCACTGATTGGATCGAAAGAGGGGATTGCGCATTTTCCCTTGGCTTTTGTAAACCCTGGAGATCGCTGCTTGCATCCCTCTCCAGGTTATCCCATTTTTTCTACAGCTATCCAGTTGGCCGGGGGCGTTCCTATCCCTCTTCCCCACCGTTGGCAAAATCAGTTTCAACCTGATTTACAAGAATTAGAGACCCTTCTTCTGGTTCATCAACCTAAATATGTCCTTCTTAATTTTCCTAGCAATCCCACTTCAGCAGTCTGCACTCGTAAAGTTTTGACTGAGATTGTTGCATTGGCTCGAAAACACGGAACCATTTTGATATCGGACAATGCCTATAGCGAAATGTACTTTGATCGAAATGAAAGGCCCCTCAGTTTACTTGAAATCCCCGGAGCTAAAGAAATTGCGATTGAGTTTCACTCATTTTCAAAGACTTTCAATATGACCGGCTGGAGGATTGCTTTCGCCGTAGGAAATCCGGAGCTCATTGCAGGGCTTCTGAGAGTCAAAACCAATATTGACTCTGGTCCGCTCTTAGCAGTCCAAAAGGCATCTGAGTTTGCGCTAGCCCATTCAGAGGAGCTCTGCGAGCCCATAAGAGATCTTTACAGACAACGAAGAGAAATTGCCTTGAGCGGATTAAAATCTTTAGGAATTGAGTTTTTTTACCCTAAAGCAACTTTTTTCGTGTGGGCCAAGGTTCCCAAACAAGAACGCTCTATGGACTTCACAAAAAGATTGATTGCAGATCAGGGTTTAGTTGTTACTCCCGGAATTGGCTTTGGCCAAGAAGGTGAGGGGTTCTTCAGGCTTTCTTTGACTGTTCCAAAAGCTCAAATTGAAGAAGCTTTGAACCGTTTGGAAAGAGCGATTAAGTCTTAAAACCTAATCCTCAATCAGTTCGATGAGTCCTGGGTTTTCTAGAGTCGTGGTATCTCCCGTTGGCTGCTTTCCTTCTGCTAAGTCTTTCAAAAGCCTCCGCATAATTTTTCCACTTCTGGTTTTAGGTAAAGTCTTAGTCAGTTTGATCTCATCAGGTCTTGCAATGGCTCCTATTTCTCTAACGACATGATCTTTAAGTTCGTTCACCAAAGATTTCACGGATAGAGAGCCGGGGTCAATTCTCGGAGTTACGAAGGCCACAAGAGCTTGGCCTTTGAGCGAGTCGGCTCTTCCCACTACTGCCGCTTCAGCTACAGATGGATGACTTACCAAAGCACTTTCAACTTCCATTGTCCCTAATCGGTGTCCTGACACATTGATGACATCATCTACTCTGCCTTTGATCCAATAATATCCTTTCTCATCCCGATGGGCGCCGTCCCCAGTAAAATACATTCCTGCAAATCTATTCCAATAGCTTTCCTGATAGCGCTCAGGATTTTTATGGATCCCTCTTAGCATGGAGGGCCACGGATGCTTGATAACAAGATAACCGCCCTCTCCAGCAGCGCAAGATTGTCCTTGCTCATTCACTACATCCGCAAGGATTCCTGGAAACGGTTTAGTTGCGGAGCCCGGTTTGGTTGCGATCACTCCGGGCATGGGAGAAATAAGAATACAACCCGTCTCTGTTTGCCACCAAGTATCTACAATAGGGCATCGACTGCGTCCGATTTCCTTGTGATACCAAATCCAGGCTTCTGGGTTGATAGGCTCTCCGACGCTTCCTAAGAGCCTTAATGATTCTAGATGATATTTTCGCGGATGCTCATCCCCTGCTCTCATGAAAGCCCGAATGGCAGTAGGGGCCGTGTACAAAATAGTCACTCGGTGCTTATCAATAATTTCCCAAAATCTTCCGGGATGAGGATGTAAAGGAGCTCCTTCATAAATGAGAATAGTGGCCGCTTGAGAGAGTAACCCATACACTAGGTAACTATGGCCAGTGATCCAACCAATATCCGCCGTACACCAATAAGTGTCATCGGGCTTAAGATCAAAAATCCACTTAGAAGTCATGGCCACTCCCACTAAATACCCTCCCGTAGAGTGAATAATGCCTTTAGGTTTTCCGGTGGTTCCGCTCGTATAAAGAAGAAAGAGGGGGTGTTCAGAATCAAAAGGTTGAGGTGCATGCTGAACAGAAAAGCCACTGACAACTTCTTTCCAATCAAAATGAGATTTTCCAATTTGAGTGGTAGGTTTTCTTCTAAGAACCAAAACATTCTCAACTGAAGGCATCTCTGAAATAACGGAATCTACAATTTCAAGAAGCTCAACTTCTTGTCCTTTCCGGTAACCCACATCAGCTGTAAGAATTATTTTGCACTCGGCATCTTGAACTCTATCTCGAATGGAATTGCCGCTAAATCCAGCAAAAATCACGCTATGAGTGACGCCAATCCTAGCACAAGCGAGCATGGCAACGACTGCCTCCGGAATCAGAGGCATATAAATTGCGGCTGTATCCCCTGCTTTCAATCCGAATTTTTGCTCTAGAGCCAGGGCCAGTTGACATACTTGATCCAAAAGCTCCCGATAAGAAACTTTTACCGTTTCTCCTTCTTCACTTTCCCAAAGTATTGCCGTTTTGTTTCCCAGCCCCTCTTTCACATGCCGATCGAGGCAATTGTATGCTGCATTTAGGGTCCCTCCCTCGTACCACTTCGCATAAGGCTCTTTCCATACTAAGGGCCGCTTCCAGCGAGAAACCCAAGTGATATTCTCAGCGGCTTTTTCCCAGAACGAGACAGGGTCTTTTTGGGCTTCATTCCATAAAACTTCGTATTCGAGAGAATTTCCGAGATGAGCCTGCGCAGCAAATTCCTTGGAAGGGGGGAAGGCCCTAGATTCAAATAACACTGTCTCAATCGTACTCATACGTCTCCTTGAAACCCTTAGCTTAATTCCCTATGATTCAAAAAATAACTGGAGAAAAACCAACTTGGATTCAATACTTGATCCCATTCTATTAGTCGATGATGAAAAAGATAATCTTCAAGCTCTTCAACGGCTTCTTAGAGGGGTGTTTGATGTGACTGTGTGCTCCTCCCCCCTCGAAGCTCTTGGTCTGATGGGGAAGAAGGAGTTTCATGTCATTATCTCTGATCAACGGATGCCCCACATGACAGGAGTGGAGCTTTTGGAAAAGGCTCAAAAAATCTGTCCTCAATCGACTCGAATTCTTCTGACCGGTTACACAGACATCGAATCAGTTATCGAAGCCATTAACCGAGGACATATTTATCGTTACATTGCAAAACCGTGGGATCCAGAAGAGTTTAAAATCACTTTGAAACAGGCTAATGAATCCTACCGACTCCGAAAGGAAATTGAGGAAAAAAATAAAGCTTTGGAAAAGAGTCTTGCAGAGCTTTCCCTGCTAGATAAAGCAAAAGCTCGTTTTCTCTCACTGATTTCTCACGAGCTCAACACTCCACTCACCGTTTTGCAATCATTCATGTCTCTTCTCTCTCAGTCTCAGGCTGAACTAAGCAAGGATTTACAGAAATCTGTCTCTGCACTCTCAAAAGCAGTTCACCGATTTTCTGAAATCGTTTCTGAAGTTCTTACCTACACTAAGCTTGAATCTTCTGGAAATCTCAAACTGCAGAAAGTGGTTGTCGAGGGAGAGATTCAAAAACTAATAGCTTCTATCCAGACTCAAGCCGATGAAAAGAAGATTCATCTGAAGTATGAAGCCCGTGAGCAACTTGAGGAATCTTTCGACTGGGAAAAAATGGGACTCGCCTTAAATCGGATTTTAACAGCAATTTTGATGAGAGCTCATGAGAGCAATGAGCTCCTCCTCAAGACTACCAAACAAGAAGGCCACCTTTTTCTTGAGGTCGAATGGATTGGGGATTCTTTGCCTCAAGAGGCCTTTAAACCCTTTGAGACTGGCTCATCGGAACTTAACCATCACAAGAATCTTGGATTGTCTTTAGCTATAGCCAAATTGATTCTTGAGGGTCATGGAGGCAAGATTGAGTGTTTTGAAAAAGATTCCGAGGGGAAATCGAAAGTCAGACTTCAATTGAATTAACTTTTCTAAAGGCCATTAAAATACTCTGGGCAAAGCTCTCAGGACGGTAGTGTGACAGGACTTTCTTCCGAGCGCTCAAGGACATTTTTTGATAGCTTCCGGGATTTTCGATAAGGAACTGGATCTTGGAAGAAGCAACCGAAATGTTTCCCACCGGATAAATTTCCCCTGTCTCACCACTGACGACTAAATCCTCAGCCACTCCACATCTATCAGTAACTAAAGCCGGCAATCCACAGGAGAAGGCTTCATTTACGACTAAACCCCACGTCTCAAACTCGGAAGGAACCACCAAAAGATCTGCCGCACAGTAAAAGTTTTTGAGCTCTAAATGATTTTTAAAGCCAGCCCAATGAATTTCCGGGATGTCTTTTGACACTCTTTGAAGGTCCTCAGTCAGCTCTCCGTTGCCCACAAACAGAGTGTGTATTTTAAATTTTTTGCAAAGCTCCCGATGAATAAGAATTAAATCGTTAGGACGTTTTCTATCGAATAGCCTGCCAACAAACAAAAGAACAAAGGCGTCTTCTGGAATGCAAAGTGATTTTCGGGTTTCTTTTTTTCGGTTTAAAGCTTCAGTCTCCTGCATTTCGAAAGGTACAGTATCTGTGCAATAGTGCGCTTGGGTAATTCTTTGAGCTTGAATACCCCAGTTTTCATAATACCGAGTGGTCTTATTGCCGATAGATACGAATTCTTTTACTTGATCGAAGAAAAACCGGATGAAGAGTTTTTTTAGTATTTTGCGGTACCACGATCCTCGCCAGTCGAAGGTCTCTCCAACGAAAATGAGAGGGATTTGATGTCTTGAGGAAAGCATCCGCAAGATCCAGTGTTCAATTTGGTAGTACCCATAAATCAAAATTGCTTTCGGCTTTTGATCTTCAAGAATTTTGTTCAAAAGCGAAATTTTTTTTAGAATATTCAATTGGGCAGTATTCAAGAAGAAGTGGTCATACCCTTGAACTAGGTTGAGTCCGAAGTCTTGTTTGGGAATTTTATCCCTTTCTTGAAACCACCACTTTTTTCCATCAAATCCAGAATTAAAAAATGCTACTTTAACTCCTGGCAGGTTCTCTCCCATTGCTCTAAAGACTGGAGCTCGGTACTGGATCGGGTGTGTATCGAATATGATAAGAGGGCAATTCATGTAAGAAACTTTTCAGTATTTTAACACGGGAAAGTCTTGCGAGATCACTTTGGGATGAGCATAATTAGCGCGCAGCAATAATTTTGGTTTAGGAGGAAATATGGAAGGGCCAATGGAATGGGGAAATTGGGCGTTAATCTTAGTAGGTCTGGGATTGATTATTTCCGGTCCCATCATTGTGTATCGAACCCTTCAGGCAGTTAAGAAAATTAGAACGGAGAACCCTCAGGCGAGCATTCAGCCCTTTAATAATGGTTTCAACTTGTTAATTGGGGTTTTGTTCTTTTTTGCGGGGATTTTATTTGTGTTAAATAATTTAAGGGGCAACCCCCTTTCCTAACTGACTTCTTCTCGACAAAGCCAAGGGGCCAGTGGTATTTGTCGTTATCAAAATAGTCTGCTGAATCATTGACTTAGAGGTGCCTCATGTCAGTAACCCTTAGTTTAATACTGTCTCTTCTTGCAGCGGGTGGGCTTTTCTTTTCCGTTTACGCAGCCATTACTGCTTTTGTGGGCGGTAAACGAGTCAAAGCGCAACCTCGAATGGGTTTAGCACCGGGAGATATTCGGGGATCTCTAAACGTTTGGGTCAATTGGGAGCCCAGTCAGTTCAATGTTCAAGTTTATAGAATACTGTTCAAGTTTGCGAGTCCCTACAGCCTCCAAAAAGAGGGAATTTTCACTGTAACTTTCGATGAGCCCCAGTCGGCTCCCTTTATTCAAGTGGTGAAAGTCCCTGATCGATTTGTGGACTTGATTCAGAATGCGAAAGAGAAATTTCTTCTCACTGTGGAATTTAAAACAGTTGAAGAGCTCACGATGGCTAAAACTTTCACTTCAAAAAAACTCAAGGAAATTTATAAAGGAACGGGAGATCAAGCCAATATTGATAGAAAGCTAAGTCTTGTTGAAGAAGACAAGCCTTCAGTACTTTCTTTGGATTATTCTGAATTGCAAGTAAGAAGGAAAAAACTCCAAACTCTTGCGGCTCAGGCGCAAGCAAAAGCCAAAGCAAAAACAGCTGCTCCAGCAGCTGCAGCCCCTAAGCCAGCTCCGAGTCCTGAGACTGCTGCAGCCCCTCCAGCAGCCAATCCTGCTGTTCCCAAACCCTCAGGTCCAGTCGAAACAGCAGTCAAATCGGTGCGGGATATGGTAGCAGCTACTAACGCAGCAAAAGCCCAAGTGGAAAAACCTTAATATGGATAAAACCTCTCAATTAGATTTTTCGACCTTGATATTATCTTTTGCAACAAGTGCTATGATTAATCTGGGAATAGCTCCGGATCCACAGACCAAAAAAATAACTAAGAATTTAGAGCTCGCAAAGCAAAACATTGATTTGCTTTCGATGCTTGAAGAGAAAACTAAAGGCAACTTAACTCAAGAAGAAGCCCAACTTCTCACTAACCTCCTGTCTGAAGTGAGGCTTCACTTTGTTCAGGCCTCAACCGCATCTTCATAAAGCTTTAGGGAGTTAAGCGTGAGAAAGTGGATAGCTTTATGTGGGCTCCTCCTAACCGGGGGGGCTATGGGTCTTGACTCAATTGATCGAAAACCTCTTGTAACCGCCCAGCAAGTTCTTTATTGGGTCTCTGAAAAGAATCCCGGCGCTGCCTTAAGCGTAGAGGCTCTATTAGAAAGGCTTCCTGAAAAATATCGTTCTCACTTTGTTCTGCAATACAAAAGCTTCAGCAATCATTCCGCAAATGGAACACACCCTCGAGTGATCTTTTTTGGTCCCGATGCCAAACTCCTTTTGGCCTTTTCGGGCCTTCAAAGTGACCCGCACTACAACACCATTGAAATGATTGAGTACCAGCCTGCTACCGCTTCATTCTCGTTTTACAGCGTGCACTTTCAACCCAAAGGAACTGCGAAAGTTGAGATCAATCCCCCAGACTGCAAAAGATGCCACGGGCAAGATCCTAAACCTAATTGGGAGCCCTACAGCCTCTGGCCGGGAACCTTTGGAAGCCTTCACGATCGAATCTTACCTGGAACTGAAGAATATTCTTGGTTTGAGTCATTCCTGAAAAGCTTTTCTCGATCAAATCGTTATCGACACCTCCCATTTCCTTTTTTTGTAAGAGATAAAAATTCGGGCAAGCCTTCGAATTATTATTTATCACAGCTTGGAGCGAGTCCCAGCTCTTCATTGTCTATTCTTTTGGGATTTTTGAATAGAGATCGTTTGGTCAAAAAGCTGATTTCAAGCTCTTGGCACTCTTGGTATCGACCTGCTTTAACAGCGGCAATGCTAAATTGCCCGGATCCCATTGATCGATTTGTACCAAAGGCCTTTGTGGATGATCATACTTTAAGTTTTTCAGAGACTCTGAAAGAAACGAAAACATTTCTAGCAAAAGATTTTTCAAGAAAAGTGCGTGCTCTAATCAATGACTTAAAAACAAATAAAGATTTGATTCTAACCCATGCTGATCGTTACGGACTCAGAACTTCTGAAGTGGAAAGAATTTCTAAATTGAGATTTCTGATTCAAAAAAGAAAAGAGGGTTTTGAGTTTGATCGATGGCCTTTAAGCATTTCAAAAACCTCTTTAGATTTCAACGATGGCGTTGGAGGTTTAGAGAACCTCTTAGGCCATTATGTAGAGCTAGCTTATGAACCCGAGCACCCCGTGCGAAAGGCACAGCTCCTCAGGCACGTTCCCTTTTCATTTACTTCTTTGGACTCTACTGAGTCCGGAGCTTACTCTGTCGATACTTTCAGTCTTGTGGCAGATCCAAACCCGATCTGTGACCTCTTATTCCAAGAAGCTCAAGCGATCTCATTTTGACAGTAATATTTGTTTAGCATCCGTAATTGAAGCAATAGGTCTACCCACTTCGGTTGCTATTCGAACAACTCTCTCAATAAGTTGAGCGTTACTCCTTGCGGGAACTCCTTTTGAGTAATAAATATTATCTTCAAGTCCTACTCGGACGTGTCCTCCCATCAAGACGGCATGGACAGCCAAAGGCAACTCATAACGGCCTATTCCTGCAACTCCCCAGGTGGCTCCTACGGGAAGTGTTTGAATTAAAAAACTGAGTGCTTGAATTTCTCCTGAAAGAGCTCCGGGGACTCCCAGAACAAATTGACAATGAAAGGGAGGCTTAGCATGACCTTCCTTGATGAGTTTTTTTAGATTATCTAAATGCCCCGCTTCGTAAACCTCATACTCTGGAGTGATACCCAGTCTTTTAAACTCGTCGGCAAAAGCTCTCATATCAGAAAATGATATCGTGACTGGGAAAC
>OGVY01000060.1_pt1 | contig 17436 bp, 22 predicted proteins | sample 1575871 | NCBI WGS metagenome assembly OGVY01 (sample SAMN07581536, study PRJEB24739) | freshwater metagenome
AGGCAGCTACATGGAAGGCTCCAGCTAAGCATATCCGTGGCTCTGTGTTTGATGAGTCGTATAGCTGGGGTAGGGCTCTGGGTATGTATGGCGCTGCTTACCTTCGATAGTTATGCATTGGGTGCAACTGAGCTATGCAAAAATAGTCGTTGCATCCTGTCCATGACTATGCTAATATTTTCCTACGATAGAGAGAAAGAGAGAAAGACAGAACTATGGCATACATGAACCAAGAACGCAAAGCTATCCTTGTTGCTGCTGCTAAGAAAGTGCTGAAAAAGTATGGTGTGAGGGCCACCTTCTCTACCGACCGTAGCTCGATTAACTGTAATATCAAGTCAGGACCGATTGACTTCATTGGCAATCACAATACTCTGATGGTCAATGAAGCAGGATTGCGTGGTGCAAGCTGGCATTTCAACAAGGCCGAGGGATATATACAGGTCAACCCGTATCACTATCAAAATCACTTCACTGGTAAGGCTAAGTCCTTCATGCATGAGCTTCATATTGCCCTCAACAAGGGTAATCATGATAACTCGGATATCCAGACCGACTATTTTGATGTTGGCTGGTACGTCCACGTGAATGTCGGTAAGTGGAACAAGCCGTACGAAGTGACGGCTTGACACTTCACTCCCGATCTGCTAAGGTAAACATCTATCAACAGTCAATAGGAAACACACATGCCTAAGAAAACTGGTTTTGAAGTTCGTGGTGAGTTTCTGGCTCTCCAGCTCTTTGATGTAGTCGGTAAGTCTGTCACTCCCGATGAAATCAATAAGCATGTCGGTCGTGGTGATTATGCTGCTAAGTATATGTCATTCCTTCGTGGCCGTCATGGTTTCGAGTTTACTGTAACCAAGAATGGTCGTAGTGTCCTGCATTACACTCTGACCAAAGAGCCTGCCAATGCTGCTGATGTTCGTGCTAAGGCTACTGATGTGAAGGTCAAGGTAACTAAGGCACCTAAGGTTAAGGCTGATAAGGTCGAGACTGAAGTGTCAGCAGTCAAGGCTCCTGCAAAGAAGCCTAAGGTTGTTGTAACACATACTGATGAAGATGATGTGCCTGTTATGGACCGTGCTCGCAAGTCATCTAAGAAGGTTGATGAGGTTGAAGCTACGTTAGGTTCATCTGGTTCAGTCGGTTCCTATTCTGTAGATGCTGACTGGGATAGCACCGACGGACTAGATATTCGGCACCTCATCTAATGAATAGTCCTTGTATCAAAGTCTGTAAAATTGCACCCGATACAGGTTTCTGTGTCGAGTGTTTCCGCACTATTGATGAGATTCGACTATGGAAAAAGTTGACAGATGTGCAGAGACAAGATATAATGTATCTACTGGAGAAACGTCGTGCAGAAGAAACCAAGAAAAGTCAGGAGTGCCCTGATTCTATTTAAACATGATACTCCATTTAAACCTAAAGTGGTAAAGTCTAAAAAAATCTATACGAGAAAAAGGAAACATCGTAATGAAAAATAAACTAATCGAATCTATTCTTGAGAGTGCCGAGCTTCATGATATTTTAGACAAAGTAACTGCTCTTACTCTAAGCAATTCTGCTGATCTTTGTGTAGATACTATCTTAGACATAAGAAAAATGATTGCTCAAGATGGACCTAAAGAATTTTGGCTAAAAGATATTGAAGATTGTATGACAGCATATCGCCATTTGGCATATTGCTATAATTATTATACAGGTGATCATCTACCAACAATTGAAGAAAGGCTAAAGAAGTGAATATCTTCTATGTCCATAAAGATGCTTTTGAAGCAGCAATTAGCCTTGTAGATTCTCATGTGGTCAAAATGATCCTTGAGAGTTGCCAATTGCTATCCACTGCACATCGTATTCTTGACGGAGTGCCAGTATTAGATAAAACTAAAACTGGCCGTAATGTTACACGATATCAATTATCCGACAATCGTAATGATGTTCTATATCAAGCAACACATATCAATCATCCATCTTCTGTTTGGGTTCGACAAAGCAATAACAATTATAACTGGCTTCATGCCCATCTTATGGGTCTACTAAATGAGTATACTTATCGTTATGGTAAAATTCATAAGTGTATGGATATTGCAGTAGCTTTATATTCATTACCTAATAATATTCCAGTTGCTCATTTTACTACACCAACGCCAGCAATGAAACCAGAGTTTTTGATTGATAAAGACTCATTAAAGAGTTATCGTAATTATTATATTAAGGGTAAAACGCATCTACATAAATATACAAAGAGACATGCACCTGATTGGTTAATGGAGAATACTAATATGGCAGTTTATACATTTCGTAATAAAAAGACAGGTGAAGAGTATGATGTTACAATGCCTATGTCTGAAATTGTAGAGTTTGAAAAAAAGAATATTCATCTTGAACGTGTTTATAGTAAGATGAATATTGTTGATCCAGTAGGTATTGGTGTTACTAAGCCACCCAGTGATTTTTCTAAATATGTTTTAGGTAAGGTAAAAGCAGCTAATCCACATACAGAGGTTGGCAAAAGGCGATGGGATATTCCTAAAGAAGTATGATAAGAAAAAAAACAGTTACTAATAATAGAACAATACAGAGAGGTAGACCTATAAGAAGGTCTGCCTCTTTTGCGTTTTCCAAGGAGAAAAATATGTCAAAAAAGAAGAATAAGAATCAAGTTAATCCACAAATCAAGAATCATTTTGAACTAAGAAAAATAAATCCACTAACACCCAATCAGCAGAAAACATTTGATTCTTATGATAAAGGTCAAAATCTTATTCTTCATGGATTTGCAGGTACAGGAAAAACTTTCATTTCTCTTTATTTGGCATTAGAAGAAGTATTAGAATCATCACCATTATATGATAAGATTATCATTGTTAGATCAGTAGTGCCATCAAGAGATGTTGGTTTTCTTCCAGGCAATATTAAAGAAAAGACAAGAGTATACGAAGAACCTTATAAAGAAATATGTGATGATCTCTTTGGTCGTGGTGACGGATATGATATCTTAAAGATGAAAAATCTAATTCATTTTACCACTACATCATTTCTTCGTGGTGTTACATTTAATAATGCTATTGTGATTGTTGATGAATTACAGAATATGACTTTTGGTGAACTCGATACTGTTATGACTCGTCTTGGTGATAGATCAAAGATTATCTTTTGTGGTGATTTCAGACAGACAGATTTGACAAATGATAAAGATAAAAGTGGGCTATTAAGTTTCATAAATATAACTAAACGAATGAACAGATTTGAATATATTGAGTTTGAGAAGACCGATATAGTTCGATCTGGATTGGTTCGGGATTATATAATCAAACGAACGGAGATGGGAATATGAAAACCTTATTACAAATATTAACTGAAGGCATAAGGCAAGGTCTTCCACATATCACGACTATGGATCATAAACAATTTGGTGATCTAATAGGTAAAGGTCATATCTCTTTTGATGATATGACTGAAAAAACAGATGGATCTGCTCATGTATTTGGTCATGATGAACATGGTTTTTATACTCAATATACCGGATCTGGCAATGAAAAAATGAGAAGCCCTCAAGATTTTGTTGATCGTGCAAAAAGAAGATCACAAGAGACTGGTAAACCTTTAGATTTGAGTGCAGCAAAAACATTTGGACATATTCATTCTGTTCTTCATTCTAATCAAGCTTTACAAAATCATTTAAAGAATCAGTATGAAAAGACCGGTAAAGAAGTAAAAGTTAAAGGGGAAATATTCTATAAACCTAATGCCAAACCATCTGATGTTCCAGGCGAAATTAAATTTGTTGGAACATCATATGATCCAAAGCATATGGGTTCTGTTGGTAAATATGTTGTTCATACTAAATTGCCCGAGAATCAAGACCATGATGTAGAACATTTTAAAAAAAATCTATCAAATTCGGAAATAAACTTTGATGATGATAAAATCGAAGGAACAAAACCATCAAAATTAGATGTAAGTTCACATCATGAAGCATATAAAAAGCTAAATCATGAATTGCTCGGATCAAGAACCACTAAGTCTAATAAAGAAGCAAAAGAAGCAGAGCAGTCTAAGTTATCATCTATTCAAAAAGATGTTGCCGATAAAGTAGATGATCATGTAAAAAAAATGAATCTACATCCAAGATGGGGTTCGGGCAGCGAAGGTATTGTTGTTCATCCTATCGGAAAACAACCACGATTCAAAATTACTTCTGATGCATTTAGAAATTATAGAGCTTCCGATGCTGCTAAGAATTTCAAGAAAAATTTAGTTAAAGAATCCATAAGAATGATTATGGAAGGTGGTAATATTAAGATAGGTAATGTATCTGCTGCACCATTTAAAATAACAAATAGAACAGAGCAAGCGGGCGATATACATAATGCCTTAAACCAAATACATGATGAGTTTCATAGAGAAACAGGAGAACATCTCTTTGGTAAAAACAAAAAAGCTTTAAGGTCAGGATCTACTTTTGCTGGATCTACTAGACAACTTATGGACAAATCTATTTCAGATAAAGAATTTTCACAGCATAAGCCAACTGTCGGCGATGTTGATATACAAATTACACATGATCATAAAAATGCATTAAGTAATTTTATGACACCTGGAAGAAGATTTGGTAGATATACTGTCATTGGAACTAAGAAGCATGGCAACGAAAATACTGCCGTTATGAGACATGATAATGGAGAACATCATCAATTTGATTTCGAAGGTGTAGAATATGAAGATCATGAACCAACAAAAGGTGAACAGTTTCTTCATAGTTCAAGTTGGGAAGATTCAAAAGCAGGAATCAAAGGAGCACATCACAAAATACTATTGAATGCTGTCGGACTTGACACACATAAGTTTTCAATCACTCACGGTCTAAGATCCAGAACAGACGAAAAAGATCCAGGAGAAAAAGAAGCACAAGGCGTAACAAGAAGATTGTTTGGCAATAAGGCAGATTCAAGTCGTGCCACATCATTTCACGGTGTGGCCGATCTAATCAAACGACATATACCAGCAGAACATCATCAGCAAATATATGATAAATTTAGAGATTCTGTGACTAAAAAAACAAAAATGACAGGAAGTGATAATGCATTAAAAGTGTTGAGAGATAAGTTAAATGTTAAAGATACTGTGAATGAAGAAACACAAGGATCAAATCATGTTCATATGTCTTATCTAGGTGCCTCTCCGATTACGCATATGGGACATCATATAGATGTTGTCGGATCTATGGGAGAAGGACCAAAGTTTGTAGGTTTATCAGGCAAATCAAAAGCATTTTCAAATGAAGAAAGAGAACATATTGCCAACATACAATCTGGTGGCAAAGCTGAATTCAAGGTGGAGCCTTCACCTGGATTTGCTATTGCAAGAGCATATAATGCGGTAGCGAATAATGAAGGTAAAAAAGTTCTCCACATGCATTTTGGTCATGATAGAAAAGCCTTTGCTGAAGGTCTAAAGAAATCTGTAGAGAGCGGTAAAATACCTGAATTGCAAGGAAACAAATTTGATGAAGTACATATACACTATCCTGAAGATGAAAAGAGATCACATGGTATGTCTGGCACAAAAATGAGAAAAGCTGCACATGAAGGCAACTTTGAAGAATTTAGTAAACATCTTGGTCCTAACTTCACGATATCACAGACTAAAAAAATAATGAACAAAGTGAAATCAGGTATTGATTCTGGATCTATTCCTCTAATACGTGAAGAAAGAAAAGAATATGATTTTAGGTCTTTTATGGAATATATGGAAGAAGAAACTGATAAAACTATAGAAAATGCTTCAAAGCAATATATGGATCTCCATAGAAAACTCAAAGCAGATGGTGAACTCAATCCATTTGATGCTGCTAAATATAAAGCAATGAAAGAACTCATGGCCAAAAAAAATAGATTGACAAATAAACAATAATAGGGTATGATAGATAAAATTTGCGAAATGGAATAAATTATGAAAAGCTATAACTATGTTGACGGACTCCCCACTCTAAGTTCCCTAGAAACAAAAGAAATTAATGGCAAGAGACACTATTTACTTCCTTCAGGTAAATATGTTCCTTCTGTTACAACTATGCTTGGATACTTTAAAGCACATAGGATTCAAGAATGGCGCAATCGTGTAGGTCATGAACAAGCCAATAAGATTTCTAATCGAGCATCTACTCGTGGTACTAAATTCCATAATCTACTCCAAAAATATCTAGAGAACTCTCCTCTTACATCCATATTGACTGAGAATGTGATGCCTGATATGAAACAGGCATTCTATGATATGGAATCCACTTTAGATAAGATTGATAATATTCACTATTTGGAAACACCATTATATTCTGAAAAGATGAGACTAGCAGGTAGAACAGATGTTATTGGTGAATTTGATGGAGTGTTGTCTGTCATTGACTTCAAAACATCTAGTAAACCTAAAACAGAATCAATGATTGAAGATTACTTCCTTCAAGGCACTTGCTATGCTTTGATGTATGAAGAAAGAGTTGGTATTCCTATTGATCAAATAGTTGTGATTATGTCTACTGATGGAATGGAAAAACCACAGTTATTTGTTAAGAGTAAGGAAGAGTATGAAGAAAAACTTTGTGATAAGATCCTGAAGTTTTATCTTGACAACAGAACTCTACTGTGATATAAATACTCCGCTTAGGTCGTTGAAAGCGGAATAATACACGGAAGAGACTTCGGAGCATTACCGAACGGGTCCACCAAAATAGCCGTCTACTCCACTATATAGTAAAACGGTTATTTTGATGGGCCCGAATTTAGGAATCGATCTACGGATAAAATCCGATGGAGACTGAAAGCAAAAACTAAATGCTAATCTAAAAGCATATAATGATAATACTCCTTTTGAAGCAATGAAAGCAGCTGCCTGAGGATAAGTCATTCGGGGTATGGGCTCCACCCTGTAAAATAACGGGCCTTTATATAATCACTCGTGCTTTCCATCCTTTACAATGCTTTGCTTTACCTATTGCCACTGAACGTATATTAGCAGGATTCAATCCTCTATCTTGACACCATTTACAAAATCCACCACCAACTACATAAACGTTACCAGCAGGATCGGTTAGTTCATATATAGTTCTTCCATACATATTATGTTTTTCAGGATTGTTTTTTAGATATTTGCTTCTGGCTTTACCCATTTTTTTAGCGAATTCCGGATTCTTCATTGGATGTTTATCAGGATTATTTTTATAATATTCACTTATAGATTTTCTGGCTTTTTTCCTGGATTCTGGATTATTCATTGGATTTTTTTCAGGATTATTTTTATAATATTCGCTTCTTTTTTTCCTCGTTTCTTCACTACGGATAAATCCAGACACACCATCTCCGCCATCCGTTTTATTTCTTAGTATACCAGTTTCATTATCTTTACGACCATGCCATCGGATTAATCTGCGTTCCAATGCCAAGGCACCAATTTCGGTGAGACCTGATTCGCATATGATTATTCTGGAACGATCTTTAGGTGGATAATGTCCTTTTACTTTCATCCACGCTCGATAATTTTTTCCCTTACCAATATAATAGGGAGTTCCATCTGCTCGTAAATAAGCATAGACATAGTATTCTAATGAGGGTGTATAAATAGACATATGCTGATACCTCCTATAAGGTGTTAGAGTGGGCAGATGCGTCAACATCGTGGCCTACATCTCTATTTATAACACTTGACAACTTCAAAATACCAGTATATATTATCAAGACAGTCAAGATTTTATCCAGTTAGGAGGCAGACAAGTAAAGAAATGAAACTCAGGAAACACAAACACATAATAATCAGAGCATACGTGAATAATCCACCAAAAGATGCGGATCGGCTATCCGATTGGTGTAAAGAGGTTGTTGCTGCTGTAGGAATGAAAGTTATAGGAGGTCCGCTTGTTGTATATGGCAATATGCCAGGAAATGCCGGTTTTACTGCTGTAACAGTTTTAGATTTCTCGCATCTAGCTATTCATAGTTGGGATGAAGTGTCTCCTGGTCTTATTGAGTTTGACCTATTTTCTTGCCAAGACTTTGATGTGAATATTGTACTTGACAAAATCGAGGAATATGATATAGTAAGCCACTCAATAATATCGATGGATCGTGATGACTTTGATAACAGACAAATTCCAAAACTTAAATATGCAAGTTAGTCGGGATGAGATAGTTTCCTTCTCTTGCGAAATAGAGCGTATTGTATATGATAAAGATGTGTCATATATGGATGCTATTATCTTATATTGTGAAGATACTGGGCTTGAAGTTGAATTGGCTGCTAAATTGATTTCCGATACACTCAAATCTAAAATCAAAATGGAAGCAGAAGATTTACATTTCTTGCCCAAATCAAATACAGCAAAACTTCCTCTCTAATATCCGAGATCGTTATGAGATTGTCGGCATATGAAACATATTGCCTTTATCTTGCCATTAAAAGTCACTTTACCACACAATCTTATGATTATCACAAATACCAAGGCAAGGTAAAGGCAACAAAAGAATCATTTGAGATTAGAAAAGATCGATTTCAATTTCAAAAATTATCCAGAAAATATTCAAATGATCAAATGCTGGATTTTCTAATCTCAAATTGTATCAAAGGCAAAAAATGGGTAGGTGAATTTCTTGATGATGATGCTGAATCTATCTATCTTCAATATATGAAAAGAAGGCAATCATTTACCTATATCTTTACTAATGAAATACAAAAACTATTTGATTCTGTTAGTTCGCCTGAAAAAGTATTCATATCACAATCTAACTACCCTCCAATCATTGAACTATATCTATCAAATTCTCTTGGTGAAGATACCTTATGTGTTATAAATAATTTCTTTAACTTTATTCCTAAGATGGATAAAGATTTAGGAAAAGATGATATTTTATGGAAACCTATTCGTATCATCACAATCAAACTGCTTCCTTTTATTGAATATGATAAGTTGCGATTTAAAAATATTATAAAGGAAGCAATAAACAAATGAGAGGGAAAATAAATGTTTAATCGCATTGTTTGTGCGGCAGTAACATTATTTCTTAGTGTTACTATTGCCCAATCATTACCTATTTCAACACGAACTAAAGTATCTTGTATGACAGATTATTATAGATTTTGTCATGGATGGCCACAAGATGAATTGCGTAAATGTTTTCAAATGAATGTATTAAGAGTATCTGTTACTTGTACCGAAGCATTAGTGGATGAAGGGTTAATTAGTAAGGTTGAAGTAGATACTATGAAACGACAAGCCATAGCAATGATGAATGCTAAGCCAGTTATTAAATCTATCTCTTCACCTCCAATTAATCCAAATCCAACTATTGAAGAGATTAGAAATCCATCTACCACAAAAAAAGTAACAAATACAAAAAAAGTTAAGAAGCCTGCTAAAAACACCAAGACAGTGCCAGTCCCAAAGAAAACACCTGATCCAAACTTTGAAAGGTGGAAAAAGCAAAATGGCTTCTCATAAATATGCTTGACAGAAGGAGAAACTTCTGTTAGTATATAAGTCTATATTATGATAATGTGGATAAGATAAACATACAAAACATATATGGAGAAAATACAATGTCAAATTTCGCAACACTTAAAAAATCATCTGGTTCTCTTGACCGTCTAGCAAAAGAATTGGAGAAGATGAATGCTCCTGCTACAGAAAAAGCAGAAGATACAAGGTTTTGGCAGCCAGAAGTAGATAAGTCAGGTAATGGTATGGCTGTTATTCGTTTTCTTCCACCTCCTGCTGCTGATGGTGATGATGCTCTACCATGGGTTCGTATTTTTAATCATGGGTTCAAGGGACCATCAGGCAAGTGGTATATTGAAAACTCTCTAACTACACTTAATCAAAAAGACCCTGTTTCCGAATATAATACCAAACTTTGGAATGAATCGAGTGATGATGCATCTCCACAGCGTAAACAAGTTCGGACACAAAAGCGCCGTCTAACATATATTTCAAACATCTATGTTATCTCAGATCCAAAGAATCCAGAGAATGAGGGTAAGGTTTTTCTATTTAAGTATGGTAAGAAGATTTTTGATAAGATTACTATGCTAATGAATCCAGAATTTGAAGGTGATGATCCAGTAAATCCCTTTGACTTCTGGAAGGGTGCTAACTTCAAGCTTCGTATTCGTAATGTAGAAGGTTATAGGAATTATGATCAATCTACATTTGAATCACCATCAGCACTACTAAATGATGATGGTAAACTTGAAGACCTTTGGAAATCACAGTATTCTCTTAGGGAACTCATTGCTCCTGATAAGTTCAAGAGTTATGATGAACTAAAGAAGAAACTCTATGAAGTTCTGGAGATTAATGAAAAGATTGTAGCAACACCATCCGTTTCTACACCACAAAAAGCTGAAGATCCATTTAAGTCAGCATCAAAACGAATGTCAGTTCAAAATGATGATGATGACGATGATTTAGCAGCATTTAAAGCACTGGCAGAATAATGAAGAAGAGAGGGAGAGTAAAATCTCCCTCTTTTTTTATGTTAAAGTGCTATATCCTATATTACCGACATCTATATTCTCACGAGTAGGATTTGATTGAAGTCTAGCCATTCTATATGCAGCATCAACACTTGCTGGTTTATCATAAATTGATCCTATCATTCCGCCATATATTTGATTAGTATCATTGTACATATTTGGTTGTGCTTGTGTCATTTGTGTTGATGGAGTCATAGAAGCAACTGGTTGATTAGATTGTTGCTGTGGTTGCTCTTGCTGTATGTTCCTGGAATCATTTTGCATTTCCGTTCTGATATTATCAATTCTTCTTGTTGGTATTACTTCATTTCCTGCTAATATTTCTTGTTTTGAATTCATTTGAGCAACTACTTGGCCTGTCTTTGCTTGAACAACATAAGCATCTTCATTAGGCCTTAAATCAGTTATTTCACCTCCTCCATATTTTCCTGGTTCTGTAGGCGGGGCAGATTGTTCAAGATTAACCTTTTGTGCTTCAGTTGTGCCTGTATCAGGTAATTTTTGTGCAGGTCCAGCGGTATCAGTTGGTCTTTGTTCTAAAGTTCTATATCCTTCAGGGGTAGCAGTTGGTTGTTTTATTGGACTTGCAGACACTCCTGCTCTTGTTGGTGATATAGATGCTCCTTGACCTTGTTGTCCTGTTGGTTTTTGTGATTCTAATTGTTGTGAAGAAGGAGTAGCAACAGCCTCAACAGGAACAGGTGCTTGGTCTTGCTGTGTTTGAGTAGCAGGAAGTTGAGTTTCTCTTACTGCTTTTTCTTTTGCCGCTTCTTGCTGTATTATTTGTTTTTGTTTTAAATCATTAATCAACACACGAGCTAAGTCAACTTCACTTCCCATAGCCCCAACTGCACCATAATCTGGTTTCATTGGTTTATATGGATCATGAGGCAGACTGAATTGAACACCTGGTATTTTACCAAGAGTATTTGCAGTAATATTAGCTAATTTTGCTCTGCCTTCGTCTGTTCTGGTGAAATATTCAACTGCTTTATCATCATTTACACTAAAAGGTTCACTATGAATAGTTGATTGTCTGACTCTTTGATTTTCACTTCGTGTCACCACTTTACCTGGCAAACTTTTACCAAATTTTTCTTTATATACTTCTTCTATTTGTCTAACATATGCTTGTGCTTGTTTCCTTTGTTCTTTAGTAGCATTATCTGGAATAACTATCATAGGACCAGTTTGTTGTCCTTTTTTTGCCCAATTAGTATCCAGATTAACAACAACACCACCTTTCTCAAAGACTTGTTTTCTTTCTTCGGGTGTAGGAGTAGATCCTTCTTTCCAAAAACCATATTTCAATTCTTCATCTATATTATTATAGAGGCCTTCAAGATTTGAAGCTGGTGTATTTTCGACCGCTTTTACTAACCCTTTAGCAACATTTTCAGCCGAAGATGTTTGAGACCACTTTTCAAATTCTTGATTTATGTCAAAAGGAATACCTTGTTCTTGTATTTTGTTATATGTTTCAAATATTTTTTTTTGTTCGCTAGGAGTTAACTTATCAATGTATTTTTTCACATTATCATTCCAAAAATCATAATTTTTTGGTTTTACAATATCTTTACTTTCATATTGTGGTGTTATGCCACTTTTTTCTTCTTCTACTGCTTCAGGTGATCTTCTAACAAATAAAGAACTAGCAGTTACCCACTTTTTATTTGCTGCTATATAACCTCTTCCTTTAACACCTTGATTACCACCATACATTTCTATCTCAAATGCACCTGTTCTTGGATTTATTCTTGTTTCGCCTGTAGCAAATCCAACGTGTCCTCCTGTCGCACCAGCAGGGCGACCTCTATGTTCTACTAATACATCTCCTTTTTGAACTTTACTTGGTTCAACTCCTAAACCCCAAGTAGAAAAAGAAGTTGCAACAGCAGATTTAGTTCCTTTAATTCCCTCTTGCGCTAATGTTGCATTAATAAAATCTGCACACCATGGTGTTAATGCAGGATCTACGCCTTGGCCGCCATTTTTTAAATACTTTTGAATTGTTTGTCTATTTTCAATTTCATTCATACCCTCTAATTGTAAAGCTCTATCTAAAACTCTAGAACCTATAGACTTATTACCTTTGGCAGCTTCTCCTATTATTTGTTTTGAATTTTCTGAAGTAACATCTTTAGGAGATAATGTTCTTAGATTTTCATTAGTTGCTTTTTGCGATTTTGAAGCATCTTGAGAAGAAACATCTGTAGCTCTTTCCATAGCTCTTTGTTCTGTCTCTTTTCTTAATTTTTCCATTGCTTTTTGATAATGAAAATCAATATAGAAAAACTCGCCTGATTCCCGAGAACCTTTTCTTCCAGATTGTTCTCTTCTTTTAGCAAGTCCAGCAGAAGCATTATCAGTAGCATAATTACTTTCATTAGATCCAGAAAGAACTCTGTTTAATGTGCCCATATATAAATCATTTTCAGCTTTTGATATTTGAGGCCTCTTTTGTCCTTTTGGCCAATATCCATTGTTAGGATCAATAATGGAAGCAACAGATTTTCCTTGTGCATAAGCTCTATTGAAAATTGTTTCCATCCATTTTTGTTGTGCTGCTGGACCTTGAGATCCTACCTCTGCCTTTGCAAGTGACATTATTTGCTGTGCTAATTCTGGATTGTTTTCTAATTCCGACTTAAATCTACTTCTATCTATACCAAATCCAGTAGATGAGGAAAATGTTTGTTGTCCTTTTTTACCTGCAATCGATTCTAAATGTTTTATAAAATCATTTTGTTGATTCTGTTTAGCAGTAGAAGAAAGTTGCGGATTTTGTCTGCCTGAAGGAGCACTAGGCACAGGTGCTGCTGTTTGTGAGGGTCTACCGCCTCCATAAGAAGGTGCTGTTCCACCACCATAAGTAGGTGCAGCACCACCACCTGTTATAACTCTACCAATATCAGGCAATTGTCTTGCATAGTATTTTGGAAATGCTAATGCTAACTGAGTAGGTGTTAAACTTCGCATTAATTCTTCACCTAATCCACTCTTAGCTAATCCAACTCTATCTTGAACAGTCATTCGCATTAGTTGTTTATAATCAACTGAGAGATTACTAGTATCAATTTTCTTAGCCACAATTTGTTACCTTCTTTTTATATTGGCCTGTGCCTTAATTTGTGCTGCTCGGTCACGATTCAAGTCCTCTTGATGTTTAATATACTGATTAAGCATATCTACATATATAAACTTTTCCCAAGGCATCATATTTTCTATATCACTTAAACTATACTTGTGATGCTGCATTAGAGAAAAGTTAGTCTTGAAATAGTTCATTAAACTGTCATAACCAAGCATTAGACGAAAAAACTTGCGAATTCCGAATAAACTAAATTATGTTCAAATTTACACTTATCACATGTTGCTTTAGATTTAATAACAAACGATGGAAAATTATCCACATATTCTTCAAGTAATCTGTATTGTTGCTGTGTTAAATCTTCTACAAATTGAATTATCTCATCTCTGGTCAAATCTTTTGTTGTATGAACCTCATCACCCTTTACTATGCTATCAATACTTCCAGCAATTATTCTAATTTTCTTATTCATATCATTATCATCATCAAGTATAGTTTTCATAGTCGTATAGTTAGGATACTTCATTCTAATCATATAACCATTGCCAATCATTATATCATTCTTAATAGTATCATCTTTCACTATTTCACAATTTGATATATCTATCTTAGCAGGAAAAGTATGACCGCATCTTTGACCTTCAACTGTATTATTACAAGAAAACTTGACTTCTATACTTTCACCTACAGACTTTGCTCTTAATGCTATGAATAGATAATCAACATCAAAGAATGGTAGCTTATCTATATCAATATTAGAATCAACTAAACAATTATTAATAACTTGTTTTGTTGTGTTTATTATTTCTCTTTCATCTTGTGATTCAATTGCCATCAAAAGAAGTTTCTCTTCTTTGACCAAAAAAGGTCTAATAGTTACTGTTTTTCCATTTGATGGCAGCTTCAAATCATATGTCGGTAAATCAATCTTAGGTAATCCCATACTTTATTCATCCTTTTTCAATTAAGGTATTCTTGGTATTCTTCTTCCATTGTTATCTTGTGCATCTCTTTGTTCATTTCTACCTTCAACAAGATCAAATGAGAATCCATTTCTTGCACCTGTTCTTGGTTCTGGATCATAACCCATTCTACTCCAATGTGTATATGTAAATGATACAGTTAATCTTTGAAATTGATCATCTGCCCATGTCATTGGCTGTGGATTAAGAAGAATAGGATATGCATTATGTAAAGTCATATAATATGATGCCACAGGAAAATCTTCATCAGAAAATTCAGAATAATCTGCAAATTGATATACTGTAATTTCCGATCTATATTGATCACGATAGTTGAAATCAAAACTATTAATAGGGTTTATAACAAGCATCCAATCATCAAAGAACTGCCTTTCAATAGAACTTGAACGACATAGAAAAGTCATACTTGTATCTTCATAAGTTGTCTGAAAAGGTAGCTTATGATTAGGACCATAATATCTAATATCCAAATTCATAAAGCCACGACCAGGCAATTCAGCAATCTCACATAGATAAGTAAGATCACGAGCAAATTCATAATAATTAATAATATATTCTCCTATTGGATTAATTCTAACAGCAAACTTAGATGACTTAATCAACCCACCTAAGTCGTCCGATACAGCACGGAAATCATTCATAGTTAAAAATTCTGGTGGATTCTGTATATTAAAAGATGCCATTTTTTCCCTTATGTATTGTAAATAAAACTCTCTATTGGTAGATTAATAACTTTATCCCATTCAGTAGCTACAATCTCAATGAATGGACTTCTTACATGATTAAATAGATATCTCTTGATACATGGATTTGCTAAACCTGATAATCTCTTAGTACTTGATATAAGATCATATGATATCTGCAATCTACTTTTCTCTGTCAAATTTCGAGCAGTAGCAAATTCTTTTAATCTTGTCAGAAATGCTTCTCTAAATCCTTGAGATAGGTAATGGGTGTTTAATCCAAGAAAACCATCTGAATATGGTTCAATAGGAAACACAAGAGGGTATTTGTCCCACATTGGGAGCTTTTTCTTGTGTTTAGGATCATAAGTAAAGAAAAACATCTTACCGATAGTAGGAGTATTTCTCATCCTATCAGTTTTGTTTAGTATATTATTCCTATATCCTGAAGCTGATCTAGCAGTTCCGATAAACCAGTCAATTGCTTCTTTTTGTTTTTGTTGTTTTGTTGCTACCATATTGCTATTTATTCTTTCCGAATATCTCTTTTTCAGTTATTAGACGAAATTCCCATCCTTTATCAGCACATAACTCTTTAGCGGCTTTCCATTTAGCATCATTTACAGCCCATGTAGTAACTTCTGTTATATACTTCTTTGTTCTTTTCTTTTGAACTTTAGGTTCTTTTGTTTGTTCGTATGGTTTAACTTCAAGCATAAGTGTTTGAATTGATCCATCAGGTCTTCTTATCTTAGCGAGAAAGTCAGGAAAATATCTATGTAATCTATTGTCTATTGGTGATTTATAAGGTATAGCAATTTCTTCACTGCGCCATTCTATAACATTACTATTTTCGTCTAAATATTTCATCACACGTAATTCATAACTGCTTCTAAAAATAATATTAGTTGGGTCGCCTTTGTATTTTTCTGGATATTTTGGTTGAAAATTTCCCTTCAAAGTGTTATGATATCCTGTTTTACCTTCTTTTAATAGTTTCATCAATTGATATCTGCCTTTTTCATTTAATTCTTCTATTTTATCTTCTGTCATTGTATGATAACGAGAAAATTTTTTCAATCTATCTTCTTGATTATATTTTGAAATAATTTGAACAGCTTTTAAATGTGCCTTATCTAAAATTTCATATTTTTCTCCTGTTAATTCTCTTTGTTTCCATATTTTTGATTGATTTTCAGAAACTTTTTTGGAAAATAAATCGAATTTTTCAGGATTTTCTTTCAATCTTTTACGGTAAGCTATAGCTGAGCAAGAACGACAACATTCTTTCAAATAACCTTCAAATAATCCTTTGAATTTAGTATTTTTATCACACAAAGAACATTTTCCTTCATTATCTTTTTTGACATATATATCATAATATTCTTTTACATATCTAAAGTGTTTGTTTGTGATATGTTTTGAAAATTTATATGAACAAGAAAAACTCGAACTGCAAACTTTACATTCATAAATAGACATTAGCTGATACCTCCCTATAAGGTGTTAGAGTGGTTGGGGACTGCCATCCCGTGAACCACATTTAGTATTTATATTTTTCTCTATGTTTTGGACTAAATTTGCCTGAGTGTATCATAAATAATATATATAATCATTCATAGGAATAAAAATGGCAAATGTTGTAAATCCTAATTCTAATTCTGGAGAAGGTCAAGAAAACTCAGGAAATGAACCTCTTGATTTAGGACAGTCAAGATATGATTTCAGGTCTCTTGTATTTCCTAATGATTTGGGAATGGATGACAATGGACATTATATGATTATTAATATCAATGTTCCTAGTGATGCTGAAAGAAAGAATGCAAAAGGCGCTTTTACAAGTAATAGATATATAACTCCATTACCAGGTGAAGCTTCTAAAGTTGATAGATTAAGATTTGGTCAATCTGGAACAATTAGAAAAAATGAGGGAAGCAATTGGAATCCTTTAAATTGGCCAGAAAAATTTTTAAATCAAGCCAATATTCAAATGGGCGGATCTCAAGATGCAGCTTATCTTTCTTTACAAAGAAAAACGATGCGAATTGCCGAATCTATTGCTCTTCATATGCCAACTCCACTTCTTTATAATACGCATAACGCCTATGAAGAAATATCGTTGACTGCACTAGGATTATCGTGACTGGGAAAC
>OGVY01000061.1_pt1 | contig 17398 bp, 24 predicted proteins | sample 1575871 | NCBI WGS metagenome assembly OGVY01 (sample SAMN07581536, study PRJEB24739) | freshwater metagenome
GTTTCCCAGTCACGATAGATTTCCACCGAGACATTAAAACTATGGAAAGATGCTATATCTCAATCACTAGCAGACATATATTATGTACCACGTATCAATACAGTACAAGATTATACCCTAGAGGATGTCAAACAATATTATTGGTCTATAAACCCTCAGGGATGGATTAATTGGCCAGACTATCAATCGCGTATTTTTAAAAACAACCAAAATATACGGTGGGTTGGTGACGTCCACGAAAGACTAGAAGGCACTAATAAAATAGTAGGATTGCCAGCAGACCCGAGACTAGCTATTATACATCATAAAGAGATTGTTAGACAAAGACAACAAAACGCTCTTTATGATACAATATCTGGAGCCTGAGAATGCTGAATATTAAATTATATGGAGCCAAACAATATTGGTGCCAAGTCCCGCGTATAGCCCAAGGACTTGAGGGTTTAGGACACAATACTAAAAAATCAGACAAATATGATTTAGTATACGCAAATAATTTTCCATATTCAGAAATTGACAACGAACACGACGACTCTGCCCTAGACAATGAATGTGTTAAAATATTCAATGTGCTAGATATTCCTGTTCATATCCCCGACTTTCCTTTAGAGAAATTGCAAAAACAACTTTCTCAAGCTTCTATAGTCACATGTATTAGTGAGCCAGTTAAACATCAGCTGTTTACTATGCTTAATATTGAGGCTCATGTTATTGATAATCCGATTAAAGAAGTGTTTTTTGATCCATCAGTAAATAAAGATATAGACTGCTTATATGTCGGAAGAGGCACAGATCCTGTAAAAAGATCTCATCTTTTAGAGCCACTATTTGATTATATGGTTTCTGTTGGTCCATTTTCTGGTTTTGGCAAACATCTTGGTTTGGTTTCAGATTTGGTTCTCAATCAACTGTATAATAGGGCAAAAGTTGTTCCATTACCTTCTTCTTTTGAGGGGCTTGGATTGACAGCGCTAGAAGCTATGGTTTGCGGCGCAGTACCTCTGGTATGTTCAGATAATCCTAATGCTCGGCTGTGCCCCAGTTTTTGTATTTGCGACCCTACACAAGAATCGATATTATCTAAATATCATGAAATATTAGATAATTTTGACGATTACAGTCAGGATATACTATCACAATATAGTAGTAAAATTCAGTATAGATTTTCAAAATTTCAAATAGCACAAAACATAATAAATCTTTATTCAAAACATCTAAAAAAATAGAGGAATAAACATGACTTCATACTCTGATGCCACACAAGATCTTGTGGTCCTAAAATTATTTGGTGAACAACAAGGTTATTACGTGGATATAGGATGTTCTGATGGAATATCTCGCAGTAATACATACCTATTGGAACAAAATGGTTGGAATGGTATATTAATAGACAAAAATCATGATGATCTTGATAGAGCACAACATAACAGAAAAGCTTCACAAAATATTATTGTCAATTTTGATGTGACACAACCTTTACTAATAGAAAAAGCTCTTGAACAATATTCTTGCCCACAAATAATTGATTATATTTCTTTGGATGTAGATGAATGCAGTTTATTGTGTTTACAAAATTTCCCTCTTTCTCGTTATAGGTTCAAATTTTTGACTTTTGAGCACGATATTTATGCCGGTCGCCCAGATTGCATAGCAAGAAAAGTAGAAAGCCCGCGACTTTTAGAGTCTTTTGGATATACCAAAATAGTAGATAATGTTATAGTAAATAATTTGCCGTATGAAGACTGGTACGCAGACCTATCTTTTTTTGATAGCGGCAGATTTTCAACACTGATGTCTAGATCGGGATGGAAATATCAAGACATACTAGATCAAATAGGCTAAATTAGTATGATATATAATCAGTTTTATGCCACACATGGTCACTCTTATGATGAATATGAAAAATCACATAAACAACGTCTGGATTTTCTAGTAGAGGATCTAAAGTTAACAGAACTTGAAGATAAAAAAATAGTTGATATAGGTTGTGGCCTAGGATTTATTTGGAATCGATTACCGAGTACTATACAAAATAATTATTATGGTTATGATGGTTGCAATATTGAACATCCACCATTTGTTTATACTCAAGTAGATTTAGATAATTTTTCTACAGGATTGGATAACTTTTTTGATGTAGCAATGTGCTTTGAAACACTCGAACATTTGACTAATCCTTATTCCTGTCTATTAGAAACCAAAAAAATACTTAAAATTAATGAGAGTATTTTATACCTAAGTATCCCCGAAGAGCATACTACCCATAATACCATATATCCAGGACTAATTTATCCTAAAAGTAATTTTGAGATATTTTTACAACAGATGGCGTTTGAGATTATTGATTACAGATTGCACACAAAATGTTTTTCTCAGCATGTCTATACTTTAATAAATAAAGATTGGTCATGGTCTAAAATGTTATGGCATAAAACAGAGGACAAATTTAGAAACATACCTCCGCACGTAGCTATCAACCTATAAAGGACAAATATGATCTTATCTGATTTTTTAGCCAAATATAAACCACTAGACAGTGATTATGCTTTGGGTGCTCGATTCTCCACCATATGTATGGCCTTATCATTACTACACTATAAAAAACCCATTAATGCTAATATTGTAGAAACTGGGACAACCAGAAAACATAAAATAAATTGCCCTTCTCAAAGAGAAAGGTGTGGAGATGGGTGTGCCACAGTATTATTTGGAGACCATGCCAATACATACGGTGGTCATGTATGGACATGTGATATAAATAAACAAGCGATAGCAGATTGCCAAATCGCTACTCATGATTACAAAAAATATATCTCATACCACACGCAGGATTCCGTACAATTTTTATCCGAATTCGACCAGCATATAGATTTGCTTTATTTGGATTCAGTAGATGGACATCATCCATTAGCCAATGAGCATCAACTACTCGAAATTAAAACTGTGTTACCTAAATTAACTCATAACACAGTAATCTTATTAGATGACTTAGGATCAAAAACCCAACTCTCCATTCCATTCTTGCTGAATAATGATTATTGTCAAATTTTATTGAACATTGAGCAAACGACCAACGATAAAAGATTGTGTCAGGGCTTATTTGTTCACGAAAGCTTTTTATACTGTTTATGACAAAAACTTTTATTGGATTTAATCATGGTCAGTATGGGGATCTTTTTATTGGTTTAACCACAGCGTCTGTGCTTAAGTCTATAATGCCAGAATGCAAGCTAATTTATTCTATCAACCATAAATTTGCAGATTGTAAAGAAGCTTTTTTATATAGCAAAGATATAGACGACATTATAATTTGGGATCAATATGATAACTGGCCCGGCCCAAAAGATTTGCAACTCCTACAAGACCTTAAAGCAAAGTACCCAGAGCTATATTTATTCCACCCAAATGCTAGACACAAACAGAACGACTGGTATCTATACAGACACCAAACAGCAGAAAATTGTGAGATGCACAATCTACCAGCCCCGTCTGAAAAACAAATGCACTTTTGTCTAGAAAAACCCGATGGCATAGAATACGGAGACTATATTAGCATTTGTCCCTTTACCAGTTTTGGTCAAAGAAAAAATCTTACTCCAAATATTTTACGCGCTATTAAAACTTTTGCGGATACTCATGGTTTAGCTATTATTCAGCTAGGGTCCAAACAAGAATCTGCCATAGAAGGATTTTATAAGTTCGAAGGAACATACTTTCAGTCAATAGTCAAAATGCTAGGAAGTTTGTTTTTAGTGTCAGCCGACACTGGGATGATATGGGCAGCATCGGCATATAACCATCCCACCATAGGTTTTTATTCTTATGGTTTTTATCCAGGAGCTATAACAGCCAAAAACTGGACCCCCAAAAATACCAATCAAACCTCATTCGAGTCCGATTATATATCCAATATAGATATATCTTCACTACCCAACGCTTTAACGAACATTTATAAGCTAGCCAGCAGCTATAGATCGTAGAATGCTTGTAGTAGAAATATCAGGGATTCTATTGAAAATTTGTACTTTAGCGTATTCGGAGCCTATAACTGTACGGTTGATATAATCACTACCAACAACAATAGTTTGGATCTGTAGTTTTTGGATATAGTTCCTTAGTTCTTCTTCCGTATCAAACACAACTACTCGATCTATATATCTGATACTTTCTAAAAATTGTTTTCTATTATTCTCGGTATTGATGGGTCTAGAGATTCCTTTTAAGCTGCGGACTCTATCATCGCTATCTATTCCTACAATTAAATTATTTCCCAAAGATTTAGCGAACTTAAATAGTTCTATATGACCTATATGCACAATATCAAAACATCCATTTGTCCAAATATTCATGGTGTACACACCCCAAACTTCTGCACCACCCTACCAGCCATCTTATTAGCAAAAACAATAGCTTGTTTTATATCACTAGTCCGAACATATTCTATAACCAAACCAGCTAAAAAAGTATCTCCAGCACCACACACATCTCTGATATCTATAGGGGTCGTAACAAAACTATAAGTTTCAGAGTTATGCACCATAAAACAACCCTCTGATCCAGTAGTGACTATTAAGACGCAAGACCTAGAAACATCTGATACGTCGCTCACATTACTTGTATATTCCTGATGATTTATTTTGATACAATCAACAAAAGAATATATGCGACTATCTACAGCTTTTTTGGTATCTGCAAAAATCATAGCTTTAGGAGCTAGTTTTCTAATATTCTCATAGTCTGGATATGATAATAATCCTTTATTATAGTCAGATATTACTATGACATCGTAACTATCTAAGCTAGTCAAGCCAGATATAGCGGAACATTTATCATTAATATCTTCTCTAAAAATAATAGTGTTGTATTTTGTATCTATAAATCTGCGTTTAATAATAGGATTATCACTAATATCATTAGTTATGAGATCATACGATAACCCAACATCAATAGACTTAAGATTATTGAGCACATTACCAGCCATTCCCAAATTAGTCCTCGGTGGCTTATTGTGATGGCGATTAAAGCAAAGAGCAGCAGCCTCTGGACAAACTCTATGACAAGTGCCATATACATATTCATCTATGCATGTTTCGCCTATTACTAGTATTTTAGTCATTAAAAAAATCTTTAGGGTGTATGGATTTGTCTTCGATAAAAAGATCATAGTCCGGTTTACCAAAAACTATGTTATCTCTCTTGCATCCCCAGGCATCTAGCTGAGAAACTGTTAAAGCAGACCAATCCGTTTTAGTTCTAGACCCACGAGCTGTCCAGTATATAATGGTATTACCTTGATCATATAATTCATTAATTTTGTTTATTCTCGCCACTATCGGTTCTGCTTTAGTATAATCTCTATTGATTTCACTGGTTATACAAATAGTGTTGTCTATATCCACATAAATTTTCATTATGTACTTTCTATAATTCTATATGAATCAGCATCATCATGATGGGTAGAAATTTCAATAAAATCACACGGCTGATCTGTAGGAGTAAAAAATCTATGGGCTGTATATGGGGATATGGTAAAACCATCACCTTTGTTAAGTACAACAGTATTGTATAGATTGTCGTCCCAGAACTTACGCTCCAACAATTCAGAGTGTTGTAATTCTAATATGCCATCTATAATATAAAAAGTTTCTTTTTTGTTTTTATGAAAATGCACTGAGCAAGCATGTCCAGGCATTACATGCAAATGTTTTCCGCAATACAGTTCGTTATTTTCTATCCATATTTCATGGCCCCATTTTTTTGGAACAAATCGCATATTATGATCCTAGTAACACATAGAAACTATAATTTATCATAGATGATCACATTTCGATGTCAACTAAATCACAGCCTTGACCATGAACTGACGACAGCTATCATACTTCATGAGACCATCGTGGACAGATTATTTTTTAGGACTAGCTAAGGTTGTATCCCAACGCAGTCATGATATTCATACTCAGCACGGTTGTGTAATAACCGATAAGCAAAACAGAATATTAGGAACAGGATACAATGGTTTTCCCAAAGGAGTGGACGATAAGAAGCTACCCTTAAATCGACCAGAAAAATATTTTTGGATGGCCCATAGTGAGCGTAATGCCTTAAGTAATTGTGTAGTTAGACCAGACCACGGCACAGCATACGTAACTGGTCAATGCTGTAATGACTGCATCATGGCGCTACACCAAGCAGGGATAGATACTGTTTATATGATAAAGGCTCATGGTACCGTTTTATTTGATGACAACGCAAAAAAAAGATTTGACCTTTTTGTAGACATGAGTGGTATCAACATTCATTATGTGGAACCTAATCTCCAATGGCTGAGACAACTAGCCGGTGTACAATGATGTTTACCATATTAATTTTTGAGCATCTGTCAACAATGGAGCTTTATAATGATTTTTGATGAACAAATTAGTCGTAAACCAGACAATTATCCTTGGACACAAGACTTCATAGAGGCTATGCATAATGGTTTCTGGACTCATAGAGAATTTAATTTTAGTAGTGATATACAAGATTTTCGGGTTAGTCTCACAGAACAACAAAAACAAATCATTATTCGTGCTTTAAGTACAATCGGCCAACTAGAAATTAGCGTGAAAAAGTTTTGGGCAAAATTGGGGGATAATTTGCCTCACCCATCTTTAAACGATTTAGGCTATACTATGGCCCATGTCGAAGTCATTCATGGAGATGCTTATGAAAGACTTCTAGAAGTATTGGGTATTGACGATAATTTTGAAAAAATATTAGAATTAGATATTATCAAGGGTAGAGTTAATTATTTACGTAAACATTTACATAAATTCCATAGTGACAACAAAAAACAATTTATATATTCTTTGATATTGTTTACCTTGTTTGTGGAAAACATTGCTTTATTTTCTCAGTTTTATACGATTAACTATTTTGGGCGATTTCTGAATCTACTAAAAGACACCAACAAACAAGTTGAATATACCAGTAGAGAAGAAAATTTACATGCTATGATCGGCATAAAAATTATCAATACGATCAAACAAGAATATCCTGATCTGTTTGATGAGGAGCTAAAAACTAAAATATTATACGAATCTAAAGAAGCGGTGAAATATGAGTGTGAAATTATAGACTGGATCGTTAACGGATACGCTGATGAAAACCTAAACTCACCTCTGCTTAAAGAATTTATTAAACATCGCCTGAATGAATCATTAACCCAAATAGGTTATGAGCCTGTTTTTGATATTGATCAAGAATTATTATCAAAAACACACTGGTTTGACGAGCAGGTTTTGGGAAATAATATGACAGATTTCTTTCATTCTCGTCCCGTAGAATACTCGAAAAAGGCTCTGTCGTTTGACGCAGAAGCTCTTTTTTAAAACATATAACTAGAACACCAAGGATTTTAAATGACAACCAAACCGTATTATTGGCTAAATTCTCATAGTAGATTATTCTTAGAAAGAGGATATTTAGAAAAAGATAAAACTCCAGAACAAAGAATAAAAGATATAGCATTTAATGCGGAAAAACTGCTTAATATACAAGATTTTGCAGATAAATTTGAACACTATATGAGCTTAGGTTACTATTCTTTGTCTACTCCGGTGTGGACCAACTATGGTAACGCCAGGGGATTACCAGTTAGTTGCTTTAATTCTCATATTAGTGATCGAATGGATAGCATATTATATAAGGTAGCAGAAGTTGGGATGATGAGCAAGCTTGGTGGTGGCACTAGTGGATATTTTGGAGACCTAAGAGGAAGAGGGGTTTCGATTAGTGTTGGTGGAGAAAGCAGCGGCCCGGTCCATTTTATGGAACTATTCGATAAAACGGCAGAAGTTATTAGTCAAGGCTCTGCTCGAAGAGGAAGTTTTGCTGCTTATTTACCAGTTGAGCATCCGGATATAGAAGAATTTTTACAAATAAGAAACGAAGGTCATCCTATCCAGAATATGAGTATTGGCGTTACTATTAGTAACGAATGGATGAATAGTCTGATAGAAGGAGATAAACATAAAAGAAAAATTTGGGCAAAAATTATTCAAAAAAGATTTGAAAGTGGGTATCCTTATATCTTTTTTTCTGATACTGTAAATAATAATGCTCCACAAGTCTATAAAGATAAACAACTTCAAATAAAAAGCTCAAATTTATGTTCCGAAATAAATCTTGCTTCAGATGAAAATAATAGTTTTGTTTGTGTGCTAAGCTCTCTGAATCTGCTACACTGGGATGAGATAGAAAAAACAGATGCCATAGAAACCCTTATATACTTTTTGGATAGTGTTAATCAAGAATTTGTCAATAAAACAGAAAATATTAGATTTATGAAGAGCGCTAGGAATTTTGCTCTTAATCAAAGAGCATTGGGTATGGGAGTATTGGGCTGGCACTCTTATTTGCAAAGTAAAATGATAAGCTTTGAAAGTATGCAAGCTAAGCTATTAAATAGTAACATATGGCAAAGCATAAGAGAAAGAGCTGATAAGGCAACAAGGGAATTAGCTGAACAATTTGGAGAAGCTCCTTTGCTGGAAGGTTATGGTCGTAGAAATGTAACAACCCTAGCCATTGCTCCAACTACGTCATCATCATTCATCTTAGGGCAAGTTAGTCCTAGCATAGAGCCATTAAATAGTAATTACTTCGTAAAAAATCTAGCTAAAGGTAAGTTTACTTATAAGAACCCTTACCTCAAAGAAGTATTAAAAAAATATGAAAAAAATGACGACAATACCTGGAAAAGTATCTTGGTCAAAGGAGGATCAGTTCAACACCTTAAATTTTTATCAAACGAAGAAAAAGAAGTCTTTAAGACTTTTGGAGAGATTAGTCAAAAAGAAATAGTGATACAAGCATCTCAAAGACAAAAATATATTGACCAATCTCAATCATTAAATATTATGATAGGTCCTGATATTCCGCCAAAACAAGTCAGTGATTTATTGATCGAAGGATGGAGACTAGGTATTAAAACTTTTTATTATCAAAGAAGCGCAAATCCTGCTCAAGAATTAGCACGAAATGTTTTATCATGTAGTAGTTGTGAATCTTAAAGGAGAACCTATGGGAAATGTATTTCAGGACCAGACGAAATTTATGGTAGCTTGCGACCAAACGGTTTGTGAGTGGAATGAACCTCAACTAAATATGTACCACAATCTTATTAAAGAAGAGACACAAGAGTTACAAGAAGCATTCGATGCTCACGACAGAGTAGAAATTTTGGATGCTCTAATAGATATTATTGTAGTTACTGCTGGAGCTATCAATAGTATGGGAGCTGATGGAGAATCAGCATGGGATGAAGTTATGAGAACAAATTTTGCTAAAATAGATCCAGATACCGGAAAGGTTAAAAAAAGAGAAGACGGCAAAGTCTTAAAGCCAGAAGGCTGGGAAAGCCCTAATTTAAAGCCTTATATAATATAAAGCGGTGTATATTAGTATGTTATTTTACTTACACTCCTTCTTATAAAGGGCTTATCTTGAGAAAGAAAAAAAATGGTAGTGGTAAAAATAAAATTATTGATCTTACTAATCAGCCCATTATTGTTGAAAATAAACCAAGTTTTAGAAATAAATTAAAACCAAGAAGTGAAAATCAAAAAGATTATATCAGATCTATTGCAGAAAATACTATTACATTTTGCCAAGGCAAGCCGGGGTCTGGGAAAGCTCTAACCCTAAATGCCAAATTATTCACTAGAACTGGCCCCATTAGTATGGGAGAAGTAAAAATTGGAGACGAAATAGCTAATCCAGATGGTTCTTTTTCTAAAGTCTTGGCTATTTATCCACAAGGGAAAAAACGGGTTTTTAGAGTTTATTTTAGTAACGAAACTTATGTTGATTGTTGTGAAGAGCATCTGTGGGAGATAAAACATCATAATCAAAAAAATAAAATTGTAGTCAACACAAAATACTTAATGAATAATTGCAGAGGATATCAAGATAAAAGAGTTTTATCAATAGAGTGTACCAAGCCAGTTAATTTCGATAGGAAAACATATGTAATAGACCCATATCTATTAGGTATTATGATCGCCGAAGGAAATTGCACCAATGGTAATGTGGTTTTTACAACCCGTGAATCCGAGATACTAAGCAAGGTTGGGTCTTTGATTGATAGTAACTATACTATCAAAACCAAAGAAAAGATAGATCATAGGATAGTAAAAAAACAAAGGTCTTCTAAGCATAATATATATAAAGAAGAATTAAAAACTTTGGGTTTATGGGGAAAATATTCTTATGAAAAACATATTCCTGAAATATATAAATATGGCTCAATAGACCAAAGAATAGCATTATTACAAGGACTAATGGATGGGGACGGAACAATAAGCAAAAAAGGCTCAACGTCGTATGCTACAACGTCATATAGATTAGCACAAGACTTTTGTGAATTGGTCTACTCATTGGGAGGAACAACAAGAATAAGATCCAAGCAAGGGTCTTTAAAAACAGGCGGTGTGAGACACAGAACTAGCTATAGATGCCATATTTCTTTACCTAATGACATATCTGTTTTCTTTTTAGATAGAAAAAAGAGAAAACAAACTCCCAGAACTAAATATCTTCCAAAATTATATGTAGACAGAGTTGAAAAACTTGGCTATAAAGAGATGCAATGTATAAAGGTTGACCATAAAAATAGTTTATATTTGACAGACAACTATATCCCTACACACAATACACATATCGCAGTTGGTTTAGCTTTAGAGTATCTATTAGAAGAAAAAGTTAATAAAATTATTCTCACAAGACCAGTAGTAGAAGCTGGAGAAAAAATAGGTTATCTTCCTGGAGATGCGAATACTAAATTATTTCCATACCTTTTACCGATAGAAGATGAAATTAATTATTTTATTGGACCCGGATTAAATGCTTCATTAAAATTAAATAATAAAATTGAAATTGTTCCATTAGGTTTTATGAGAGGCCGTAACTTTCATAATAGTTTTATAGTCGCTGATGAATGTCAAAACGCATCATATGAGCAACTTAAAATGCTATTAACACGCATTGGACAAAATAGTAAAATGGTGCTAACAGGAGATATTCAACAATCTGACCTAGCCAGACATTTACAAGGCGGTTTCTGTGATTTGATACACACTCTCGACAAGACTAATGGTATAGGTATCAGTACCCTTACAGACGTTGATATTGTACGTAATCCTATAATCTCTAAAATTCTTAGCAAATTAGATATTTATGAACAAGGCGGACAATAGCCGATGTCTATTACTAAATGCTGATTATACGCCATTAAAACTCATATCCTGGAAAAAGGCTATAGTATGGTCTTTTAGATACGAAACCCAGCATAATTACGCTATTGAAATCATAGAGTATTATAAAAACAAATATATTCATGGAGCTTGCGAAAAAAAATATCCTGTGCCATTAGTTGCAAAAACTATCCAGTATTTTAATATCTACAATAGAGCTATAAAATTTTCTAGGAATAATTTATTTATTAGAGATAATTTTTCTTGTCAATATTGTGGAAAAAAATTTCATTACCATGATTTGACATACGATCATGTTATACCAAAAAGCCAATTTCGTCCTAATATAACAAAAGCTACAACCTGGGAAAATGTAGCGACCGCATGTGTGATATGCAATAGAAAAAAATCTAACAAAACTCCTGAACAAGCACAAATGCAGCTATTAAATATTCCCAAACAACCACTTTACGAAAAAAAATACTTGCCGGTTATCGATGAACTACTTAGTATAAGAAACACAGACGACCCAGATCACCTAGTATGGTTGAAGTACATAGGGGATATATCAAAATAATGCCTACCTACACCTATTGTTGTAATCAATGTACAAAAAAGTTTGAGCTTTTTTTTTCTATTAGAAGCTATATAGAATCTCCCATTTGTCCTCATTGTTCTAGCTCAACAACAGAACGGAGCTATATAGACGATCTGTCTTCTGTGCAAAGCTCTGTAGTCAAACACGATAGTGAACTAAAAACCCTTGGCGATTTAGCCAATAGAAATAGAGATCGCATGAGCGAAGATCAAAAAAATGCTTTGTATAAAAAACATAACGCATACAAAGAAGAATCTTCCACAAAAGAACTCCCAAAAGGTATGACCAGAATGACCAAACCAAAATTTAAAACCAAATGGACTCAATCATAAAGAGGATTTGTATGTCAATTTTTGAACCTTCTCACATTTATAATGCAGATACAAGCAAACAAAACGAGACTGAGCAACTATATACTATTTTGGGTAAAGAAGAATATATAGATAGCGATCAGAATCCAAGGAAGCACACAGATAATAACGAAGTGTATGCAAAAAAAAATACAAGGATAGACGGCTCTGTCAAATATCTTATCAAAACAGGTATAGATAAAAAGTTATATAATCCGCTTTCGCCGATAGACAAAGAATCTAACAGAGCATTTCTAGATAGAGTATCTCGCTCTAACGACAGATTTCGTTCTGTTAGTCAAAAAACCTTCAATTGGTATATACAATTTTTACGAACAAAAAATACCGCTTGGTTGCACAACGCAGAAAGGGAGGCGGAATGATGTCAAAATCAAAAAAAATCCAAGAATATGCTGTGTTATGGCTAAACTCTCAGAGAGTATCCGTGGAAGATATGACAAAAGAGGTTGAACTAACTAAAAGACAAATCAATACTATTTTAAAAAAATATCACACTAGTCAATCCCAACCAGAAAAGGATACAGATCGACGAATCAAGCCTAATGATCATCATAATACGAAAAATCTGATGATTATGGATAGCGGTGCTAAAAAATTTAGAGTCGCTATCATGACCAAGGATGCCTCTATGGCAAATGACGCCATTCTCAAAAACTTACCTAATCAGCCTAATCAATCCAATTTTATTTATAGGCCAAATAATGGATAGTAATTTTATAGAAAACTTATTAAATACTGAGCAAGAAAAACAGCTTTGGCAAAATATAAATATTAGACTAGAAGAACAGCTGCAAAAACTTTATCAAGAGAATATAGATAAGCTAGCTGAATCGGCACCTTCTTCGGGTACTAAATTTTTAGATGACCCAATTCATCCTAAGCATGTTACTACAGCACCAAGAGAAATTATTATTCATATAGAAGCGGAAATATCCAGGACAAACGAAAAAAACCAATTAGAGGATGTCTCTCGATTATTTGATCATTATTATCATATCGCTGTTCCTGCTAACACGGACTATAATACACATCTGTCCGAATTTGTACAAACTTTCGATAACTCTGTTAAAAATTTTGCTCCACGAGTTAATGCTGTAGCTCCAGAATGAATCAATATATTTCTAGATACTCAAACAATAAAGAAGTATCTGCTGCTCAGTATATTACAGAACTAATCTGTGAGCATAAAGCTCTGAAAGATAAGGTGGATCTGCATTACAAATTTTGGGAACATAAAAAATGGTCCGCTTATTTTCGTAATCAAATTGCTTCTGCTCATAAATTGCTTAAAAAATATGAAGCAAAAGCTGTTGTGAATGCCCTGTTAAGTCCAGCAGCACAAAAAATCTATTCTTTGCGAGCGCCTCACCTACTGCCTATAATAGATGAAGCCCAGAACAAACTCGACAAAGAGAGACAATCACAGTCCACAAAGTTTTCAGAATCTATCTTTAGAAAAGAAAGTATAGATTTTCAGAGACAACAACAACAACAAAAAAATAATAGTATTATTTCTAAATTAAAGGATCTAGATAATGGCTCTTAAAGAAGATGTAAAGAAAAACTTCGGCGACAACATTATGTTGACGGCCAATTCTGTTATTGATAAGAAGTTGATCAATATTCCGATCAGCCCCGCACTGGATGTGGTACTAAATGGAGGTATTCCTGAAGGAAGCTTTGTTATTTTTACCGGTCAACCAAAATGCGGCAAGACCACAACGTCGCTGGACTTCTGTGCCACAGCGCAAAAGAAAGAGTATGCCCACGGATCATTCAAGAATGGTAGAGAAGTGTACTACCTGAACATTGAGGGTAGATTGAAAAAACGAGACTTAGAAGGTATACCGGGACTAGATTTAGATAGATTTAATATTATAGGGTCCCAAGAAGGTAAGATTTTACATGCAGAAGAGTATCTACAAATAGGCGAAAGAATCATAAACGAAGTTCCTGGTTCAGTACTGATTATAGACTCTTATTCTGCTCTGTGTACAGAAGCTGAGATTACAAGCGATATGAATAAAATGCAAAGAGCAGACGGAGCTAAATTATTAGCTAAGTTTTGCAGAAAAGTGGCGAATGTTATTCCTGTCAATAGAAATGTTGTGATAGGAATTACTCATCAAATGGGTAATCCTGGTATGGGTCATAGCGAATGGAAAGAAAAAAGTGGTCAAGCTATTGCGTATCAAACAGATATTAAGCTTAAGGCTAATTACTTTAGTCCATGGACATTGAGTACCGACAGTCCTCAAATTGGACAAGAAGTACATTGGCAGGTTGTTTGCTCTGCTTTAGGTGCTCCTGGCGGTAAGATTACAAGCTATATCAGATATGGACAAGGAATAGATAAGCAAATGGAATTATTGACTCTGGCTGTAGATTTAGGACTTGTATCTAAGGGCGGAGCATGGTATACTATATCATCTGTTGAGGATAAGCCCAAATTCCAAGGTCTTGAAAAAACAAGACAATACCTAGTGGATCATCCCGAGGTCTATGAAGATTTATGGACAAAGGTTAAGGATACTATGGGAATAAAATGCAAGTAAAAGACTTAGATGGTAATTCTTATAATTGGCAATTAATTGGTAATATTGCCCATGGTTCTATTCAAAATAAATCTAGCCTGCATTTACAGGCCAGAAATTTAATCCATGAGTGTTTTCCTACATTACAAGTTTTAGAAGAGGTACCAATTAATACGAGAAGATCAGAGACTTTGTATTTGGATTTTTACTTGCCTCTTATTAAGAGATGTGTAGAAGTTCATGGTGAACAACACTATAAATTTAGTAGATTTTTCCATAACACAGCACTAGGTTTCATAAAACATAAAAAAAGAGATCAAGATAAAAAAGATTGGTGTGCATTAAATGGTATTGAGTATATCGAATTACCGTTTGACCAAATAGATCAATGGGTGTTAAGGATAAAAAATGAACACTAAAGAACAAGTGAATGAGTGGGATAAGGTTCTGGACGAATATGAAAAAAGTATTGGTCTAGGGACATATAGATCTGATGCTTTTCCTGAGGAAGAGCTTAACAATTACTTCCAAATGAGTAGGGATGAACTAGAAAAGACCACCCCAGAGGTTTGTGGAGAAATAGCATATAGACTAGGACAGTTTGCTTTTCATGTTCAAAGATCGATCAATAGAGAATTATCAAGATTGAATTGGGCAGACGAGACTATTAAGGAGACTATTGCGGAAGAGATTAACAATTATAAGGGATATGGTTATATAGAAAAATCCTACCAAGCAATTAAACATAATGAAAAAGCTATGGCTCTTAACAAAATCAAAAAATATGCAAAGCAAAGAAGCGATAGGCTACAATATTTGGCCAACAGTATAAAACATTTATCAGATATTTTGTTATCAATTCAAAAGAGTAAGGTGAAGCATGGATCTTAATCCTGAACAGATACAACAAATGATTCAATTATTACAATCGATGTTGCCTGCTGAACAACAAAAAAAGCAAGCAAAGACTACTCAGCGATCATCCATAAAAACTAAACAGAGTAGCAGAAAAGCAAATACTTCTTCTCATACTAATCTCTTTGATAGCATGACAGAATCTAGACTCCATAAAGATGACTGTAAAATAGATAAATTATTAGCAGTAAATGATCCAACGCCACGAACAAGACAGTTTACTCCTTTAAAGGTTACTTGCAGAGTATGTGGCAAAAAAGAATCGGTCAATCCTGCACTGCTAACAGATTCGGTAGACCGCTACAAGTGCAATAAGTGTGCTAGGAGTGCTGGATAGTGAATATATTATCAGACGTATCAGCAGAAAGGGCGGTTTTGGCTGGTATATGTAAGTATGGAGAAGATGCATATTTAGATGTTGCAGATATTCTACAAGAATCTACTTTTACTATAGATAGTAATACTATCATTTATAAGTGTTTAAAAAGAATATTTGAGAGAGAACCAGGATCCTCCATAGATATTGCTGCAGTATTTTCCACAGCAGAAGAACTTGGATTAACACATATTCTTTCTAAAAAAGAAGAGGTCCAGCACCTAAAAGCTATTTTTGATTTTCCTGTTAATATAGAAAATGTTAGAAAATTTGCCGCCAAAATTCGTAAGCTTGAAATAGCTAGGCTATTGAGACAACAGCTCGAAAAAGCACAAGAGAAAATATTAGACGTAACAGGTAGTGAGACCATAGGATCAATTATTAGTATAGCAGAAGATACTATATTTGACTTCACTTCTCTGCTCAATGACACAGACAGTAATCCTGTATCTATTGGGGATGATATAGAACAGTATATAGAATATCTATCTACTAGGCCCATTGATCAGGTAGGCATACCTACTGGTTTTCCTGTATATGATCAGGCTATAGGAGGAGGACTACGCAAAAGTACTATAAATGTGATTGCTGCAAGACCGAAGGTTGGGAAAACATTATTATCAGACAATATGGGTTTTCATATAGCTAATAAGCTACAAATACCTGTCCTGAATATGGATACAGAAATGACTAAGGAAGACCATATTAATCGTGTTTTAGCTATGATGACGGAAATAGAAATAAATAATATAGAAACAGGAAAGTTTATTCAAACCCCAAATCAACAGAGCAAAATAGAGAATGCTGTACAAGACCTCAAAAAAACTCCACTATATTACAAGTCCATAGCTGGTAAATCGTTTGAGGACCAATTATCCATTATGAGAAGATGGCTAGTTAAAGAAGTTGGCTTAAATGACGATGGAACAGCTAAAGACTGCGTTATATTTTACGACTATCTTAAACTTATGGATAGTGCTGGTATAAGTCAAGACCTCAAAGAATATCAAGTATTAGGCTTCATGATGACCTCTCTTCACAATTTTGCTACTAGATATAAAGTACCGATAGTAGCCTTTGTACAGTTAAATAGAGATGGCATCACTAAAGAAAGTACAGACACAGCTAGTGGATCTGATAGAATTATATGGCTATGTAGTAATTTCAGTATCTTTAAAAGAAAAACGCCTGAAGAGATATCAGAAGATGGTCCAGAAAACGGAAACAGAAAACTAGTGCCTCTGATCTCAAGACACGGGGGTGGCTTGGACGATAACGACTATATCAACTGTCATATGAAGGGCTGGTGTGCAAAGATCACCGAAGGAAAAACCAGAATAGAGCTATCTAAAGGCATAAAAAATACTAAC
>OGVY01000063.1_pt1 | contig 17268 bp, 19 predicted proteins | sample 1575871 | NCBI WGS metagenome assembly OGVY01 (sample SAMN07581536, study PRJEB24739) | freshwater metagenome
CGGCATACGATCTAGCTTCAGGTGACTGGAGTTCAGACGTGTGCTCTTCCGCTCTGTTTCCCAGTCACGATAGCGCACTACAAAAGGCCTTTCCGGAAGCGGACTGGTTGATAGGCAACCATGATGCACTAACGGAACGTCAGGCTCTTACAATAGGTCTACCTACTGTAGTTTTAAAGGACTATGCAGATTTATGGGAGTTAGACTGGAGGGTTCACCCTAGGTTTACGAAGTTAAGCATTGACGGAGTGCTATACTCTCACGGAGACGGCGGAAGAGGTGGACAAGACGCGGCTTTGAATCAAGCAAAAGATGTTTTTCGCTCTTCGGTAATTGGACATTACCATGCTCAGGCCGGAGTTAAATGGTGGGCTAACCCTGAGTTTAGGATATTTGGAATGTCTGTAGGATGTGGCATTGACGTGGCTAAACTGCAGTTTGATTACGGTCGTAAGATAACAGCAAAACCTATTTTGGGTTGCGGAGTAGTTTTCGGGGGAAAAAGAGCCATATTTGAACCTTGGCTTTTACCTTCGAAATAAGGACATTTAGGAGGCAAATCATTGGCTAGTCAAGGTCCGGTTTGCCATAAAGGCATAATAAAAGCACAAGAAAGTCACCAAGATCGGGAGATCCTGCAAATGCAGTCGCCTTCAATAGATTACTTGAACAATATTCCAGTTAAAGAAATCAATAAGAAAGGTTCAAACCTACATCGCTTGAAAGAGCTTATTGAAGAGTTGACTTGGTCAGAGTTTCAACTAGAACTCTTTTTCCAACTAACACCGGACCTGTTTTGCATAGCCTCATCGAATGGATATTTTAAGAAGCTAAACAACCGCTGGACGCCATTTTTAGGGTGGACGAAAATTGAGTTAATGTCTAAACCGTTTAAGGACTTTTTACATCCAGATGACGTGGAAAAGATGGAACACGTTATGGGAAAGATGACTACCTCGGACATTAACCACTTTAAAAGCAGATGGATAACTGCTAGAGGTGACTACATCCTTATTGAACTTTCGGCAACACGATGGATAGATGGTAATTTTTATGCAGCGGGAAGAGTCATCCCTAGTCCCTGTGATGAATGCTCCCATTCCCCTATACTATGTGAAATAAGAAAGGATGACTATCATGACAAAGGGGAACGAATCCTTACCGCCGATCCCGCCTCTTAATGGCTGGAACGAATACAAGAGACTTGTCTTGGCCGAGTTAGAAAGGCTGGACGATTCTGTAAAAGATCTTGTGAAGAGTCAAGAAAACTCACACAAGGAAATTGTGGATCATATCAATAAGACAAAGGAATCTCTTATTGAAAAGCTAGCTATTGGAATAGCTGCAGTGGACAAGAAGGCTACCGACAATGAGACGGAACTAAAGGTAATAAAAGCAAAGTCAGTGATGTTAGCCGCCTTTGCTGGAGCAGTAATAACTATTGTGGGTTTAATAGCCCAGATCGTTCTTGGAGTCATGAAACCATAAAGGATTTCTCGGTGACATTGGGAATATGGAAAGACTATAAGGTATTTGGGGAAGGGAACCACACCATTCAGTGGACTTCGGAAAAGAGAATACTTAACAACAACGATAAAAGGTGCTTATCATGCCTACCGGTGTAGAGTACACAATACAGAAGCAATGTGACCACTTGGCGGCCATTAAGTCCACCCTGGTAAGCTCCATTTCTTCCAGAGTAAAGCTAAAGTCTTTTATAAACGCAGAGACTGACCAGATTTACAATGACGTCATTGATGACCTACAATGGGATATGATGGACGACGTCATAGACTTTGTCCAGATAGGTTCGCTCCTAGCAAACTTCTTTTCAGGTCACAGAGACTATTTCCAAACAGCTTTGTCGATCAACTCTTTCGACAACTACCTACTTTCTGTTAAATGGAGAGTAAACCAGTATTTAAGTGAACTTAAAGCAGAAGCTCAAGGTACAGGTTTTGATCCAAGAAACGTATTCCCCAAGCATGATTTAAATATGGGCTCCTTTGCCCGTACGGGAAGCATCTTCACTCCTGGTCAGCAAGTAGACATGGATCTTGCTACTGGTGGCAAGATTATGGGTAAGGCCAACGGAGCAATTGGTGGATCCAATCTTACACTAACATGCACCATGTTGCGTGAAGATAACACACTTGTGTCCGTGGCCATTACGTTTCCTAGCAGCTCAACATCGGGAACCCAAAAGGTTATCGGTGAGCAGGCTTTGACAGCAAACGTGCTAGCAGGAACGCCTTTGCTACCTGTAGCAGCCACAGCTCAGTTTGTAGTGAATAGTCGTGTACTAATTCAAGATGCAAACAACACGGAATGGGGTGAAGTAGGAGCGATTAACTCCAACGCATCCTTAATTCTTAAAACACCACTGAAAAAGCCCTATAACACCTCGGATTCTGCTAAGGTAACCCCAGTCTTTACAATGGTTACAAACGTAACGGACGGTGGTACAGGCACTATAGGTGATCAAGTTCTCTTTAAAATTAGTCCAGATCGCGCAGTGAGCATCACCTAGTAAAGCTTAAAAGACAAAAGCTAAAGTGCTCCAGGTTAAAATCTGGGGCACTTTTCTTTTATACAACAGAAGAAATACTTTATTTTTAGTATCTTTGTAAAGGAATAACTAATGTTCCTATTAGTCCGGTGTCCTTTAAGGTGAGACCTCAGTACAAGGAGCCTCAGCATGAGTCAGATGTCAGCAACGGCTTTTGCAGCACAGGAGCCTCAATTGAAGGTTCAAGCGGAGTCTTTAGGTCTTGATTGGCCTCAAGTCGTAGACCTAGTTAAAAAATGGGGACCTCAGCTTCTCGTAGTCTTTGAACAGTTTATTATAGAGGGCTTCTCAGTAGACTGGTTGATTCAGACAGTCACTAAAGTAGGACTTCCGATGCTGGAAGCCTTACTAAAGTGGATTCAGTTCCTGAATACACCCGCAGCTCAAGCTTTAGGCGCTTCTAACGAAGGGGTAGCTGATGATTTGATCACCAAGCTACTACCCTGGGCACTTGAGACTTACGGTATACAATTATTAAAAGCGATCATACCAGACCAATATGACCACCTGGTTGATCTACACGGTCAGAATTTGATCAATTTCCTCTTGGACTTGATCAAGACTAAAAGCGCTATCCAGGCTAAGTCACCAGCCTGCTAGGTCTAAAGGCAAAAACGGAACAGGGGAACGGTCGGGGTTGATTTCCGGCCGTTTTTCATTGTTGAGTTTCCTCTGCTCAATGGTGAAAGGGGTACTGATAAAGGAACAATGAAGCTGTTTTGAGGCAAACAACAGCTTCAACTTAACAGAGGAGTGGAAAATGCCTAAGCTTAAGGGTCAGCCAAGCAAGATTTGTGAATTGCATAGCGAACCCGGCAAAAAGTATTGGTTGAAGCGTCAGGGGAGGAACGAAAGTCGAGTTGTCGATTTAAGTGATCCTAATGGTCAAGGGAAGCTGGTCCCTTCTTCTGACATCAATCAGTCAACGGTAAATAAAGCCGAAGGTCCGGAAACTACGGTAGAGTCAGTTCAAGAGGGAAAAGCTGACGAGACCAACACCGCGTCAGATTGATCTCTTGGGTATAAAGGGAGACAACGGGTGAACTAGACGTGTGGTCTGGAACGCACCCATCGGACATGTACTCATTCGGGTACAACAGCTGGTAGGACTTAACCCTTAGAGGATTTAACATGCCTAATGATCGTAACGAAATCGCAGTCCGCGAGCAGACCCCCAACTTGATGGGTGGCTTGGAGCCTACCAACGCTCCAATGGTTCCGGTCCAACAGACCGAGAAGTTTATGGTCATCCTAGCTCGTGCTGGGGTTGGTGGCAAGAAGTATTTCGTGCCTCCTGGCTCGACCGTCGGAGATTTACTGCGGGCTGCCGAAGCCACCGCAGAGAACCAGGATCTCATGGTAGGTCCCAACAAAGTAACCGTGGACACGGTCTTGCAGCCGAACACCTTGTTGTTTACGGTACCTCGCCCTAAGAATGCCTAGGGCATCCTTAAAAGCAAACCCTTGGAAAAGGTCGAGATTAAGTCTCGACCTTTTTCTTTATTTGCTTTATCTTGGTTAGCGGGGTATTGATCATAGAGGAGATAGACAGATGCCAACTATCGTAGACAACCTGATCACCAGAATTAGCCAAGCACACGGTCAGACCCTGTACCACCCTGACAATCAGGGAAAGGCAATCAAAACTCGTGTTGGTCACGCGACTGAACATCATAGGACCAGCCTTTTTAACATTTACAGTAATGCGGCATACGGTTCTCGTACCAGTGGAGCTCCCGGAACTCACTCGGGGAAGATCAAATATCGACTGCGCATAGTTTCGGATCTTCTCAATCTTGATGTACGCTTTTTAAATGGAGCTCAGCACCTGGCAAAGGCGAGGACTCCTCCCGAAATGGGCTCATTCTTTACGGTTTATGATCAACAACGTCATCCAGTTATTCAAGTAACGAACACGGCCCTGTACTTATTGTTCCCTCTGGAACAGTTACCCAATCCTGAACAGGTTCTGACCTCAATATACGAGTCTCTGGTTATTCCTATCGACCAGGCCCGTAACGCCCTTCCAATGACCTGTTTTTCAACAGGAACTCAAAGAGGACAAACCCGCCCAACAACAAATACAACCAGGACTCCCACACCACCCCCACCCCGTGAGCGTCCGGGTCGAGGATCTAAATGGGACTTTTACCGGTCAATGCACCAACTTCCAGTGGACCAAGCTCGAAATGCACCTTCTGACGTACTGCCAGTGATAGGCACGATGTTAGAACAGAGAAAGATAGCGGTGGTCAGTCAGGCTCGTGGAGCCGAAGAGAGAATGCGTCAGATGGAAAGACGCTATAATGAGGCACTTAGGAACCTCAAGTATGCACAGGAGCAGCTGGAGGCAGAAGAGAACACGGTTCGTGGTTTGCAAGTTCTCATCCAAAAAGATGAGTTTAAAGCTAACGACGATGAAGTAGTCATGCTTAAAGCTGTGCTAGAAAACCAATACGAAAAGGCTTGGTCCAACGGAGAGCATTTCTGGGGACTGACCAAACCAGTAACCATAAAATACACACCGCTCACAAATCGACAACACGACCCTTTTGAAGTATACGCTGGACGCTTCTTTGTGCGCGTGCACAAAACAGGGGAAGTGGCCATCTTCCGGGAAGATGGTAGAATCTGTAAGGAACGTCGTGGATGGGCAGCAGCACCTCACATTAGTGTGGAATACGGGGAAGGAAGTATTTGCTGGGGAACTCAGTCCTCGATGCTGCGTACGGCACAAACAAATCGGGATTATGCTCAGATTTTCTTGCTGGCGTACCAACACTTGAGCTACGTCAATCCCGAAGAATCGTACGTCACATTGCGAGGGTATGCTGAATTACTGGAACTTCCGTTTACTGAGGATCCCAATGTTCTTGAAGCTCAGAAAGCTGCCGAACAACAAGCAGCTCAACTTCTTCAAGAACAGCAGGCAGCAGCTCAGGCTAACATAATACAAGAAGCCGGTGAGCTGACAATGGAGGAGCTTGAAGCCATGGCCAGGGGACCTGTGCTCATGGAGGTTAATGAAGAGCATCTTGATGCTGAGATGAACGACGAAATTAACTAAGGAGACGGAACGATGGAGAAGATCTTTATTAGGCTGAATAAACCCAAGAGGGTTGCACAAAATGTCCCTCCGGTTATTCTGTCCTTGACAGCTTACAAAAAGATTGTCCTCTGGACAAGATGGGCAGCTAAGAAGAATGGCTGGGAAGTGTCTGGAGTAGGCACCTGCCTTAAGCGTCACGGTGGTTACTACGTTAATGACGTATGGCTGATAGAGCCTGAGAAAGTTGGAGCAGCTCACGTAGACATGGACCCAGCTCACTTGAACAAGGTGGTGCAAGAAGTGTCTTTACTCCGCTCTCCTAAGCTTAAGGGATATGACAAAGATATTAAACAGTACATGCAGACAGGGACCATCGGTGACCCTGAAGCATTCATGAAGATTGCAGACACACTGGCAAACCCACAGGGTGGAACCTTGAGGAGCCTTCGCTTTCACTGGCACTCACACGCAAATTTTGGAGTGGGTTGGTCGGGCACTGATGAAAGAACAGCTCGCCGGGATTTCTGCCCAGACGCAGACTGGACCATTTCAGTGGTGACTAATGCCCAGGGCCATTTTTTGGCAAGGCAAGATTTCCCAAGGTCTCAGTGTGAGCCAAAGCATGAACTTCCGGTCTTTCTTTTGCATAGTATCCCAGGAAATATAAGTTCAAAGTATCTCCGGGAATACAACAACAAGCACAGGAATCACGTCAAGGTACCACCCGCGGAATCTTTGTTTGATGAGATGGCTGATCTTATCGGAGACACACGCTTACCTTTTAACCCAGGAACACCGACTGCGAGGGATGCATAAGCTGGGTACTAGGTAAGGACCCTAACAAAAGGATAGCGAAATGGCAATTGACAAGGCTGCACACGGTTCTCGGTTTATGCGTCAAATGGACATTGCTGATCCTTTGACCTTTAACCACCAAGTGTCAATTTTGGGGGTGGGGGCAATCGGATCGGTGGTGGCTATGGGAGCAGCTAAGCTGGGAACTCCTCTTGGTATCAACCTAGTGGATTTTGATCTTTTTGAAGATCACAACATTCCCAACCAAATCTGCCTGGAGAAGACTCACAAAGGCAAGTTTAAAGCTCAGGCCCTGGCTGAACTGTGCAAAGACTTTGGGGCGATGGGGCCAGTTAAACCCCTGGTCGCAAAGCTACAAGACAACGGTGATTTGGAGTTTCAGGACGGCACCAACGTCAAAACCCCAGCGAGAAATCAACTTAACGGCATCGTGGTGAACACGCCGGACAGCATGATTGCTCGCAAGGCTCTGTGGGAAAACGTAGTTCGACTCAATCCAAACACACCCTGGATAATTGATGCCAGACTGGCTGGGCCGTATCTCATGGTCATTTGCGCCAACTCCATGCAAATGTCAGACATAAAAAGATATGGAGAGACCTTGTATTCTGACGACAAAGCAAGCCCGGAACCCTGTGGAGCTCGTGCTGTAATTGACTACAGCTTGCATGCAGGGTCCTGGGTATCCACGCTAATTCGCAAAATACAAACCAAAAAACCGATCTGGCGAGAGATCAGGCTGGACATTCATACGGGTGAATTGACTATTACTTTACACAATGGACAGACGGTTTCTAATCGGGAAGCCATGGCCATAGCAACCGCGGAGTGAGTCATGGACGAAGGCGAAGAAATCCAACCCCAGGACGTGACGGAGTTGCGGGCTGGGGCTAAGCCTATAGAAACAACACAGGTAACTTTATACACGATGCAGGTCAAAGGGGAACCTAAGCCCTCTAAAGAAGTTTTATACGAAATAGTCACGCTTGAAGGACGGGCAGCTCGGATAAGAACTATCCTAGACTTGAGCAATATCGGTTGGACTCTAAAGAGGGCTCCAGTTGAGTTAATCAAAGACGGAAAGACCCCGGTCAAGAAAAAGGTGATATTGATAGTCAACAAGGAAACTCAGGATTTGCTGAACGTCAAGTTCTACAATGAGTTTGGTGAGGAATACCTAAGGATGGTGGCAAATGAAAAAGGTGGCGTTGATCTTTACAGTTTAAAGATGGGCAACTAGCCAATATAATCTTCTTCATTGGGGTACCTTGATTATCACCCCAATGAAGGAGATTCAAATGGCTGGATGGCATGAAGACTTTGAAGATTGCCCCTCTATCGAAGAGCGCATGTCTGACGGTGCCGATGAGGTTCTAGTAGACCCGCCTTCGGAATACTGGATTAAAGGCTATGACGCCTTTACGACTGGTAGCTCGGTCGATCTGGAAAACGCTACTAGCCACCAACTGTCAGACTTTGAAAGTGGATGGGAACAAGCGTTCTCTGACTCTCAAACCGTAGAAAGGATTGAGGCTCAACTAGAAGAACTTCCTTTTTGAGGGTAAGTGATAAAGGCGGACGGACTGCCGGGGGCTTAAACAGCTCTCGGCAGTTTTCTTTTGGAAGGTTAATTACGCGGCAAAGAATAACATTCGATGCCTAATGATTATGAGGAGACTGCATACCATGCGGTCTTTGCCTTCTCTTTATCACCAGGAGTTCTTGCATGTCTGACACTAAACAAGACAACACGACGGAAGAGTCTGCAGTCCCCGCTCAACAGGTTTTAGGATTTCAACCACCTGCCGGATACGTGTTGGTGCCTCAAGCCATCTATGATATGATGATGGCTCAAATGAAAAACCCCACACCAAACTACCCACAGGCACTCGAAGCGCCACAATCGAAGAAGAGTAATGAGAAGCCTATCTACTTGCGAGTGCTTAGACCAATCCACCTGGGAGACATCAAGACTCAGGTGAATCCTGAAGAAATTGTAGAGTGGGTACCTCGTCGCTCAATTACAATTCGTGGCAAACTTAACACCGAATTAGGATCCTTTCTATCAGCTTTCAACAAACAGCTTAAAGGCTCAAGATCGTATGATCCGAGCTTTCCACCAGTATTTGAGGTTCAACCTGAGTCTCAAGATGACTTTGATGCTGCAATTGGCTTAGCGACCAGTAAAGCTCGCCCCGTAACAGAATCAGATCGCATCAAAGCGGAAGAGCGAGGAAGGTCAACAAGGAGAGGCACCGAAGTTGAGGTGTCCCCTGGAGTGAGGATCGGAACGATGCCTCAGCCAACACAGCATGACATTGACGAGATAGAACAGAACCTGACAGACAGAACCTATGGAGATGACCTTCCTCCAAGAGGGTCACAAGCTCGCCGTGAAATGATTCATAACACCAGCATTGAAAAGGCCAATTCAGCGGGTCAAAGAACCGCCCAGAGAAATGAAGATTTTGCAACACCGGATCAAATTCCAGTGCAAAATTCTGTGTCGGACCAAAGAACGGTGGCAGGCATTGACGGCCCACCGGCCGACGAAGGTGCCAACTCTTCAGCTAAGCGTAGCCGCTTGTCAAGGAAGTAACCTATGGAAGTAGAACTTTACCCGCATCTAAAAAAGGGATCACCGTCAAAGCTGATTCCTTTGATCTGCAACAATCCGGACTGTGAATGCCTAGCAGATGCTTGGATTGATCGGGAAGTCAAAACTCCAGAAGATGGGTTTTACGCAGCTTGCCCAAAGAAGAAATGCAAAGGTCAGATGGTGTACAATTGGAGCGGTTTAAACATAACCGTAACAAGCCGAGGACCGGGAGTTTCTTCAACAAAATACGGCATGAGGCGAGCCAGAGAGCTTACGGCCAAGAATGAGAAACTTGGGCGTACTCAATGGGATAACGTTGAACCTCTGAAGTTAACAGAAGGTGCAACGCCTAGAAACCCAACTAAAGACGGACCTTATGACACAAAAGGAAGAATGGCTAAGAAAAGAAAATCTTCTAAGTAGCCGTTAAAATAATGGGTTAATTAGCCCTGTCTACAGCCTTGAACAAAAGAGGTTGTTGCCAGGGCTAATTTATTTGGAGAGATTCATTCTACAAAGGGAAAGAGTCTCTGTTTAAGGGGGAGATAACCCAAATGTCATCCTTCGGCCAAGAAATAAAAAACGTAGTTTCGGGTGAACCGTTCAAGATTGAACGGGATGTCTACGGCATTCCCGAAGGCGTGGTGATTCAAACAGCTGGGTTTAGAGTTTTTGTCAGTGAAACAGAGCAAAGTGATACGAACGCTCTGATTAAAACAGATATTACGACTACGCCCTCAACCGGAGGGCAGATTTTAGATGACGACTCAGACAGCAACGGTGTTGGTCTTGTAAGTTTTATTCTAGAGAAAAACGCAAGAAATGCTTGGACAATTATTGAGCCGACAGGGTTAGACAACGACATAAAGTTTTCTGCGGTAACAGCAGGACAAGGTGGCAATAAGATAACAATCACTTACGTTGACCTAAGTGCAGTTAACGCATCTTTAAGTTTAAGTGTAGCCGGGACAGCATTAACAGTATACCTGGCGACAAATGGTTCAGGTCAGGTCACAACAACAGCGAATGATATCATAGCAGCAATAAGTGCAAGCACTGAAGCATCAGCTTTAGTATCCACGGAATTAATAGGCACAGGAACAGGTGTCGTTACAGCGATAGCAACGGTAAACCTTGCGAACGGGAACGGTGGAACACTAACATTAACCCCCGGAACGAAATACTATTACCGTATCATAGTTAAGACGTCACAGGACGATTCGTCTCAGATCATTGAGGCAGGTACGCTTTTAACAAAGTCCGAGATTGACGTAAGACCTACGGTTGCAGCAACCACCTCTGCACGCGCAGCACAAACAACTTCGGAAAGGGTTAATCTTCTCATAGATCAGTATCTTGACGCCATCCTACACGAGTTTAGACAACTAAGAGTCTGGGATGAACATGCCAGAAGAACCTCTAATGATTGTAAGCTTTTAAGACTGACCTACCGTCATTTAAACCCAAGCTTCTATCCAGAGGTTTGGACAGGTCAAAACGAAAAGCTAGAAGCTAACGACTTTGAAGTGGAATACGATTCTGGGGCACTTAGAGTAGTTTCTACGGTAAGACCTGACTCAGGTTATGAGGACTACTTCGTAACATATGAGTTTGACTTGTTTCCAGCAAAAGACCTAGAGATTTTGCTGAATCTAACCTTACAAGAGTTAAACCTGGCAGGAGCGGCAAACGGGGGATACATCACTAATTATGCAACAATAGACTCAGCCCCTCCATATTGGGATGCTCCTTTGGTTTACGGGACATTGACTAAAGCTTTTAACAGGCTGGCATCAGATTCAGCCCTGTGGAAGAACTTTTTAATTTGGGCGGATAGTGCCCAAACTCAAGGACCTCAAATAGCAAAAGAATCAGCAAGTTATTACAACGAACAGATGAACAACTTGACCCAGTCTCTCAAGAAGCTTCACTTGGTAGCATCCCCAAGCTCTTCTTTTGATCTTTTCCGTCAAGTGGGCTTTGGATTTTTTGCCGTTGGTGGAAGTAAATTCCGCGAGTTAAGGATTAACAGACTTTCTATTCACTAATAGGATAATTTACATTTTAGGGTGTGAGATTGGTTGTTAACTAGAAACAAGATCCCAGAGTAAAACACGCTTCAGTGGGCGAGTGATGAAAACGGGATTCTGAGGAGAGCACTATAGACCCAAAGCAACCCCAACAAAAGGGAAATTCTTTTTTTTTTTGGTGCTCTGCGCCAAAGACAGAAGGACAACCTTGGATCTAGCAAGACGATGCAGATTAACCATTCAGTTATTTCAAGAGCCGCCCAGGTGGAAGGAGCCGTCAAAGAATTTACTCAAACCTGGGGGAGATGCGAAAAAGGATCAGACGGAGCAAGATAGCCTAGATCAGCTCTCTGAACCAATAGACCCTCGGGAAGAGCGATTATGAACATTACCGAAATACAGGTAAGTCTAACACCTAATGAAGTGCGCCAAAAGGATAAGATCCTAGCCTTTGTAAGGATTGTGTTAGAGCATAAACTGGCAATTCGTGACATAAAAATAATGGAGCGTGAAGGAGCAATTCAACTTGCTATGCCTTCCCGCAAGATTGTTGAACCTTGCCAGGCCTGCAAAAGGAAAGTAGCAATAACAGACCAGTACTGTGCTACTTGTGGTATCAAACAACCAGAAAGAGATATCTTAAAAAGGGGTTATGTAGACACAACTCACCCGATTAATCCTGACTACCGTGCATATCTAGAAGAAAAGATTGCAGCAGCTTACAATGCTCAAGTGCCTGATCAAGAAAAGCTACGGCTTAGGACTATACAATCGGGTGAATAATGCCAACACCAGTGTCAAGATATAAAATAGACAATGATGAACTGCGACAGGCAGCTCTGGCTTTGCAATTAGGCCGGGGTATTTCTGATCGTATTCGTTCCATTGAAGCATCCTCCTTTATTCAAAGGGCCGAAGACTGGGCAGAAGCTCAGGTTGACGAGTTTATTGGAGTACCTCTGTCCCCAATTAGAGCTCAGGGTCAAATATTACAAGACTTTGATCCTGCAAATATAACAAGACGCAACTTCCCTCATGACTTTGTACAAGCTGTTATCTATAGGGCAACAGGACTTTTACTGCATAGTGAATACTTTGAAAATAGCCCTAACGTTAGTGAAGCGGGCAAATGGGCTTTGGACGAAGCAGATAGGCACATAATGTCTTTTAGAGATAAAGCGACAGTTTTAGTGGGGGCTGGTCGACGAAGACACCCAAATCCTCATATGCCCCCAATGATTGCCCCTAGGTTTCCAAAAGATGAAGCTAGGTTTAAGCAACAATAAGAATCAACGTGAAGGGTCACTACGATGGCTTTGTTGCAGGCGGATAAAATACTAGATACGCTCATTGAGATGATAGAAAGGGAACGTTCTGTCTACAACACGATCATTGACAGATATTTTGAAGGCCGAAGCCTAAACATATTCCTGGGAAGAAGAATATCCTTACCTGCATCTTCATTACCAGCTATTGAAGTTACAAATGTTTCTACGAGCATAGGATGGCATGCCTGTAGAGTTCAAGAAGAAAACCCTTCAATTGAAATAGACATCACAACAGACAATGGTCATCCCGAACAGGCGGTCAGACTAGAAGCTCAATTGGTTACACTAACAACTAGAATTCTTGCATCACCACCACATTTACGCCCTTTGATTAAAGGTTCTAACGTTTGGATGTATGATTCGCTACCTAGTGGCGTTAGATACGGCACAGCAGAGCAAGGGCGCATGAGGGTTGCGACAATAAGCTGGTCCGGAAAGAACCTTGAATATATATCAAACAGGCTGTTAAAGTACATGTCGGATGGTCTTTTCCCGGTAGATCACCCACCGTATTGATTGAGGAAAGAATCAGATGGCACTAATCAGCAAAGATATATTTCTTAAGATTGCCGACCGACTAGCGTCGCAATACGCTGCATTGGTGGCAACTCAAAAAGCTATCAACGTGTCAGGAGGCTATGCAGAGATCACTTTAAACCCTGCAGGAGCAAACAACGCACTAGTTTTTCGAGCAGTCAAGAAGGGCTCTGAAGGGAACAAGATTAGTGTAAGATATGTAAATCCAGGAACGAACTCTCATTCCTTTTTATCAACTCTAACAAGAACTTTAAAGTCAAACGAGATTCAAAAAGTAATTATCGAAGGAGCTCCAACAGGGGGTACATGGAGGCTAACTTTTAAAGGGGAAACAACCTTAGCGATCAGTTACAATGCATCAGCTTCGGAAGTACAAACAAAACTAGAGAATCTAGCGAACATTGCACCAGGAGATATTGAGGTAACAGGAGGACCTGGACCAAGTAGTGCTTATTTAGTGGAGTTTAAGGGTACGTACGCCTTATTAGACGTACCCTCCATGACAGCTTCATACTCCCTAACCGGGGGAGCTAATGCTAGAGTTAGAGTCGAAGAAAACTATAATAAGCCAACAACAGACGAAGTAAACATCGTCTTTAACTTAGCCACGAACGCAAGTGCGGTGATTACAACCACGGCACAAGACATTATAAATGATATCCTGGAGAACAACAACAATCATATTGAAGACTGGGTGCAAGTTGCAAACTCAGGGACAGATGACGGAACAGGCACAGTAACGGGAATGCCTAAGACATTTCTTACAGGAGGCTTGTCTGGTCTATACCAAGATATTATTATGGAAAGCCAAGACGATGACGTCATTGGCCAATTAGATTCAGAAAGCCAGAACCTAGACACCTATTTTACAGCAGATAAAATGGCACTGGGTGTAACAGACCTTTCTTTAATGATGACGGGTCTGAGAACACATATGACCTCTTTTGGGGTAGATGGTTTAATAACAACCTTTTGCGAAGATAATGATATTCGAGTCCACGAGTATTTTAACACGCTTCACAATGCTGCAGTAGGAACCCCTCTAGGTGGCAAGGTAGTGTTTAAGGCTACTCAAAAAGAAGTGGCGGTAATTGATTTAAGTGCCAATGTAAATAAAGCAAACCTAGTAGTAGCTCCAGTCGCCGGAGTGAAAGCTTCGGTCACAATAAATCCCGCAGGGTCTGACAACACGATCAAGTGGACTGCAGTAACTGCGGGTAAGGCCGGAAATGCAATAACAGTCCAGTATTTAGATCCTGCAGCGGCTAGCCAGACCCTTTACATTGAGGTTCAAGGAAAGAACATAGTTGTACACCTGGCAACAAACGGGTCAGGGTCAATTACAACCACCGCATCCCAAATTATAACTGCGGTTGCGGCACACACAGCAGCTTCTGCTCTAGTAACTGCCACCGCAGTGGGAACCACCACCGGAGTGGTCACAGCCATAGCCCAAACATGGCTAACTTTGGTAAACAACCAATTAAGATTTACTGCGGTAGAAACAGGCTCAGAGGGTAACGAAGTAAGTATCTGCTACGTAAACCCAGGTTTGCCTTCACAGTCGCTGGGTCTGTCAGTATCTGGAAAAGCGATTAATGTTCTACTAGCAACAGACATTTCAGGGAACATCACGTCCACAGCGCAAGAAATAAAGGATGTGGTGGAACTAGACCCAAATTGCATTGCTCTGGTTACAGTGTCCGCTGCAGGGTCAGGAAATATAACAGGAGTGGTAGCTGGGTACTCTCAAACGTACCTGCAAGGTGGAGTAACTCCGTCTATAACTTCGAATAACCCGCTGGGCACAGGCTCAGGGGACGCGGATATTGACACGAACATGGCGGCAGCAACACTAAACGTGTATGCCAAGCCTGCATCTAAAGCATCGTCCCTGACGTTAGACCTGGGCACCTCCGCATATGCGCAAATAGATATTGACACAACAGGCTCAAACAACGGTATTAGAATAAAAGCGGACGCTCCTGGAAATGGGGGCAACAGCATAACAATTACGTTTTTATACGTACAAAAGCCTAACTTATCGGAATCAGTTTTAGTATCTGGGAATAATATCTCAGTGACACTGGGGACAAACTCTAGCTCAGACATTACGAGTACAGCTAACTCTGTAGTATCACTGATCAATAGTGATACTAATGCATCAGCGCTAGTGACAGCGGCCAACCTTCCAGGGTCTAGCGGTATAGGTTTGATTGGTAGCGCATTCTCAACACAAAACTTAACAAACACAAAGCAAAAGATTACCTACACTGCGGTGACTGAAGGGGCTTCAGGCGATAACATTAGAGTCCGTTACATTGACCCAGGAGTCCCACTCGAACCCTTGGCGATCTCTGTGGCGGGATCAGACATCACAGTCACTTTAAAGACAGGTAGTGGGGCTGAGTTGTTGACCACCGCGGCAGATCTCATTGCAGCTATAAATCAAGATGTTTCAGCATCAGCATTAGTAACAGCCACAGATCCTATTGACGGATCAACTGATGGATCAGGACCAAGCAAAGGACTGTTGGGTCCAATAGGATACAGAAATTTAAATGGTGGTGGTGGACCAGGTCTAAGAAGGGACACATCTTTAAGATTAACCTTGTTAAACACGAATTTAGTGTCCACAACAAGGGACATTAGTTTTTTCGCAGGAGACGTAGAAGGAACTTCAGTTACGATACCTGCTCAATCAGCGAGTTACAAAACGGGACTAACAGTCTCAAACAACGCAATACTTTGGACAGCCACAACACCAGGGACAAACGGAAACTTAATAACAATCCGACTTAAAGATCCAGGGTCAGCACGTGCCACTCTTTCTGTGACAGTAACAGGAAGTGCAATAACAGTAAATCTGGCGACAGATCACGGTGGCAGAATAGTCAGCACTGCAGATGAGGTCGTAAACGCAATTCAAGCATCAGGATCAGCTTCAACCTTAGTTACAGCATCAGTTCAAGGCAACGGCTATGCTTACGTGACGCCAGTAAACACGACTTACTTGACGGGTGGCGAGGACCAAGACCGATTTTACGAAGTGGAATCAGTAGCGGTTCTTTCTGGCGGTGAAGTAGGAGACAGGTTTAAGGTCAAAAACGTTCTCGAGCGATCAATTTCCCTCTAGGGAAACGATCCTGACGGAAAACAATAACTCCAGACGCGATAGCGACCCAGGGGAGAACCTCAAATGGCATTGGGATATCTAGGATACGCTAAGATTGACAACACGTTCTTGCTGTGCAACAGCACAGGATTGAACCGTCAAGTCAATCCTCTTGAGTCCAGGGCGGTATGGGGTGCTGGATGGTACAATGCAGCTGCGGTGACCAACTACGCTGACAGCCAGCAACACTTTGAAGGCCCAATTAACTTTGAGCTTCAAGGCAATGCCACCATCTGGAACATCTGCCGTAACTGGCTCATTGAAGATCGGGTTAACCCAAAGTCCTGCGTGATCTCTCCTAACGGCATTGTTTCTTACAGCTATGCCACAGACGGAGCAGACGCACGTAAAGGTGTTTGGGTATCCCAAGCTTCTTTCAACATTGATTCCAACGCCTTAATTACAGTAGCCTTGACTTGCATCGCTTTGAAAAGAGCAGAGACGAATGGAAACACAAGCTACAAAACAATCAGAACAAGTGTGGGTTCCCCGTCAAACCCGATGAACCCAACAACTCGTAACTTAAACCCGATTCCCGGCTGGTATGCAGCGGCTTCGGTAACCTGGCCGAACGCTCCAACATTCTGGTCAACTTCGAACCTGACTGGCATGGTACTGATGCAGTCAAACATCAACGTTAATAACAACACTCAAGTGATCCGTGGTTGCACGGGTGACACAAACCCAGTGGCTGTACTTCAAGGGACCATGTCTGCTGAAGGTTCTATGAACCTCTGGAGAGATGGTGGAATCCCTGACCCTTACGGCACTCCAGGGGAGTTCACCGCTGCAAGCGCAAGTGTTGTATGGACTTTAGGTGGGTCTCTGGTCATGAGAGTACCCCACGTCCTATTAAGGTCGGATGCTTTCGACGTACAAGGTCAAAATAACCCGACAACTCGTAACTTTGGGTTTGCTGGGATCGGTGACGGCACTAATCCCCCATTTCTGATGGATGCTGCTTAAAACTTGAGTGGTTTTAACACGTAAGGAAGAGCTCTTGGTGATCGCCAGGAGCTCTTCCTCTTTTAGGTCTTTGATCCGGTGTATAGAAAAGATAGAAGATCTAACCCTAGAGGAACAGCAAATGAGACTGACCGCAGCCACAGTAAGAATAGCTTATAATGACCCCCTAGGACTTGATGAGATATCGTGACTGGGAAAC
>OGVY01000064.1_pt1 | contig 17230 bp, 24 predicted proteins | sample 1575871 | NCBI WGS metagenome assembly OGVY01 (sample SAMN07581536, study PRJEB24739) | freshwater metagenome
ATGGCCATCTGCTTATGCTTCAGGCGCATTAGTTAAGTGTAGAAAAGCCGGTGCTGCCAATTGGGGTAAAAAATCAGTAAAGGAAGCAACTAATGTCAACCGAGAAAAACAAATTACAGACGTTGATGAGCAGTTTACAAAATTTATGGAAAACACCACAGCAGAACTCAACACCTACAAAAGAGAAGAAGGTACGACAGACCTCACAAACCTCTACAAAAAAGTCACACCAGGACAATGGGTTGACGAAGACTGCGGTTGTGAGAAAAAGCAACAACAGAAAGAAGAAACAATAGTTAGAGATGATATTGGTGGTCCTTCTGTTCTAAGAAACCCATTATCTGAAAAGAAAAAGATTATTAGAAAGAAAAAAATAGAAGAAGATGGTGTATTAGATACTGCTTCAGGTGCTGTAGGATTACCAGTATCAGATTCTATTGGTGCTGAATTTGGTGTAGCTAAATCTCCAAGTCTTATTGGTGGACTGGTTGGAGTATCTTCACCTATATCAGGATTTGGTCCTGCTGGTTCACTATATCCATTTGGAACTTATGGTATTTCCGAATCAGTTATATCATGGGCAAATAATCCAAAGACTATTGAAAGATTTAATAAAAAGTATGGCAGATTAGCTGAACAGAAGTTATTAGAAACTGTTAAAGTTATTAATGAAAGCATAGAAAATAAAGAGAGTAGAGATATGCCTAAGTCAATTAAACAGATTAGAGAAAGCTGGGAAGGTCGTGCTGGTCGTGATATGGGTACTGTACCATATTCACATGCTGAAGATAAAGTAAATGAAGAAACACCTGCTTGGCAAAGAAAAGAAGGTAAAGATCCTGAAGGTGGATTGAATAGAAAAGGTATTGCTTCATATAGACGAGCTAATCCAGGATCTAAATTATCTATGGCTGTTACCACTGATCCGTCTAAATTGAAAAAGGGTAGTAAGAAAGCAAAGAGAAGATTATCTTTTTGTAGACGGATGAAAGGCCTGAAAGCTAAATTGACATCGGCTAAGACTGCTCGTGATCCTGATTCGAGGATTAACAAGTCTCTTAGAAAGTGGAACTGCGAATAGAAAAAATATAAATATAGTAATAAAACTCTCATTAAAGGAAACAAACTACAATGTTTAATAAGAAGAATGACCCCCTTGTTGAATCTGTTAAGGCAGTAATGAAGCAAAACGAAGTTCATCGTCAGGCTGAAGCAGCATTGAATGAGGAACTTGGTATTTCTTCAAAAAAAGCATTACCTCATGAATATCATGCTCAATATGATGCTCTATTGGAAGCAAAATTAAATGAAAAATTAACACCTGAAGCAAAACATTTGATTAGACAAGCAATGGGTCCTCCAGGAACACCTAAACCACCAGATATTAGAAAAATAATAAGAATTGCTAGATCTAATCCAAAAAATGTTGAAGAAGAAGCATATTCACGAAAACAAAAGAAACTTGCTATGTTAGGCAATGCAGCTGGACATGGCGGTAATCCTGAAGAAATTGATGAGCCAGATTTATCTGCTGCTCGTAAAGGACATGCTCATAAAGTAGGATTAGAAGAAAAGAAATTAACTTCCGCCGAAACTTCTAAAAAAGAAGAACTTGTTAAAGAAATGAAAAAGGGTGATTGGTCAAAAAGATATGGCGAACGTGGTAAAAAAGTCATGTATGCTACTGCCGCTAAAATGGCAAAAAAATTAGCCGAAGATCAAGGCGATGTTAAACCTGGCGATGTTAAACCTAAAGCAGATAAATCCTTAGCTGAATCCATTATTGATGAGATTCGTGAAAATCTTGAAGCAAATCTAATTGCTATTCATGAATCAGGTGATGATGAACTATTTGAAAACTATGTAAATTCTCTAACAGAAGAAGAATTAGACATTCTTGGGTTGAATGAAGATTGGAGATCAGCAGCTTTTGGTGACAATACATCAGGTGGATCTTTGAGTAATGCTGGTTATAGAACTCCTCCATCTGTAGCCGCAGCACAAGCAAGAGGTGCAAGACCACAACAACAAGCAAGACCTGCTCCAACATCAGCAGCTAGACCTGCACCATCACCTACATCTGCTGCTAGACCTGCATCTACTGGACAACCATCACCAACAGCTCCTACATCTTCAAAAGGTATGGAAACAACTAAAATATCAGTACCAACTGCGCAATATGGTAAAACAGGACCAGTTAAAACAGGAATTGCACCTAAATTATCAATGCCTACTACAGCTCCAGAAATACCAAAACCTTCTCCAGGACAAACACAATCACCATCACTTAATGTTGATGTAAATGTTCCAGAAAAATTATCAATGCCAACTTCAGCACCAAAAGTAAATTTTCCAACTAAAAAAGAAATTTCAGCAAGTCCACAAAAACAAAGAATAGGATCAAATTATCAAGATACAGCATCAACAAAAACTCCCGACGTTGGAATGGGACTTGATTCAACTAATACTACTAAATCAACACCCGGTTCTGGTGACGCATCTATGTCATTAGATAATACAAAAAAGCAAACAACAAAACCTGCTCAAAATGTTGCTGCTCAAGGATTTGATGAAGAAACAATACCACAAATCAAAGAATCACTTGAATCATTCCTTCGCAATAGATTCTTAAAGGGCTAAAATGAGAACTGCTAAACTTGTTGAAATGATTAAAGAAATTGGTAAAAAAAGAATTGATGAAACCAGCCGTAGATATAGGAGAACAAAAACTCATCTATCTATGGCTGGTAGATATAATAGAGGTTTACAATTAGCCCAAGAAGAAGAAAAACAAGAAAAAAATCCAGGCAAAACTATGACCGGCTCTAATGCTGATGAAATTATAGAACCTGTACTAAAAACAATAAAACAAGATAGATAAATAACAACAAAAACAGGAGTAAAATTTATGTCACTTTGGGGAAATCTTGATAATGCTACAGGTAACCAGAAGCCTGTTTTTGCGAATACATCTAACGCTTATTCTAACTCTACAATCAATGGTACTGTAGCAAATACTAATGCTTACTACGGTCTAATGATGGGTGTTTCAGTAACAGAAGAAGAAAGATCAAATACCACAGCACAACATCCAACACATGCAGGCTGGGTATCCATCAAATATGGTACAGGTCCAATCAAATCAATTTCTGTTTCTGGTGGTACCGGTATCAACTCTGCTGGTTATCTCATCATTACAGATATTTCGGCTCATGGTCAAGGTACTGGTGCTAATATCTCTTATACCACAGCTAATGCTCAAAATGCGTTACAATCTTATTCATCTAATGCTCAATTGAATACTTTTGGAACACTAACAATTGTTGATGGCGGTTCTGGTTATTCTAATGCTTCTGCTCTTACAATTGTTACAAATAAAACAGCAATCTCAAACGGCACATTTACAGCCATTCTTGGTGGTCGTGCTGGTCGTATTCAAACTGAAACAATTGTAGCTATGGGATCAATTAGAGGTGATGATCCAAGAGATAACGTACTATTCACAGGCATCTAATAAGGATTATATAAATGACAAGGAATCTTAGGGAAGAAGTAGATATTGCGCCATATGTAGAACGAGGCGTTATTGATGTTCATGATCCAGCGGTCAGAGATAATATCAATACTCTACTCACAGGTGCTCTCGGGCAGTGTTTCATTACGCCTTACATAGCCCTTGAGAAAGTCAGAAAAGTTTTGGCTTACTATCATATCTTCCTCCCTAAGACTACATTCTTAGAAGGTGATCGTGGTGTAGAAGTATTTGATATTAAACAATTTGGCGAACTTGCCGGTATGAGAAATAATGGTGATGTGGTCACTCGTGTAGATGGATCACAAAATCTCTACTTTGAATATAAAATGAATGATAAAGGTATGTATGACATCTTTTGTGAAATCGTTACTGATGAAGAATTAGATGATTTAGTTGATAATGTAGAAGATGAAATTAATGATGAAGATGTAGAAGATAACCGTGAAGAAAAATTGGATGAATCATCCGAATCAGTAGATATGGCAGGGCCAGAGACTGGACCAAAACCATATCCAGGTGGTCCAGAAATTGGTATGGCTATTGTTGCTGCCATTATGAAGAAAAAAAAAGATGAATTAAAAGAAGATACTGAAGAAAGAGATGCTGCTTGGGAAAAAATTCTAAAAAAGAAAGGTAAAAGCAAAAAAGAAAATCCTAATCTTGCTCGTGTAGCACATTTCTTAAAAAAGATGACTGGAGAATCTCCATTAAAAGTAGTGAAAGAAGAGGATAAAAAAAAAGTATACTGAACCGTGCTAAAGTAGCCAGAGAAAAAGGTATGGATTATGCTGCTAATGAATTAGAAAAAGTAGCAAAAACTGTAGATGAACAATTATCAGGATTCCTTGCACATACTCCTAGACAATATCTTGATAAATTTCCTGGTGTTAAACCACATAGTGATGAAGCCGCACAATATTACCGTGAAAGAATGAGAAAAGCAGAAACAGTAAGACATTATAATCCTGATGAATATATTACTGGTAAATCAGAAGAACAACCGAAACCTAGAGGCTAATGTTTGATAATTTAAATGATGATAATTTTTTGATATATGCTATGAAAAACTATAACAGTCCAAACTGTATTATTAGTGAGTTTCATGATGATATAAAAAGAATCAAGTATATCAAAAGATTAATAAGAAAATATAAAATAACCAAAGACTTAAAAGAAAGACTAATACTTAATCATATTATAGTTCTATCTAATGTATTTGGTGCAGAAGCTACTACAAGAATATTGTTTTTTAAAGTAGATGAGAGAGATTATGATGTCCTTAAAACATTCTTACTCTTTCTCAATCTATTACCTAAAATGGTATCAGGTATAAATGGTAAAAACATAAATACAAATGTTATATCATTAGATTGGAATGTGGTAAGTAAGTTAAGGACCATATAAAACCATTCATTGAAACGGCTACATAGCCTTTATATCACCAAGTCAAGAGGTTGTCAAGTAAAAAATGAAGACAATAAGGAATATTAGAGAAGAAATGACAACAGGAGGAGTAGCTGGTATAGGAAGCCCTGCACCAGAAGGTAAACCCTCCAACTGGTCTGAACCTGGTGTTTCCACAAGAGCACAAGAAAGACATAGACAAGAGAACGAAGATAAAAGTGAAAGAAGAACCATTATAATAGATATGTTGAGAAGAACATTTCCAAAAATGGTAGGACAACGATGACAGAACCTTGTAAAGGTTGCTATGAACAAAAACTTGATATAGCCTTAATACAAAAGGATTTGAAAAGTATAAGCAATCTTTGCGATAAATTCGACATAACTATAGATAAAATGCAAGAGGTGGCTTCCGATATAGCAAAGGTAGTTTACTTGCAAGAACAGAAATTAACACAACAAGAAAAAATTAATAATGAAGTAGATTCTAAGTTACAAGACATCCAGAAAGACCATAACAAAGATATTGAAGAGTTAAATCGTAAAATAACTGCCGTAAATATAGAATTGACAAACAAAATTGAACAGTCACAGTCTAAAATTGTATCTGAATTACTTACTGGTCGTCAGCAACTTAGAGATGAAATCAATAATATAACCTCTAATCTTGATAAGAAGATTGGAGAAATAAACATATGGAGATATATGGTCATGGGCGGTATAGCCCTTGCCGTATGGATCTTTGCCAATCTATCAGGACTTTCTAAGATACTTTTTCATTGACACAACTAAAGACATGCTATATACTTAAACTCTTTATGAGAATTAGGAATATAGCATGTCTCTTATCATTGACCGAAAGTTCGTATCTGTAGTTTCCACAAAATTAGAAAAGTTTAGACAGAAGAAAGACCTTCTTTGGAACTTTCGTTGTGTATTTTGTGGAGATTCTAAGAAGAATAAAACTAAAGCAAGAGCATACTTCTATCTACCCAAGAAACATTCCAATCTATCATTCATTTGCCATAACTGTGGCTCTGGAATGTCTCTTGGCTCTTTCCTTAAGAACTTTGATAACAATCTATATCGTCAATATCAAATGGAAAGATTCAAAGAAGAAAGTCACGGTAATACTCCAAAACCAGATTTCTCATTATTCAAAGAACAACCAGTATTCACTAAATCATCACTCAATATTCCTACCATTGAATCATTAGACGATAATCATTCCGCTAAAAAATATATTAGTAGGAGAAAGATTCCTAAAAGTATGTGGAGTAATATCTATTATGCTGATGATTTCCTTAAGTTTTGTAATGACACTTTTCCAGAACATGGTAAAAATCTAATCAAAGAAGAACCTCGTATTGTTATTCCTTTCTATAATCAAAAAGATGAATTGATCGGTATTCAAGGTCGTGCTATACTCAAGAATAACATTAGATATATTACCATTAAATCAAGTGAAGATTCTATCAAAATATATGGTCTAAATAAAGTAGATTTTTCCAAAACAATTTATGTAACTGAAGGTATTTTTGATAGTATGTTTTTAACCAATGCTATCGCTACAATGGATGCTTCTCTCTATTCAGTCATTCAATCTTTAGGATATCACGATTATGTTATGATTTCAGATAATGAGCCGAGAAACAAAGAAGTATGTAAACATATTTCTAAATCTATTAAGTTGGGTCAGAAAGTATGTATTTGGCCTTCAAGTATCAAAGAGAAAGATATTAATGATATGGTATTAGCGGGTCATGATGTTTTATCAATTATTCAGTCAAATACATATAAAGACTTGACTGCTGAACTAAAGTTTCAAACATGGAAAAAATGTGAGGTATAAATGTTAGTAAAGTTAATTGCTGTGACACAACCAATGTATGGTGTATTTACTGATCCTACTCATGGCGGTAAGATTTCAATGAAAGTAGAAGAATTTGTGGCATATTGTGCTCGTATTAGTAATCCAAATAATCAAATGAATAATGAAACCGCACCTAAGTTATTAAAATACCTATTAAAAAATAAACATTTTAGTCCTTTCGAGATGGTCAATGTAGTATTTGAAATTAATACGACTCGTGACATTGCTAGACAGATTTTGAGACATAGATCCTTTAGTTTTCAAGAGTTTAGTCAAAGGTATGCTGATCCAAATCAATTAGGTTTTACAGTTAGGGATGCACGACTTCAAGATACAAAGAATCGTCAAAATAGTATTGAAACTGATGATGATGAATTACAAAGAGCATGGAAACTAAAGCAAGAGCAATTAGTTCATGAATCTAAATTGACATACAAGTGGGCAATGGAAAACGGTATTGCTAAAGAACAAGCAAGAGCAGTATTGCCTGAAGGTATGACAAATAGTCGTCTATATATGAACGGCACATTGAGAAGTTGGATACATTGGTGTCAACTTCGCATGGGTAATGGAACTCAAAAAGAACATTCAGAACTTGCTAAAGAATGCTGGTATATTCTCTGCGATCATTTTTCATTTCTAAAAGAAATCAATCAATAAGTAGGAGCACAATAAATGCCAAGTAACTATTTTCCCTCACTTTACCAAGAGATGATCCATCTTTCCAGGTACTCACGATGGCTGCCTGATGAAAATCGTCGTGAAACATGGGTAGAAACTGTTGACCGTTATTTTAACTTCTTTGATGAACATCTTAGGGAGAATAATAAATTCAATCTCGATTCAACTACAAGAAATGAACTTCGTGAAGCTGTTCTAAATTTAGAGATTATGCCTTCCATGCGATGCCTTATGACTGCTGGTGAAGCACTCAAAAGGGAAAATGTTGCTGGCTATAACTGCCTAGCATCAGAAACCAATGTTACAACCAAAGAATATGGTTTTGTTCCTATTGGTTCATTGGTTGGCAAGAATGTTTCGGTTCTTAACTCTGATGGTGAATGGTCAGAAACCACTGTTGAAACTTTTGGTCAGCAGAACTTAATGAAAGTAGATTTTTCATATACAGGATACAATGGCAAAGAAACTGTATATGCAACACCAAATCATGATTGGATTGTTGATGGTCAAAGAATTCAAACCAAAAATTTAAAGAAAGGAATGAAAATTCCTTTTGTTCTCAGGCAAAGACTGCCTGTATATAATGATATTGATTATAAACTAGGTATTATTCATGGACTAATTTATGGTGATGGAACACGAACAAAATATAAAAGAGGTGGAGAACACGTCTCTGTTTCTTGCGAAAGAACAAAGGGATATATTATACGTTTGTGTTCCGATCAAAAAGACCTTCTTAAATATTTTGAAGGATATCCTCTTTCATATCCAAAGACAAATAACGGAGACCCTGTAATTTATCTATATGATAATTTTGCTAAGATACATTCTCTGAAAGAACTTCCATCAGAAAACGAAACGGAAAGTTATATGGTTGGTTTTTTCCGTGGTTGGTTGGCAGCAGACGGATCTGTTGGTAAAAAACAAGTTACTATTTGTGTTGGTTCAGAAGAAGAACATTGGCTCAGAAAAATTATGCCAAAATATGGTGTGTATTTTTCGGGCTCTCATATCCTTCCTTCACAAACAAATTTTGGTACTCGAAAGAAAGATTCAAGGAATTTGAAAATTTGGAACTATTCATTAACCAAAGACGATTTTATTATTGAAAGAAAACGTAACAATTTTACTCCATGGAAAATGGAAAGAACTGTTGTCGGTATTCAACAATCAAATAGAACAGAAGAAGTGTATTGTGTAAATGTCCCAAAATATCATAATTTTGTAATTGAAAGAGGAATTTTGACAGGTAACTGCTCATATGTTGCTGTGGATAATCCACGTGCATTTGATGAGATTCTTTATATTCTCATGAATGGCACAGGTGTAGGCTTCTCTGTAGAATCTAAATTTACAGAACAATTGCCAATCGTATCTGAAGAATTCCATGATACAGATACTACAATTCTGGTAGCAGATAGTAAACTAGGATGGGCTAAAGCACTTAAAGAACTAATTCATCTACTCTATGTTGGACAAGTTCCAAAATGGGATATATCAAAAGTAAGACCTGCTGGTGCTCCATTAAAAACATTTGGCGGACGTGCCTCTGGTCCTGATCCACTTGTTTCTCTATTCAAGTTTTGTGTTGCTACGTTTAAGAAAGCGGCAGGTCGTAGGCTTACCACATTAGAATGTCATGATATTATTACAAAAATTGCTGAAATCGTAGTTGTTGGTGGTGTAAGAAGATCAGCTTTAATATCTTTATCTGATCTTTCTGATGATAGATTGAGATACGCAAAATCTGGACAATGGTGGACCGATAATGTTCAACGTGCTCTGGCTAATAATTCATTTGTTGCTAAAGAGAAGATTGATGTAGGCATCTTTATGAAAGAATGGCTATCTCTTTATGAGTCAAGGTCTGGTGAACGTGGTATTTTCTCCAGAACAGCATCACAAAAACAAGCCGAAAAATTTAATCGTCGTGATCCTAACCATGACTTTGGAACTAATCCATGTTCTGAAATTATTCTAAGGTCTCGTGAATTCTGTAATCTAACTGAGGTCGTTGTTCGTGCTTCTGATACACCTGAAACATTAGCACATAAAGTAAAATTAGCAACTATTTTAGGTACTATTCAATCAACACTAACCAACTTCAAATATATCTCCAAGAAGTGGAAAGAAAACTGTGAAGAAGAAAGATTACTTGGAGTATCACTAACAGGTATCACTGACAATGGATATACTAATGGCAAATATAGTTATACTGCTGGAACTACCCTTGGTGAAACCCTTGAAACTCTTAGAGAAACTGCTGTAAAAACAAATAAAGAATGGTCTAATAAGATTGGTATTCCACAATCTGCTGCCATCACTTGTGTTAAACCTTCTGGAACAGTTTCTGCTTTGGTCGATTCTGCTTCCGGTATTCATGCTCGCCATTCTCCATACTATATTAGAACTGTTAGAGCAGACAAAAAAGATCCACTAGCTAAGATGATGGTTGATTTAGGATTTCCAGTTGAAGATGATGTAACCAAGCCAGATCATACATATGTATTTTCATTTCCTATGAAAGGTCCAGAAAATGCGGTTTATAGAAAAGATATGACAGCCATAGATCAATTAGAACTTTGGTTAACATATCAAAGGCATTTTTGTGAACATAAACCATCTATTACTGTTTCAGTAAAAGAAGATGAATGGCCAGAAGTCGGTGCATGGGTCTGGAATCATTTAGAAGAAATGTCTGGAGTATCTTTCTTGCCATATAGTGATCATGTTTATCAACAGGCACCTTTTCAAGATTGTACCAAAGAAGAATATGAAACACTATTAGCTAAGATGCCCAAAAATGTAGATTGGTCTAAACTTGCGAGTTACGAACTACAAGATACCACAACATCTTCGCAAGAGCTTTCTTGTATGGCAGGAGGATGCGAGGTTACTTAAAACACAAAGACTCCCTGTTGGCTTTACGAAAATATAAATACTGAAGCCAACAGGGAGTGCGTTTATGAGAATAAAAAATCTTAGAAAAATATACGAGAAATATCATGATGTTAAATTGTCAGATAATGAAGAAATACATCACATAGTTCCTATACATGCTGGAGGAACAAACGATATTTCTAATTTGATTGCAGTAACTAAAGAAGAACATTCTCGACTTCATTTAGAAAGATACGAAAGAGAAGGAGATTTTAGAGACCTTTGTTCATACTATATGATCGGCTACAATTTTACAGAAGCTCATGCAATAAGTTCTTCTGAAGGTGGTAAAATTGGTGGTAAAAAGGTTGCTAAATTAGGAAAAGGAATATTCCGTTCTGATGATGATCGAAAAGTTTGGGCAAGTATGGGTGGCAAAGCATCTATAGTATCGCCTAACAATCCATGGTCTTACTGGGCTAGTAAAGAAGGCCGCCTTGAACGAAGTTCTATGGGTGGTAAAAAAGGTGGTTTTACTAAAAGTGAAATTCAAGCAGAATTGGGTCGTCGTGGTGGTCTTGCAAAAAAAGGTGCTAAATGGTATAATGATGGAATTAAAAGTTATACATATACGAAAGCAAAACAAGAAAAGTTTGGTTTAACTTTTGATGAGTTTATGTTGAAAAACGAACAATACAAACCCGGAAGGATAAAATATAAGGAAAATGAATAATGTCACAAAAAGAAATAGAAAATAAAGAATGTACAGAGTGTGAATCAGCCTTTCGGTTGGTTTACACTCTGGATGATACCTCTGGTTACCCCAAATTTTGTCCATTTTGCTCTGCTGAAATGTATGATGATAAAGATGAAGAATTAGATGAAGAAGATTCCTAATTAACATATATACTCTCATTGACAAAATATATGGGAGTATATCTCTATGTGGCTATATAATGATCAAGAATTGACAGAAGATGTGATTGGTGATAATATTGGATTTGTATATATCATTACCAATCTATCAAATAATAAAAAGTATATTGGCAAGAAATTGTTCAAGTTTAGTAAGACAAAAAAAGTAAAAGGTAAGAAGAAAAAGACTAAAGTTGAATCAAATTGGAAATCTTATTTTGGTTCTAATGAAGAATTACTTGAAGATGTTAAAGTATTAGGTGAAGATAACTTCAAACGTGAAATACTACACTTGTGTAAATCAAAAGGAACTGCCAATTATCTTGAGATGAAAGAGCAAATACTTCATAATGCTTTAGAATCAGATTGCTACTACAACCAGTGGATCATGTGTAAAGTGCATAGGTCACATATCAAAATCGCATAACTTTCTGCTTGACATCTCTCCTCCAGTCGTGTAATGTGTCTTTCATGATGACAACGGAGACCAGATGATGACTAAGGATCAAATCGTTGACCGTATGGTGCACTGGGTTGGTAGTAAAGTTGTTTCACTAATACTTGAAAATTATGAATGGAATCAAAAGACCCAACAATGGGAACTTATTGATAATTTAGATTCCCGTGCTGATGAAGCCGAGTATTATGCACAATTCGGGTGATCAATGCTAATCTATACACATCAACGATCAAAGAAGAAAAAGAATACCTCTAAAAAGTTTCTAGAGTTACAAGCCAAACATCGTAAATTCCTTGCTTCAAAAGGTGTAAAGCCCGTAAAGCGAGGTTCTTTGCGTGGTCATTCTTCTAATTGGTCCGATCTATCACTAAATCAAATATCTGTATCTACATCTAATACCATTCCAGGTAACGGCACCAAGTCTCCAGATATGTCAAAAGCTCAATTTGCTAAAGATAACTTTGCTCTGGTGCCTGCATATAATAAAGGCCCCATACAACCTATGACCAAAGATGATCTTAAATCTGGAGCAGGTAGAAAGCTATGAGTAGAAATATATGGCTGATCTCAGATACTCATTTCGGACACCAGAATATACTATCTTTCAAAAGAAATGATGGATCTCCAGTTCGTACATTTGATTCTGTAGATAACATGGATCAACATATGATCGATAACTGGAATAGAGTTGTCAAAGATGAAGATTTTGTTTATCATTTAGGAGATGTGTTCTTTGGTGATCAAAATGGCGCTAGAGTGCTTTCACAATTGAAAGGTAGAAAACGACTAATCTTAGGTAATCATGATAACGGTAAAAACAAAGCACTTCAAAAGTATTTCCAAAAAGTTATGATGTGGAAGATGTTTCCTGATCTAGGGTGTATTCTGAGCCATGTTCCTTTGCATGACTCTAGTTTTATTCATAAATCAGATTATATGATAAATATACACGGACATATTCACGAGAAAGATAGTCCTAGTGCCAGACATAAAAATGTTTCTGTGGAGGTAATAAACTATACACCAGTAAACATGGAGGATCTAGTGAAGAAATGATACCATATATAATCTATAGTAGAGATAATTGTCCTTGGTGTGTCAAAGCTAAAGAACTACTAGAAGCGAAAGGACTACCTTATGAAGAACTCAAACTTGGAATTGATTATGACAAAGAGCAACTCCGATCTAAACTGGGTGGGATTGACCGTCTTACTGTCCCACAAATTTTTCATGAAGGGGTATACCTGGGCAATTATGAAGCTCTTCGCCGTTTAATTGAAAGTATGGATAAATGAGTTCAAAAGAAAATCCAATTATATATCTAGTTATCTATTCCCTTATAACTAAGTTTGTGTTCTTATTAATACTTCTACAATTTGGTATGTTCATATTTTTTTATCCAACCTACGAATTGTCCTTGACATTCTACCTATCTTGCATTATACTCTGGCTTTGTGACGAATATGTTATTAGACTACTAGTAGAATATAGAGTGAAACTGGAGGATCATATCAATGACCTATGATGGAGAATTCAACATGTCACGTGATCAACTCAAGAGCCGTCTAAAAGATGTAGTAGCAACTATTACATTCACAAAAAAAGATGGTACACTTCGTCAAATTAAGTGTACTCTAAAAGAGAGTTATTTGCCTACATTTGATGGGCAAGAACCTACACGCCAAGAAAACCTTGATGTTCTGCCTGTTTGGGATATTGAAAATGGTGGATGGCGTTCATTCCGTATGGATTCAATTAAAAGTGTTTCGTTTGGTTAAAGGAGAATAATAATGGCCCATCCACATAAAAATCAGTAAATTATAAATAGGAACATAGTGTAAGGAGAAAACATTATGTTCCTATTAAACAAATATACTAAATGGTATTTTTCTATTATCGAAAATGCAAAGAATAAAAATAGAACAAAAAAAGAACAAGAATATTATGAGTCGCATCATATTATACCTAAGTGTATGAATGGAACAGAAGAAGTTTTATTGACTGCAAAAGAACATTTTATATGTCATTTATTGCTATGTAAAATGACAGATGGAACAAATAGACATAAGATGATAAATGCATTAATAAAAATGTCTTTTTCAGAAAGTAAAAATCAAAAAAGATATACATCACGTTCTTTTTCTTTAGTTCGATCCTTTATAGCTCAAAAAAATAGTGAAATGTTTAAAGGAAAACAAAAATCAGAAAAAACAAAAAATAATATGAAGGGTCATAGTGGTAAATGGATAAGAACTGAAAAATATAGAAAACAAGCTTCTGAAAAACGAAAAAACAAAGCACCCGATTGGACATTATTATCAAATGATGATCCAATAAAAATTGAAATAATAAAAAAAATCTCAAAAAGAATGTTAATTGAAAATCCAATGAATTCTGAAATAAATAAACAAAAAATGATACAAACTTTAAAATCTAAAAGATGGTATACTAATGGTACACATGATGTTTTTACTGTTAGTTGTCCAGAAGGATATTATGCTGGTAGATCGAAAAATAGAAAGGTGAAATCAAATGCATGCTCACAAAAATAGACCCAGAAAGGGAAGAAGGAAAATTGGTAGCAAAAAACGTCGTGCTCGCCGTCTAAGGAAGAAGACTTAAAAATGCAGCATGTATATCTTACATTTGTAGGATATGACTATGAGGGATCACAAGTTGATTCCTCATGGTCTTCACAAGAAAGAGCTAATCGCCGTAAAGATATCCTACAGTCTCAAAAATATGGTGATTATGTATGGGTAAGTTGTGTTTCTGTAGATGATCTAAGTTTACTCGAAGAAGATAGCCCTATAGCAATTGGCAAGAGGTATAAACCATGAGTGCTGATAACGGAACTTATATTCTACAATCAACAACCGACGATGGCACTCCAGAATTTCGTATTGTCCATTGTCAATCTATAGATAATATCTATGGTCAGTATATTAATGAATCAGCTAATTGGTTACCTAATCCAAAAAATATTGTTGAATACTTTGGACAATCGGAAGTATATACTAACCTAGAACAAGCATGGGATGAAGCATTTAAACTAGATGAATCTCATGGATGGTCCGAAGATGGTGTATGCTTGATCACTGAATTTAGCCAATACAACTTCAAAGACTTCCATGACAAGGCTGCATAGCTGATATGTCAAAATGATAGTTGACTCATCACCCATGTTCGTATATGATCTAATCAACAATTGAGAGAGGTTCGAGACATGGCCAGAATGTCACCAATCGATGAAAGGTATATGGGTGATGAGCCGACTATATCTAGCAAATCTACTTGTAGTGATATTATTCACGCTTATAATTGGTATAACTATTTCTATGATGTAGATGCCGCAAAAGGCTTTGTTCTATCGTATCTAAAGAGTAAGAAAGCCAATAAAGCTATTATTGATCGTGTTAGCCAGATTGATGCTTTCAATTTGGCTAATATCGGTTGGAATTGCCGTATTCTTATGAATGGCGGTACTCTACCTGATGAGGTCAAAGAAAGTTTTACAAATAAATTACAAACTCTTATCAATAAAACACAACCCGAAAAAAAGGTTGTAATTGAAGAAGTCAAAACTGGCATTTCTATTCAAGAAAAGATTGCCAATAAAACTAATGAATTGATTGGCGATCTGGAGTGCCAAATCGATCTCTTTATTGAGAATGGTAAGAATGACTTTGATGTCAAGGCCTGGTTTAGAGACAATGCTATCAAAGCACCTATTGCCAAGAAAATTGTTGATTATTATAAGCCACTATATGATGAAGTGTATGATGCTCATCAAGGTAAAGATGATCAACTAAATGAGTATTATCATAATTGGAAAAAATCAGAACTAAAAAAGTATATGGAATTTATTAAGAGTATCATTAGTGCTGCCTCAGTTAATGTGGAGATTGCTAAAGTTACTCGTAAGCCAAGAAAGAAAAAGGTTAAGCCTGCTTCTCAAATGGTAAACAAAGTTTCATATAAGCAGGAAGATAAAGAATATAATGTAAAGAGTATTGATCCTAAAGATATCATTGGATCTCAACAACTATGGACATTTAATACCAAGTATCGAACACTGAGTGTATTTAATGCTATGAGTGCCACTGGATTGTCTGTAAAGGGTACCACTATTCGGGGATTTGATGAAAAAACTTCTCTAACAAAGAAACTAAGGAAGCCTGATCAATATATATCATCAGTAACATCTGGTGGTAAGATAACACTTCGTAAATTAATGGAATCTATCAAGGGTAAAGATAAGACAGCAAAGGGCCGACTAAATAGTGATACAGTTATATTGAGGGCTATTAAATGACGGATAATGTAAATATTTTGGAATTTCCCAAACAAAAGATAGTTAGAGAAAGATTACCCGATATTGAAGAAATTAACAAACTAAAGGAAAAAGGACTACAAAAATTTGCCGATGCTGTTACTTCTGAGATAGTAGATAACATTCTTGAACATTTAGATAATTATGGCATTGATATTGAAGATGATACATTTATTAAAGATTTCTATTTCACTACAATGATATTAAGTGCCTCGATTTATAGAAGTCTAAATGTGGATCATCCTATGCACGAATACATCGATAATAATGTTCAAGTGATGGAAAAACCTGAAGAAGATGCTTGACAAAGTGTTAGAGGTATGCTATATATCTCCATGAAACAATAAACAGGATGTGTGATGTTACTGATTGATTTAAACCAGGTACTGATCTCTAATATAATGCAGCAGATTAATAGTGATCCTAAAATGAAGATTGAAGAAAATCTTGTTAGGCATATTGTTCTCAACAGTCTCAGGTCATATAGCAAGCAATTCAAATCTAAGTATGGTGAGATTGTAATTTGCTGTGATAATAAAAAGTATTGGCGCCGTGATGTTTTCCCCTTCTATAAAGTTCATCGCAAGAGAGATCGTGAAAAGTCCGATCTGGATTGGAATGCCATCTTTGAATCATTAAATAAGATTCGTGATGAACTAAAGCAATATTTTCCACATAAAGTTATTGAGGTTGAGGGTGCAGAGGCGGATGATATCATTGCTGTTCTGACCGCACGATTTGCACCACACGAAGATGTTTTGATTCTATCTTCGGATAAAGATTTCGTACAACTTCAAAAGTATGATAATGTTCAGCAATATAGTCCTATTCTTAAGAGATTCATTAAGACTGACAATCCACAAATGTATATCAAAGAGCACATTATCAAGGGTGACCGTGGTGATGGTATTCCTAACTTTCTATCACCTGATAATGTATTTGTTACGGGAGATAGACAGAAAAATATAAATAAGAAGAAGTTGTCAGAATGGATTCGAAATAGTCCAGAAACATTTTGTACAACAGATTTAATGAAACGTAATTATAAGCGTAATCAGATGCTAGTTGATCTTGATTTTGTTCCAGATGCCATTAAAACAAAGATTGTACAAGCATATGATAATACCAAACCAAGCACTCGAATGAATA
>OGVY01000065.1_pt1 | contig 17180 bp, 15 predicted proteins | sample 1575871 | NCBI WGS metagenome assembly OGVY01 (sample SAMN07581536, study PRJEB24739) | freshwater metagenome
AGCTCCCGGATGATTGTGGGGATAATCGTACTCTTTGGAATGGGGCCGCAAAAAGGCCGGAATTTCCAAATGACCCGTTCGTCTTACTTCCTCTGACGCCAAATTAATTGCTTCATAACTCCGATTGCTTTTTTCAGAGCAAGCCAAGTACGTGGTCACTTGAGCCAGAATGATTCTTGCTTCCGGCATTCCAATCGCATGAGTTGCTTGAAAAGCGCTTGTGGCAACCATCAAAGCAGCTGGGTTCGCATTTCCAATGTCTTCCGAAGCTAAAACAACGAGCCTTCGTGCAACAAAAAGGGGATCTTCACCAGACTCCAACATTCGAGCTAAGTAATAAACTGCAGCATCGGGATCGCTTCCTCTGATGCTTTTGATATAAGCGGAAATGGTGTGATGGTGAGCTTCTCCATGCTTATCATAGTAAAGAGACTGCGCCGAAAAAAGACCCTTAAGATCTTCCTCTGTTATGGTTTCACTTTCTTTGCTCGCTAAACATAAATGCTCTAAAAAATTAAGGGCTCTTCTAGCATCCCCTTGGGCCTTGTCTGCCAACTTCTCTAAAACGCCTTCTTCAAAAACCAAGCCTCCCTTTGAGCTTCTCTTCAACAAAGTGAGGATCTCCGATTCCACAAGAGGCTTAAAAGGAAAAATAATTGTGCGAGAAGCAAGCGCGTTGTTTAACTCAAAGGAAGGGTTCTCAGTGGTTGCACCAATAAACCGAACACTTCCTTCCTCAAGGTAAGGAAGAAGAACATCTTGCTGAGCTTTGTTGAGCCTGTGTATTTCATCAAGAAAAAGGATGTGAGAAGGAAGACCCATTCGGAACTCTTTTTTTGAAAGCTCAAGAACCTCCTTAATTTCCTTAACTCCTACGATGACTCCCGAGAGTCCATGAAACTTTCTTTGGGTACTAGACGCAATCAATCTGGCAAGCGTTGTTTTGCCTGTGCCTGGCGGGCCCCAAAAAATGAATCCACTCCACCTGTCAGTTTCTAAAAGCCTTCGAAATCGGTCGTTAAGGATATGTGTTTGGCCCACCATTTGGTCCAAAGCGTTAGGTCGGTGCTGTTCCGCCAAAGGAGTTTCAGCACGATTTGATTCAAAAAGGGTTTCTTGACTCACCTCTACCGGTCTAGCAACAATCAAAAATCTGTCAAAGGATTTATGAAACTTGGGTGCTCGATTTGAGAAAGGCTATAATGAATCTATGAAGGTTCTGACTTCTCTTTTTCAACGTCCGAAGCTTTACGGCTATGTTTACAAAGAGATCCTCCCTATTTTTGCGTTGGGGTCCATTATTTTTCTCTTTATCTTGTTGATGTTTCAAGCCATCCGACTGGGTGAGTTTTTGGTGATTCACCAGGTTGGGCTCATGGATATTCTCAAAATTGCAAGTTACCTTTTGCTCTCTTTTCTTCCAATAGCGATTCCCATTGCCTTTTTGTTTTCAGTGCTCATGGGAGTTTCAAGAATTCAATCGGAGGGAGAAGTTCTTGCTCTCCAATCTAGTGGTCTAAGTCTCACCACTCTCTATCAACCGCTGTTCGTTCTCTCTGTTTTTGTCGCTGGGCTTTGTGCCTATTGGGCCCTCTATACTGTCCCCAAAGGAAATAGGGCCTTCGAGTTACTCATTACTCGAGTGGGGAGTGAAAGAGTGATTACCAGCATGAAACCAGGAGTCTTCCAAGATGGATTTTTTGGTTTGGTGATTTTGGCTGAGAGCATTACCCCGGTAAAAAATGAGCTTCGTAAAGTGTTTATTTATGATCAAAGAGAAGAACATCAACCCGTCGCCATTTCTGCAAAGGCAGGACTTCTCAGAGCTGCCTATGACCAAGATGAAATCCTTACTTTGCGCTTGAGTGATGGAGCCATCTACTTAAATCAAACGGACCCGGAAGGTCCCCAGAAGAAAATCGAGTTTGATGTATACGATATCAATCTCGAAGTGGGAGGTTCGGGCAAAGGGTGGAGAGATTATAGTCCCCCCTCCTATAACTTTGACCAGCTAAGACTTCGCCTTCAAGAAACAAAGGCCGATCTCCCAGCACACCGCCAGCTTTTAGTTGAGACGCATCGGCGCTTTTCATTGAGTTTTGCTTGTGTGGTGTTCTCCGCTTTGGGCTTTGCTATTGGGTTGATTAGTCAAAGGGGAATAAGGAGTACGGCCATTATCCTTTGCCTTCTCCTAGGAACGGTTTATTGGCTCTCTTTTGTAGGAGCAAGCTCGTATGCTTTAAGCGGAGGCGCTGTTCCTTGGGTGGGGGTTTGGGCTCCCAATTTTATTTTTCTGCTCCTTGCTTGGTGGCTCTTTTCTCGCTTTGCTACTCACTAGCTAGTCAGAGTTTAACGGAACTTCTTTAATCCGCTCCCTTTCGTCGGGAGTGAAAAAGTCAATATGAGTGGAAAGCTGGAGGCCAATTTTAAATCCATCTGCTGAGGAACTTCCCCAAACAGCCTGTGAAAAAAGCGCTGCCAATTCAAACTTATCCGAAAATCGGAAACCGGATCTTACCCCGAGTTGCAGGACCTCAGGACCTAAGGACAGTCGGGAAAAAGAGCCACCACTTCCAGGTTCACTGTTTATTGTGGAGCTCGTAAGGAGATTCTCTTTAGTAAATGAAAAAACGCCCTCTTGAAAAACCCCGAAAAAGAATCGCTTCAATTGAAGCTGTAGAGAAGAGTCTATAAGAAGTTGGTGAGAGAATCTTCCAAAGCGGAATTTAATTCCTGGAGAGATTTCAAACCGAACTCGTTTAAAGCGAGTCGAGAGTGGCACTCGCAACAAAAAGTTTGAAACTCCATCCCCAATAGCTAAACCCTCTGGCCCCAGATCGGAAACTGAGTAGGGAGGAAAAAGCAAAAGTCCCTCCACTCCAATTGCAGGTCTAGCTTTTCTTCCGAGCCAGCGAAACCCGAGTCCTGTATCCGAAAAGCCAAGTCCAGTGGACAAATCCTGAGAAGCACCCTCTGGGTCTATTTGGGCGCTGAGAACACCCGTTCGAAACAAAAAGGCCCAAACATCCGTAACTCCATAATCAGCAGAGACTAAAAAAGCATGCTGTGAAAGGCTTGAGGGAGTACCATTGGTTCTTAGTAAAACGCTTTCTCCATCACTTGAAAAATTCCGATCGCTTTTAAAGAGTTCCCAGCCAGTTTGAATGAGTAGGTTCTGTTCTTTCAAATGGGACAGAGAAAATGCTCGAGTCTGAAAAAAACAAAGAAGAAGGAGTCCCAGAAGAAAATTCATTTGTCAGACCGCGCTTCCTATAAAATCATACTCCATGGAGCGCTCAAGTTTTACAGGGTGAATATCGCCGGGCTTAAGGTCTCCCGATCTTACTAAAACATATCCATCAATGTCGGGAGCTTGACCAGAATGGCGACCCTTCAAAAGAAACTCAGACTCTTCTGAAACTCCTTCAATCAAAACCGGCAACACTTGCCCTACTTTCTTGCGCAAGTTGGATTTCGAAACTGCCATTTGGATTTGCATGAGATGATTTCTTCTCTCTTCTTTGATCTTCTCGTCGAGTTGGTGGGGAAGGAAATACGAGGCTGTGTTCTCCTCGTGAGAGTAAGAAAAAACCCCCAAGTGATCGAAAGAGGCTTCTTCAACAAAAGAAACCAACTCCAGAAACTCCTCTTCGGTTTCTCCAGGATATCCCACGATAACAGTACTTCGAATGGCTACTTCGGGGATGCGAGTTCTTAACTTTGCAAGACGCTCTCTAATTTGGTTTCCCTTCACTTTTCGGTTCATCAGCTTGAGCATTCGGTCGTTAATGTGCTGAACCGGAGTGTCAATGTACTTGCAGATTTTATCTTCTGTCGCAATGAGCTCAATAAGCTCGTCAGACATTTCATCTGGATAGAGATAAAGCATTCGAATCCACTTAAGGCCAGCCACTTTAACCAGCTCCTTGAGAAGGCCCACTAAATTTGTACCGTCGTTTAAATCTCTTCCATAATCGGTGAGATCTTGTGCAATCAAATTAAGTTCGACTGCCCCTGAATCGACTAGCTTTTTGGCTTCATTAACTAAAGAGGGAATGGTTCGGCTTCTCAGAGTTCCTCTGATTCGAGGAATAATACAGAAAGCACAGCCTTTGATACACCCTTCTGAAACCTTCAAATAAGCTCTAAAGAACGGTTGAGTGTTGATCCTGGGAGTGTTTTCATTGTGGAGGTATTTGGGGTGTCGGAACTCAACATCATCCTCCGTTTTTCCGTCGATGAATTCCAAAATTTTGTGGTATTGGCCCGTGCCCACAAAGGCATCCACTTCGGGAAACGAGACTTTCAGATCCGGCTTGTATCTCTGTGACAAGCAACCAGTCACAATAAGCTTCTTGCAGGAGCCTGCCTTTTTGTGTTCTGCCATTTCTAAAATAGTTCCGATAGACTCTCTTTTGGAATCATTGATGAAGCTGCAGGTGTTCACTACAATGACTTCCGCCTTCTCTGGTTCCGCAACAAATTGGTAATTGTGCTCTTTGGTGATCCCAAGCATGACTTCAGCATCGACTAGGTTCTTGACGCAGCCGAGGCTTTGAAAAAAGATAGATTTGCTTGTGGGTTGGAGCTCCATGCTTAATCCCGAAAATTTTGAAACTGAACTTCAAGGCCCAAGTCAGTTTTTTTCATGAGGGTTATAACTTCTTGGAGATCATCTCTCTTTTTGCCAGTCACCCGAACTTGCTCGTCTTGAAATTGGGAGGAAACTTTTATTTTGCTATCTTTGATGATGCGGTTAATTTCCTTTGCTTTGTCTGCAGGAATTCCTTGGGCTAGAGTCATTTTTTGGCGAACGGTGCCTTCGAAAGAAGGTTCCATTTTTGAGTAAGTAATATTTTTTAAAGAAAGGCCACGCTTCGCAAACTTACCCTCGAGAATATCTACGACAGCTTTTAACTTGTATTCGTCATCCCCCACAACGGCGATTTCAGCTTTTTTGTCCCACTCAATCTTACTTTTGCTTCCTTTAAAATCATAACGTTGAGAAATTTCTTTCAGAGCTTGATTGACGGCATTATCCACTTCTTGAAGATCAGTTTTGACCACAATATCGAACGAAGGCATTTTTCTACCTCACATGATGATGAACGGTGTCCTGAGGCTTACTTTGATACTGAAACAGGGAATCCTCTAACCGAGCATCCGTTTGCACGTTTTTAAAGGTGATCCGAGTTTCCGAATCAACACTTTCAAGTTTTAACGCGGCGAGAAGATAGCTGGGTTTTAGAATTTCTGCAAGGATCGTCTCCCGTCCCCCAGTTTTAGAATGAAGGGCCAAAGTAACTTGAGACGAGGTCTCTGTTAAGACTTTGTACTTATAGGATTTTCTGATGTCGATTTCATCCGCAAGAAAAGTCAAAGCCCCTAAATCTCCGAGCCGAGAAATGTCACTATAGTGGTCTACTTGGGTTTGCTTGCCTCTGCGGATGCTCTTTATTTGCCAGAACTCTTTTCCAGAAAGAATTTGAACGGCCTTCTGATCTGAAGTCTGCCAACGCAAACGCAAAGGTTTTTTTACAAACATTCGGCCCTGAGTCACTTCTTTAGCTCCGAGTGTTTTTGAAAGTACGGTCTGTTCAAAGTCGGCTTGATAAGTTTTGGTTTGATTCCATGCTTTTTGAATTTCTGAGATCAGGGACTCATGTTTTGAAGAAGAGGAAAAACTTACTAAAGGGGCCAGGGAGATAAGCAAAATAAAAATTAAATTGGGCATGGGTGGAGGATAACATGCTTGAGCCTCCATCAAAAGATTGAGCTATACAGATCCCACTAGGACAGTTCTTCTTTTAGAGGTTCCAGTAGACGGGGCTACCACACCCTCTTTTTCCATTTTCTCCATGAGCATTGCTGCTCGGTTGTATCCAATTCTAAGGTGTCTTTGAATGAGGGAAATACTGGCTTCCCCTTTTTCTGTTACCAACCGGACTGCCAAGTCGTAGAGCTTTCCTTCGTCTGCTTCATCTGAATCAGAGAAGCTCAAGGTGTCATCAGAACCCTCTGCAGCTTGGAGAATATTCTCATCGTATTCGGGTTCCCCTTGTGATTTTAAGTAATCGACCATTCGATTTAAATCGGCATCGGAGATGTAAGCGCCCTGCATGCGCTTTAGAGTTGCAAAGCCAGCGGAATGAAAAAGCATATCTCCTTGCCCCAAAAGACGCTCAGATCCAGTGCGATCTAAAATAGTCTTAGAATCTACCGAGGAAGCCACTCTGAAGGAAATTCTGCTAGGAAAGTTTGCTTTAATCGTGCCGGTAACCACATCCGTCGAAGGTCTTTGCGTAGCAAGGACCAAGTGGATTCCACTAGCACGTGCTTTTTGTGCGAGTCTGGCAATTGAAAGTTCCACGTCCTTAGGGACAACGGCCATTAAATCCGCATACTCATCAATCACGACAACAATATAGGGAATTTGCCTAAGATCTTCTTCCGCCTGTCCACGACTCTTTATTTCGGAAACACGAGTGTTGTAGCCGTCGATGTGCCGAACGCCAGCTTGATGCATGAGAGTGTACCTTCTCTCCATTTCGTCGACTGTCCAGCGAAGTGCAAGAGCGGCTTTTTTGGAATCCACCACTACTGGGAGCAACAAGTGTGGGATCCCCTCATAAAGGGACAGCTCGACCATTTTAGGATCCACTAAAATGAGTTTCATTTGATCTGGGTTAAATCTAAATAAAAGACTCGAAATCAAAGTGTTGATGAAAACCGACTTTCCAGTTCCTGTGGCCCCTGCCACCAGCAAGTGGGGCATGGCTGCTAAATCGGCAGTGACGGGTTCACCCGAAGCAAGTCTGCCCAAAGCAATGGGAATTCTAATTTCTTCATTGTAGAAGGGCGTTTCTTGAATCAGGTCTTTGAAAAACACCATCTCTCTATGCGGGCTAGGAATCTCAATTCCCACAACAGGTTTTCCAGGGATCGGAGCGACGATGCGGACAGATAAAACACTCAGCGCCAGAGTCAGATCATCTGAGAGATTTGCAATGTCTTTGATTTTAACACCACTAGCAGGTTTAAATTCATAAACAGTGATGACTGGACCGGGGGATATGTGAACCACTTCTCCCTCCACTCCAAAATCCTTGAGTTTTTCCACAAGAATATTTGCTTTTTCCAAGTACCAAGATTTATCGACAGTTTTTAGTTTGGAATCTGCTTTTCCAGAAAGCATTGCAAACGGTGGAAGCTGAAATGGACCAGAGGACTTCTTTTTTGGCTTGGGATCTGCCACAGTCGGAATTCGAACTCGACTGGGACCCTCAGAGGGGTGATAAGCGCTCATCAAAGTAAACATTTCCTCATCTTCTTGAGCCGGCATTGTGGAAATTTCTGGTTCTTTTTGCAGCGAAGCAGTGGAGGATTCTACGTTTGGAGGATTAGATGAAACTTCTTGAGCGGGAGGGGAAACTACAGCCACCGGTTGGGTGGACACTGCGATCGGGGGCTCTTTTTTCTTCAGGCTCCTCATTTTCTCTGCCGTTTTTTGAAAGAGAGTTTTTAAGAGCGGAGTCCCCTTTTGTTGTGCTTCCCATTTAATCCGTTTCAGTAAAAGAACCAGCTGGGTAATGGCTTTCCATCTAAAAAGTAAAATACTAGAAGCAAGGGTCAGCAAAGAAACAATAAGAACTGCTCCCCAGGGCCCGGCCAAATATTTCCAAAGATTCAGAGTCAACTCGCCTGTCAACCCGCCCGATTGTGGAACCCTCCAAGGAATCCAAGACCTCGGAATGAGAGCTTGAACGAGAGCGCTCAAAGAACAAACAAAGAGAGCAAGGGTGAGTGAAGTCCACTTGGGAGAGAGTTGGTAAGAAGGCTCTTTTTCATTCTGCCGAACGAGCTTTAAGACCAACCCTACAAAGAGGAAAGAGGAGATGCCGAAGAGCTGAAAAAGAATATCGGACAAAATACTTCCCGTTCTTCCCATCCAATTTCTAAAAACGGATTGAGTGGACCAAGTAGACCAAGAAGGATCTAGGGGAGAGTAGCTTACCAAGGATATTAAAGTGAAAAAGGAAAGCCCACACCACAGAAGCCTCCAAAGATCAGACCAAACGGGGGTCTCCCGTAAATTAAAGCCGTTGGACGAAGCTAAGTATCTACTGGGGGTTTTCGTTTTTTTATTGAAGAGCATGGTTGGGATTTGGGGACTTAGAATAATTATAACTTATTGACTTTCCATGTCAATGAAGCCACTTGACACGGTGTCGTGAGTTTCAGATCATCGTGTTGAATGGGTGCAAATTTATTCCCTGTGGTTAGTGAATAGGTTTGTATTTCGGGGGGGTCTAAAGACTCCACACTTGTTCGGAAAATTAGGAGGACATCTAGGTATGCTTCAAGGGTTTGTAAAATGGTTTAACGACAACAAAGGGTACGGCTTCATTGAGCAAGAAGGGGGAGCAGACGTTTTTGTGCACTTTTCAGCTATTGAGGGCGAAGGCTTTAAATCTCTCACTGAAGGCCAAGAAGTGCAGTTTGAAATGGTAGATGGGCCCAAAGGACCCCAGGCGACAGTGGTTAAAAAGCTCAAAGGGAACGCCTAGTCTTACATATTCTTAAAAGGGGGTGAGAGCTTTCACCCCCTTTTTAAGTTGACACTCATCTCAAATATTCCTAGAAGATAGCCTTTCTAGCAATTGACTGCTAATTTCGGAGTCAGTTCTCAGATTTCATCGGTTTGTAAACCTTGATGAACACTCCAGTAAGTTTGGCAAATAAAAAACCAATCCAATTAAAATCAGTGAGGTAGTGAAATGCACCTGAAAGAGCTCAAAGAGAAACCCATCTCAGAACTCGCAGAACTTGCCCGGTCCCTGGGCGTTGAATCGCCAGGAGGAATGCGCCGACAAGAATTGATTTTCGCAATTCTTCAAGCCCAAACAGAAGCTGAAGGGCAAATCTATGGAGAGGGAGTCTTAGAAACGCTTCCAGATGGTTTCGGATTCTTGAGAGCTGCTGATTACAACTATTTACCAGGTCCAGATGACATTTACGTGTCCCCCTCACAAATTCGCCGGTTCATGTTGCGCACTGGGGATACTGTTGAAGGCCAAATTAGACCTCCCAAGGACTCTGAACGCTACTTTGCTCTTTTAAAAGTTGAAAAGATCAATCACGAGCCACCGGAAGTTGCTCGAGACAAAATTCTTTTTGATAACTTACGGCCAGTATTTCCTCATGAGAGATTTAATTTGGAATACGATCCTAAGCGTTATTCCACTCGAGTCATTGATTTACTGACCCCCATTGGAAAAGGACAACGCGGACTCATTGTAGCCCCCCCCCCGAGCTGGTAAAACCATGTTGATGCAGGAAATTGCCAATGCCATTACTCGAAACCATCCCGAGGTGGTTGTAATGGTTCTTCTGATTGACGAGCGTCCCGAAGAAGTCACAGACATGCAACGAAATGTTAGGGGCGAAGTGGTGAGCTCGACTTTCGATGAACCAGCTACTCGGCACGTTCAGGTAGCCGAAATGGTCATCGAAAAAGCCAAAAGATTGGTAGAACACAAAAAAGACGTTGTGATCTTATTAGACTCAATCACTCGATTAGCCCGAGCTTATAATACGGTGGTTCCTCCGAGCGGAAAGATTCTATCAGGCGGTGTTGATGCGAATGCGCTGCACAAGCCAAAGAGATTTTTCGGAGCGGCTCGAAAAATCGAGAATGGTGGAAGCTTAACCATTTTAGCTACAGCTTTAATTGATACGGGTAGCAGAATGGATGAGGTAATCTTTGAAGAGTTCAAGGGAACTGGAAATCTAGAAATCACCCTAGATCGAAAGCTGATGGAAAAGCGAATTTTTCCTTGTATCGATATCAACAAGTCTGGAACTCGAAGAGAAGAACTTCTGATGGACAAAGAATCTCTGAATCGAGTTTGGATTTTGAGAAAAGTTCTTCAGCCCATGAACGTTGTCGATAGTATGGAGTTTTTGTTGGACAAAGTAATGTCCACAAAAACCAACAAAGACTTTCTCAACTCCATGAGCGGTTAACGACTCGCTAACAGCTGAACATTTAATAACTGTATTCCCTTTGTCTGCTCCGCCTAAGCTAGGGCCGCGGTTTTGCAACCTTAACCTCGTCTATGCGGGGTTATTATTTAAGTTTCCTAGCTCTCGTTTTGTTTCTGGGCTCTGTCACTACGGTTGCAGAGACTGGCCGCAATTGTCCCAGTGCCTTTGAACGACTTACTGGCATTATTGAATCTAACTTTTTTGAAACTCGGAGAGAATTTTCCCATTACGTAAGTACCTTCCCCCAGTCTTTTTCCGAGCGGCTAGCCCGCTTGGGGCCACAAGATCACTGGATAGATGCTGGAAGTGGAGAAGCTTTTGCACTTGAGGATTTTTTTAAGCAACAGGTTGTGGATGCGGCCAACTTGAAACGCGGCACTCGACCCGGTTTTTTTCGACAGACCAGAGAACAGGTTAGCGCTGAGCAAGCAGAATTTATTGCAAGAGCCTTCAACTTAAAGGACGGGAGTCAAAAGCCTCGAGTGACAGGCATTAGCTTTGTCATGGAGCGAGAACCTCCCAAGCATGAGAAGCTTCAAATCAAGACGGACCGTTTTTTTGAGGATATTCCCTTGGAAGAACTCGGGTCCGCAGAACTCATCAGTGACCTTTACGGAGTCATGTCTTATTCCCCTCGGTTAGATGAGGTTTTGAGAAGATACCACCAGATCCTAAAACCCGGGGGTCTGGCCTATGTTCACATAGGAGATTATATTGAGAGGCCTTTAGTGCCATCAGTAATCCGCTCGATGGCTTTTGAAAATCCAGGTTGGGATGCTCCCTTTGCAAATAGCCAGGTACGTAAAGCCAACGGCCAAACGGTTTCATTACTAGAGTGGGTTCAAAATCTTCCTGGGTTCAAAGTGAGTTTAGAATACCGAGATCTAGTCGAAAAATCCTTCAGAGGAGAAATTTCTGGTGTCATTAAAAGATATACGCTGGTTCTTGAAAAGACCCAGGAGTCCGCACAAATTCCCTCTTTACGTTTAACGGAATCCGATTCGGGGAAACCCCCTACTAGAACCTTTCTTGAACTCTCCCCATAGTAAGGGCTTCTTTGTGTTAAAATGTGGTCCTAGTGAAACAAAAATATCTCATCTTACTCTCTTTGGCTGGCTTCATTATCTGTTTAGATCAGCTGACAAAGTTATGGGTCAAAGCTAACGTGACTGAGGGCAATGTCAGACCTCTCTTGAGTTGGTTGTGGGCTACTCACTATAGAAATAAAAGTTTTGCGGTAAATTTGATGGAGAGGCTTCCCACTACTTTGCAGAACTTGTTTTTTATTGCTGTGCCCGTTTTTGCATTGTTCTTAATCGTTTTGATTTTTATCAAGCTCCAAGACAATCAGATGCCCACTTCAGTTGCGCTCACGAGCATTTTGGGTGGGGCTATAGGAAATATGATAGACCGAATTCAAACGGGACCCGTCCTAGATATTCTACAAATTCGCTTAGGAAATTGGTCTTCTGCTCCTTTTAATTTGGCGGATCTCGCAATCTCCTTAGGAGTTATTATTGTTTTTATTTATACTTCTTTAAGTTATCGCACGGAAAGGCAAGCAAATGGCGGCGCTTAAGGAAAAATATAAAATTTTTGGAGTCGTAATTTTTCTATCAGTTTTGTTTGATCAAATCTCCAAACAGGCAATCCTCAATCGATTCTTTTTGGGCGAGTCTGTTCCTGTGATTCCCGATCTCTTCAACTTCACTTATGTGAGAAATAAGGGTGCCGCTTTTGGCTTTCTTCACTCAGCCCCCGAAGCTTTTAGAGCGCCATTTTTTCTAGCTGTTCCCTTGATTGCTATTGTGGTTTTGGGATTTCTTTTCCACAAACTTAAACCCCATGAAAAACTCTCCGCTTGGGCTTTGAGCCTCATTTTATCTGGGGCCCTAGGCAACTTGATCGATCGGGTAAGGTTTGGCTATGTGGTTGATTTTATTGATTTTTATTATGAACCCTGGGGCCATTGGCCCGCTTTCAATATTGCAGATAGTGCCATTGTGGTAGGGGTTTCTATACTTTTTATCCAGTCTCTTTTTTCTCAAGACGGCTCCAAAAAGGGTTCATGATTCGAGAGGGTTGTCCCCAAGAGCCTGTCCATGATATGACCCGTCCAAACTTAAATCTAAGGCAGGAAGTATGCAGGAAAAACACCACCCCCACGATTTGAACGTAAAAAAAGTAGATCAAATTTCTCCGACCCGAGTCCGTTTAACCGTTGAATATGAGGCTGGAGTGATAGGTCGCCATGAGGCCTCGGTCGTTCAACGCTACAGCCAAATGGCTAAAATTCCAGGCTTCCGTCCTGGAAAAGCTCCAGTGAACCTGATTAAACAAAAATTCAAGGATGAGATTTTAAGAGATATCGTTTCTCACTTGTTAGAAGCAGGGCTAAGTGAAGCCATTGAAAAGTCTAAGTTGAATCCTGTCAGCCAACCCCAAGTAAAGGTGGGCAGCATTCAAGAAGGGAAGCCCTTTGGTTTTGAAGCGGAATTCGATGTTCAACCGGAGATCAAACTTGAAAAGTATAAAAACATTCCGATCTCTAGAAAACCTATTGAAGTAGAAGATACGGAAATTGATAAAACTTTGGAAAACCTTCGTGAGAGACTCGCCGTACTTGAGCCCCACGCTATTGATAAGCCAGAGAAGGGCTCTTTTGTGGTTGTGGATGTGAGTTTTCGGGCTGAAAACCAGGAAAAAGAACAAGAACCCCAAACCCACACAGTCGAAGTCGGAGCAGAGAGATTGTTGCCCGGGATTGAAAAAGCGCTTCTTCAAATGACAGTGGGGGAGAGCAAAATGGTTTCAGATGTGTTTCCTTCAGATTATCCAGAAAAAGATCTGGCAGGAAAAAAAGCAGAATTCCATTTGAAGCTGTCCGAGATCAAAAAGAAAGCTTTGCCAGAGCTCAATGACGAGTTTGCAAAACAGTTGAAAGAGGGAGCAACCTTAGAATCCATCAAAACAGAAATTCGAGAGAACATTAAATCGTCCAAAGAAGCAGAAGCTCAAAGAGAAGAACGTCAAGCAGTGGTGGATTACTTAATTGAAAACAATCGTTTTGATGTCGCACAGAGTTTTGTTCAAAACCAAGCGGCCCAGTTAGTTCAGTGGATGGAGGAAGACTGGAAAAAGCGCGGAATGAAAATGCCGCCTCTCCAACCCGAAGAAGCTGAGGAAGTTAAAAAAAGAGCTGAAAAAATGGTGCGCACCAGTCTCCTACTAAGAGAAGTGGCCCAAAAAGAGAAAATCTCTTTAGATAGCGAGCGCTTTAATAAAAGAGTTGAACTCATTGCGACGCAACTCGGCAGAAATGTGCAAGAAACTGAGAAACTTCTTGAAGGTCGCAACATGATGGACAAGATAAAAGACGAGATTTTGACCGATCAAGTATTTGAGTCGCTCCTCGCACAAGCTCAGATAAGGAAATAGACCAAACTGTCGATAAGTAGGGGTGGAGGATCTTTCGCCCCAACAAGGGCCTATTAGCAGACGTTCCTCCCACAGGGCTTGTCAGCTTAGACACGCTCTAGTTAAATACACCCAGGAGGTCGTTTTCCATGTCTGGTCCTCTTAATTCCAAGAGCATTTCCAATTACTTAGTCCCAATAGTCATCGAGCAAACTCCTAGAGGCGAAAGAAGCTTCGATATCTATTCTCGTTTGTTAAAGGAAAGGATCCTCTTTATTGGTTCCGCCATTGATGACGCAATAGCAAATCTGGTAATCGCTCAGTTATTGTTTTTAGAATCTGAAGATCCTGAAGCTGATATTCATATTTATATTAATTCCCCCGGAGGGAGCGTCTCTGCAGGGCTAGGAATGTACGACATGATGCAATATGTAAAACCAGATATTTGTACTTATTGCACTGGACTTGCTGCAAGCATGGGGGCTGTCCTTCTTGCTGCTGGTACGCCGGGAAAAAGATTTGCTTTGCCGCATGCACAGATCATGATCCACCAACCTCTCGGAGGCGCGCAAGGACAGGCAACGGATATTGCTATTCAAGCTAAACAGATTTTATTTTTGAAGAACCGACTAAATGAAATTTTGGTAAAACATACTGGACAAAACGTGGACACCATTGAGCGAGATACGGACCGTGACAGATACATGACTTCAGAGGAAGCTAAAGGTTATGGGCTTGTTGACCATGTCATATCCAGAAAAGAAACTGAAAAAAAATAGGAACGAAAAAGCCCAAGGCGCTGCTTTGAGGGGAGGCAAACAGAATGAGTCGCAGAGATAATGAAAGTTTTGGTAATTTAGTTTGTAGTTTTTGTGGGAAAAGCCAAAGAGAAGTGAAGAAGCTGATTGCGGGCCCCACTGTGCATATTTGTGACGAATGTATCGAACTCTGCAATGACATTATTAAAGAAGAAGCGGCAAAAGAAGAAACCAAAGGCGGTACTACTAAGATCCCAAAGCCGCACGAAATTAAAAATGTTTTGGATGAGTTTGTGATTGGGCAAGATCGAGCTAAGAAAACGCTTTCTGTTGCCGTACACAATCATTACAAGCGAATTGCGGCCTCAAAAGGGACCGGGACTGACGTAGAGTTGCAGAAAAGCAATATCCTCCTGGTGGGTCCCACAGGAAGCGGAAAAACGCTTCTAGCCCAAACATTGGCAAAGCTCCTTAAAGTTCCCTTTACTATTGTGGATGCCACAACCCTTACTGAAGCGGGTTATGTGGGGGAGGACGTAGAAAACATCATTCTCTACCTTCTTCAAAGTGCTGACTACGACATAGAGAAAGCGCAGAAGGGAATCGTTTACATCGATGAAATCGATAAAATCGCCCGAAAAGGAGAGAACCCCTCGATTACTCGAGATGTTTCTGGAGAGGGTGTTCAACAGGCACTTCTAAAAATTATTGAAGGAACCAAAGCAAATGTTCCGCCTAAAGGGGGTCGAAAGCATCCTCAGCAAGAATTCCTGCAAGTTGATACGAGCAATATCCTGTTTATCTGTGGGGGTGCTTTTGTGGGACTTGAAAAAATTGTTGAAGGTAGAATGCACAAAAGAAGTATCGGAATCGGTGCGGATGTAAAAAGTGATAAAGAGCGTAACAAAGGGAATCCCCTTCATCGAGTTCAAACAGAAGACCTTCTGAAATTCGGGATGATTCCAGAGTTTATCGGTCGACTTCCTGTGGTAGCGACTCTTGACGAGTTGGATGAAGGTGCTCTTATTCGAATTTTGACTGAACCCAAAAACGCACTTATCAAGCAATACCAAAAGCTGTTTGAGTATGAGAATGTAAAACTATCCTTCGATGACAGCGCAGTGAGAACCATTGCAAAAGAAGCACTGAAGAGCCGCACTGGAGCGCGAGGTCTTCGAACCATTCTTGAACACTCCATGCTAGATCTGATGTATGAAGTTCCAAGTATCCCAAATCTCAAAGAATGCGTTGTAAATGAGGATGTCATTCTTAAGAACGGAAAACCTAAGCTCATCACTCAGACAGAAGAGGAACAAGCTGCTGCTTTTGCCAAAAAAGCTGAAACAGCCTAAAAAAACTTCTTCTGCTCCTTGCATCAGACGGTGTGAGTCAAATCAGGTTTCTTTTAGGTCAAAAGAAAAATTTTTTTCAAGAAAAAAAGTTTCAGCCTATCTGAAGGATTAGCTTCCATTTCACCCTCCCTGATCGGTTATAATTTAGTTAAGTCTTTGCTCTCTTAATTAAACCATTACATACGAGGTTCTGATCCTATGACAAAAAAGCAGGTTCAGTCCGAAATCTACGCTCTTCTTCCTTTGCGAGACATTATCGTATTTCCTCACATGGTAGTTCCCCTCTTTGTGGGCAGAGAGAAGTCTATTCGAGCTCTTGAAGATGCTATGACAGAGCGAAAGCAAATCGTTCTCGCAGCCCAGAAGAAAGCACAAAATAATAATCCCCAAGAAAAAGATATTTACGACTTTGGAACCCTTGCCAATATCATTCAGCTCCTTCGGTTGCCAGATGGAACCTTAAAAGTGTTAGTGGAGGGGGTTCAAAGAGTCCGCATTACCTCCTTTATTGATTCTCAAAATGTATTTAAGGTCGAAGCAGATCCCGTGGATGAGACGGTTGGCTCTATGGTTGAAGCCGAAGCGTTGACTCGAGGAATAAAAGGAACTTTTGAAACTTACGTAAAACTCAACAAAAGAATTCCTCCCGAACTCGTCATGTCTGTGCTGGGCATTGAGGATCCCGGGAAACTTGCTGACACGATTGTTCCTCATCTCAACATCAAAGTGGAAGAGAAGCAGAAACTTCTGGAACTCACCGAAGCTTGCAGACGGCTAGAAAAGCTGATGAAGCTGATTGAAGGTGAAATCGATATTCTTCAAGTTGAAAAGAAAATTCGCTCGCGAGTAAAAAAGCAGATGGAAAGATCTCAGCGAGAGTACTACTTGAATGAGCAGATGGCTGCTATTCAAAAGGAGCTCGGGGAAAGAGATGAGTTTAAAAATGAAGTTCAGGAGCTCGAAAAAGCGATTCGGCGAAAGAGAATGCCCGAAGAAGCTGCAAAAAAAGCAAAATCGGAGCTCAAAAAACTTCGAATGATGTCACCCATGTCGGCTGAAGCCACCGTAGTGAGAAACTATTTGGATTGGCTTATCCAGCTTCCCTGGAATGAAAAGACCGATGAAAAAATCGATGTGAACCAAGCCGAAGCTGTTTTGGACGAAGACCATTTCGGATTACAGAAAGTAAAAGAAAGAATCGCAGAGCATTTAGCTGTGCAGAGCCTAGTTGGAAGGACTCAAGGCCCTATCATTTGCTTAGTGGGTCCCCCCGGCGTGGGAAAAACATCGTTAGCTAGATCGATTGCAAAATCCATCGGGAGAAACTTTGTAAAAATCGCTTTGGGAGGCGTGCGTGATGAAGCAGAGATTCGTGGTCACCGGCGCACTTACATTGGAGCGCTTCCAGGAAAAATGATTCAAGCCATGAAGAAGTCGGAAACCATCAATCCGGTAATACTTCTTGATGAAATCGACAAAATGAGTACCGATTTTAGAGGTGATCCGAGCAGTGCCCTTTTAGAAGTATTGGATCCGGAACAAAATAAGTTCTTTTCCGATCACTATCTTGAGGTTGAGTATGATCTTTCCCATGCGATGTTTATTA
>OGVY01000066.1_pt1 | contig 17020 bp, 14 predicted proteins | sample 1575871 | NCBI WGS metagenome assembly OGVY01 (sample SAMN07581536, study PRJEB24739) | freshwater metagenome
ACCACTTGGAGCATGGATTGCCCTTTAAAAGCCCACATCCAAATAGCCGTTCCTAAAATATTCATTAAAGAAAGAGGAACCATCCCCTTCCAGCAAAGTCCCATGAGCTGGTCCACTCTGAGACGAGGCAAAGTCCACCTCAGCCACATCACCACAAAAACCAAAAGAAGGGTTTTTCCCATGAAGAATCCCACGTGGATCAGGGCAATGAGTCCCGAGGGAAGCGTAATCCAAAACTTATCCAGCTCCAGGAAGGGAAGCTGCCAGCCGCCTAAATAGAGGGTGGTGACTAAAGCACACATCACAAAGACGTCAACGAATTCGCCAAGCGCATACAAACCAAAACGCATCCCGGAAAACTCAGTGTTGAAACCCGATACCAGTTCCGACTCAGCTTCAGGAAGATCGAAGGGAATTCGGTTGGTTTCGGCAAGTCCCCCCACAAACAGAATAAAGAAAGCTAGAATAGTGAAAGGGTTATGAAAAACATTCCAAAAATGGGCATTCGCAAGAATGGGATCTGCAGGATTCCAACCTTGTTGCTTCACAATTTCTCCAACTTGCATGCTGCCGGAAATTAAAATGACCGGAAGAATGGAAAGAGCCACCGGGATTTCATAGCTCACAATTTGAGCTGCGGATCTCAGCCCCCCAAGAAGAGACCATTTGTTTTCAGAAGCCCAAGATCCCAAAAGAATCCCAGGGGCAATGAGTGTTGTAATGGCCATCACATAAAAAATTCCAATGTTGATGTCGCCGGCTACTAAAAATTGGCCTAGCGGAAGGACCACAAAACCTGCACAAGAACCCACCACTACAAGAACTGGCGCAATATTAAATAAGAACTTATCTCCACCAGGTGGGACATAGTCCTCTTTAGAGATCATTTTTATGGCATCCGCAGCAAACTGAAAAATACCCAATGGCCCCACACGGTTTGGACCAATTCTGTCTTGAATATCAGCTGCGATTTTTCGCTCGATATACGTGGCTATACCACCGAACGGAAGAGCCAGCATATACAGGACAATCAGAGCCGAAACTAAAGCCCACCCCCAAAGAGGAACTGAAGCAAACCAGGTCCCTTGAGTCCATTGTGTGAGTGACTGTGCAAATAAAGCAGAGTTAGCTGGCATTTATTTTCTGGGGGCGCGTTGAGTCACGCCTTTAACCCACTCCAAATCGCCTCTTACCCAACAATAAATGAGGCCTAAAATTAATAGGGCAATAAACAAAAAGAGCTCAGCAAAAACAAATCCTGCATTTCCACTGAGAACGGCTTCCTTAAAGAGAGTGGCAGCCGGAAGGACTGCTGCTACTTCCACATCAAAAATGATGAAAATAATCGCTACTACATAGAAACGAATATTGAATTTGACCCAAGCAGAGCCAACTGGATCTTCCCCGCACTCGTAAGCTTGGGTTCCTTTAGACGTGGTAATGCCTTTAGGCCTGAGAAGAGCGCCCACACCTAACATCAAGGGAACCGTGATTGCTGCTACTGCAATGAACCAAAAAGCACTGATGTATCCTGTCTCCAAGTTGCCCTCACAAAAAGGATATAACTATTTGAAATTACAAATCTCGCAAAAGTTACTGGCTGGGTACGCTTAATGTCAAGAAAAGGCCGTTAAATTTTTTGAAGTTCTTCTGCAAAAAAAGCAGAGTGCTCCGCAAGTTTTTTTAGGTAAGGAAGTAAATCTTCACGAAGAGGAACAGGAAAATCCTGGATCCGGAGAATGTGTTTTTCAGGGACATAACGAAAAGTGAAGTTAATACGTCGCGTCTTAAAGTTTTCTACTTGGATGGGGAAGTCAAAACCCCCTTTCTTCTCAACCCTTTGCACTCGATGAAAGAGCCGACTCTTGTAACGCTCCCCGCCAAACATTTGAAGAGAGCCATGTTCCAACCATTGTTGTTGAACCACTCGGCTCGGAAGACCTTTCCCTCTGCTTTCCACAAACTGAAAAAAAGCTCTTTCTCCCAATGATAAAGAAGCCACGGGCCCCGGCTCGAAATCTTTATGTTCGCCCACCCGAGCTACATCGATTTCTTTGCCTTCCTTGAGATGGCTACCATAAAAGTTGATGAGGCAAGTGTTGAGCTTCTAGCCCGGGGGTATTTCCTTCGGTTTGAAAAACTGGTGCGCTGTTTTTTCCATTTTGTGGATAAGCTTCTGTAAAAAATCAGGATAGGGCTCAGCTCTCACACAACGAAAATCCACTCCTTTGGGAGGGTGGTAATAATCCAAGCAAGCAAATTGCCAATTCCCAAGCCAATAAACGGGTCTTAAAAGCTGTCTTTGGACTTCCCCTTTCGGCGGGGGCCGGTGGGTCGAATAGCGAGTTTCCCAAATAGGATAGATGCTTAAAAGCCAATCACTTACTTTTTTTGGTTTTCAGGAGTTAAAAACCCCGAGTCATAATAAAGACCTGGCTGTCGCATTTCAGTATGGCAACCTGTCCTTCTTTTTTTTGCAAGTCGCTTTTTTGAGGATTTTTCAGTAAAAGCCACCCAGCATGATTACAAAAGACCTCCATTTGGCTGCAGCTGCGCTCAAAAAAGGGGATGTAGTGGGAATCCCCACAGAGACAGTTTATGGGCTTGCAGCAAATGCTTTGGATTCGAGAGCTGTTGCAAAAGTTTATGCAATGAAGAATCGGCCGGTCGACCACCCCTTGATTGTTCATGTGAGCTCTTTTGAAGAAGCAAAAAGCTTGGTGACTCACTTTCCAGAAAAAGCAAAACTCCTAGTCAGTAGGTTCTGGCCTGGTCCTTTGACTTTGGTGCTTCCAAAATCCAACCGAGTTCCTGATTTAACAACGGGAGGAATGCAAAGTATCGCCATTCGAATCCCTTCAAAAAAGGAAACTTTAGATCTCATCAAACTTTGCGGATTTCCTTTGGCAGCTCCTAGTGCTAACCCGTTCGGGAGAATAAGTCCCACCACAGCTCTGCATGTGGAACAAAGTTTTGGAGAGAACGTACCCCTCATACTCGAGGGAGGTCCCTGTTCAGTAGGAGTTGAATCGACTATTTTGAGTTTTTTAAATGAAGAACCTTGTGTACTAAGACTCGGCGGACTCCCTCTTGAAGAGTTAGAAGAACTTTTGGGGCCGGTGGCTCAAGTGGGAAAAAGTGCTAAGCCCATAGCACCGGGAATGCTTCCTCAGCACTACGCTCCTAAAACCCCTCTTAAAATTTTTGATCCAAAAGCTCCAATCTCAACAGGAAAAATAGGGTTACTCACTTTGAATTTTATTCCCTCTGGCTACTCATTCCAAGCGATTGAAGTGCTCTCTGCTGATGGCAACCTCGAAGAAGCTGCAAGCAGTTTTTACTCTGCTTTGAGGCGCTTAGATGAAGCCCATTTGGATTGGATTCTTGCTCACTGTTTTCCTGAGACTGGTCTGGGACGGGCACTAAACGATCGACTTGAGCGAGCTTCTCATTTAAATTGATTGCAATGAAATCTATTTGCGTTGTGGGTCAAGGAGCCTGGGGGACTGCTGTTGCTAATATTTTTTCAGAAGCCGGGCACTCCACTCTCCTTTGGGGAAGAGATCCTCAAATTTCAAATGCTATTCAAAACCAACACGAAAACACTCGTTACTTAAAAGGGGTGCCCCTTTCAAAAAGCCTCAAGGCCTCTCTCAATTTAGATGAAGCTCTGAGTGCTTGTGATTTAATTGTAAATGCCCTTCCTACACAAGCTATTAGAGAAGTGTTTGCTCCAAGAGCCCAAGCCCTAAAAGGGAAGCATCTTATGAACACTGCTAAAGGAATTGAAATTGGGACTAACTTGAGAGTCAGTCAAATTTTTGAGGAACTTCAACCGAAACTAAAATACTCCATTTTATCTGGACCCAGCTTTGCTTTGGAAACAGCTCAAAAACACCCCACAGCTGTTACTTTGGCTTCTCATCACACAGAAGAAGCTGAGTTCATTCAAAAGCTCATGTCTGTTCCTTACTTTAGAGTTTACACTTCGAGTGATGTGATTGGAGTGGAGCTAGCTGGAGCACTGAAAAATATTATTGCTATCGCTTCTGGGATAGTGGCGGGATTGGGACTCGGATATAACACTCAAGCCGCTTTGATTAATCGGGGCCTGATTGAGATCATGAGACTTGGAAAAGTTTTGCATGCTGACCCCATGACATTTTTCGGTCTTGCTGGAATGGGAGATCTGATTCTTACTTGCACAGGTCCTTTGAGTCGGAATAGAAATTTTGGCTTGGCACTGGGTCAGGGAAAAAGCCCTCAAGAAGCTTTGCGAGCTATTGGAGGAGTAGCCGAGGGTTATTATACTGCTAAATCGGCACAGGCTTTAGCTGCTTCTTTAAAAGTTGAGATGCCTATTCTTAACGAAGTCTATCTCATACTTTACGAAGGAAAGAATCCCAAAGGAGCAGTTTCTGATCTCATGAAACGAGAACTCAAAGATGAGTGGTAAAAGTTGGGAGAATTGGATTTTTGAATCCTCTGAACTTCCCCCTCTTGGAGTTCGGTTTTGTGGGTTAGATGAAACAGCTCAAAGCTGGACTCTTTGCAGTTTACGCAAAAGAACCTCCAAGCCTATCTTAGTGGTTTTTCCTACTCATTCAGCTGCTAGAAATGCGTTAGATAATTTGTATTTTTTGGGGGGAAAAGAACTTTCCAGAAACATCCATTATATTCCTCCTTTAGATTTCGACTTCCATCGCGGCCTTTTACCTAACCCCGAAACAGTTTGTGAGAGGAATACCTCTTTATTTCACGCGCTCAATAATCATAATCGTAAAATTTTTGTGACTACCCTACATGCTCTGCTTCAAAAGAACATCACTCCAGAAGCTTTTATGCGGGGAATTGTTTCTTTAAAAAAAGAAGCAGAAATCCCCAGGGATGTTTTGATTCGAAACTTGGTCCAAGCAGGCTATCAGAGCCAACCGGCTGTTTCTGATCCGGGCGTTTTTTCAGTACGAGGGGGCACTCTAGACGTTTTTTCCCCGCTGTATCCCAATCCAGTTCGACTGGAATTTTTCGGAGATTTCATTGAAGAAATGCGGTTTTTCGATCCCGAGACCCAACTCTCTTTGGATAAAGTTCATGAAATAGATTGCCTTCCAGTGGGCTTAAGCTTGATCCCGCAGGATTTGGAATTCGATTCGGCTGCTCTCCAGATTAAGGATCGAATGGATAATTTGGGAGTTCCAAAACAGAAACGCGATGATGTTTTAGAGACGCTCAGCCGGGGGGCTCTTCCCGCTGATTATTCGTTTTTATTTCCTCTGCTCTCGCAGGGCTCGTCAGCCATTACTCAGTATTTCCCTGCGGATACACTCTATATTTGGGGTGGCAAAAAGGGTCTCCTGGAAGCTGCAAAAGAAACTGAAATCCCAAAACTACTCAAGCACTCAAGACTCTTCGAAGAACATCATTTACCCATCGCGCAGCCTGAAGACCTCTTTGTAAGTTTTGAGGACCTTCAGAGTCTTGTTGAGAAAGCCCCTTCATTTTCTTTTGAGCTTTTTTCGAACCACCATGGGGACGAGGAACTGCTAGCTGAACATTTCAGAGTGGACTTTTCAAAAGAGAGAGCTTCGATTCGCGCCAAAAATCAACTGGCTCTTTTAGAGTCTATTTCAAAGCGCTTTAAAGAATGGATCGATTTGGGGTATCGGATTCAAATTGTCTGCCACACCAAAAATCATGCTGATCGCTTAAGTCTCCTTTTTGAACCCTACGGAATCCATACCCAACTCCAAGAAGAGAATTTAATCCCGACGGATCATTTTAACTTGTCCACTTTTCAAAACCTGACTCTTTGGGTGGGTTTTATAACTGAAAGTTCTGTTCTACCTAAAGCAAAACTAGTTCTTTTAAGTGAAGAAGAAATCTTCGGACACAAAAAACGCACTTCAAAACAAAAAAACGTAACAAAGGTATCTCCTGAAAAGCTTTTGGCTGGCTTTCGAGACATTAAAACAGGGGACTACGTTGTTCATAAGGAGTTTGGAATTGGTCGGTATTTGGGTCTTAAGTCTATGGATTTTCTTGGGGTTCCAAATGACTACGTTCTTTTAGAGTATCGAGAGGGAGACAAGCTTTATATTCCCATTTACCGATTAAATGTTCTGCAAAAATATCAAGGCGGCGAAGGAACTGAAATCGCACTGGACAAGCTAGGCACAGAGCAATGGACAAAGACTAAAGCTAAAGCCGAAAAAGCTATTGCGGAACTTGCAGCTGAACTCCTCAATATTCAAGCTAAAAGAAAACTCATTTCAGTCGTTCCCTTTTCTTCGGAATCTAGTGATTATCATCAATTTGAAATGGAATTTCCCTTCGATGAAACTCCGGACCAGCTAAAAACCATCGGAGAAGTCAATGCAGACTTGTCTCGTAATCATCCAATGGATAGGCTGCTCTGTGGGGATGTTGGATACGGAAAAACAGAAGTCGCCATGCGTGCGACCGCAAGAGCTGTTTTTTGTGGAAAACAAGTGGCTGTTTTGGTGCCCACAACAGTTTTGGCTTTTCAGCATTTTGAAAATTTCAAAAACCGCTTCAAAAACACAGGGGCCCGAGTGGAAATGGTTTCCAGGCTTAGAACCGCCAAGCAAACCAAGGATACTTTAACGGACCTCGCCCAAAAAAAGTAGATATCATTATTGGCACGCACCGTCTGCTTTCTTCAGATGTTGTTTTTAAAGACCTCGGCCTGATTGTAATTGATGAGGAACATCGCTTTGGGGTTTCTCATAAAGAAAAGCTCAAGCGGTTTTCGGAAGAAGTGCACTTACTCACCATGACAGCGACACCCATTCCAAGAACTCTGAATATGGCAATGACTGGCTTAAAGGATATTTCGATTATCACCACTCCGCCTCCGGATCGCTTGTCGGTGAGAACTTTTGTTTGTCGCAGATCCGAGGAAGTCATACGAGATGCCATCTCTAATGAGCTGAACCGAGATGGCCAAATATTTTTCTTACACAATCGAGTAGAGACCATACATAAAGTAGGTCAAGAGCTTAAGGAGATTTTTCCGAAACTGACCTTTGAGATTGTTCATGGACAAATGGATGGGGAAGAACTCGAGAAGAAAATGCTCGGTTTTTATCGAGGGGAATTTCAACTTCTTCTGACCACTGCCATCATTGAGTCGGGCTTAGACATTCCAAAAGCCAATACGATCATTATTGATAAAGCACAGAACTTGGGTCTCGCTCAGCTTTATCAACTTAGAGGAAGAGTGGGGCGTTCAGAGAAAAGAGCCTACTGTTACCTCTTGGTGAAGAACGAAAATACCATGACAGAAGATGCCAAACAGCGTCTTCAAGTTATTCAAAGATACACGGAACTTGGAAGTGGGTTTCACATTGCAAGCCACGATTTGGATATTAGGGGCTCCGGTAATTTGCTCGGAAAAGAACAATCGGGTCACTTGACGGCTATTGGAATAGATCTTTATTTGGAACTTTTGGAAGAAGCAGTCCATGAGCTTCGAGGGCAGGAAAAACGCATTCAAATCGAGCCTGAGATCAATTTAAAAATTGCTGCGTATTTTCCGGAGCAATACCTTCCAGACATTGGGGAAAGAATTGTTCTCTATCGGCGATTGTCGTCGGTTGAATCTGAAGAAGCTCTGTCGGAAATCGAATCGGAAATTCGAGACCGCTTGGGGACTCCCCCAAAAGAGGTTATCAATCTGCTGGGCCTGATGACTCTCAAGCTGCACTTAAAACGGCTGCATGTTTTAAAAATGAGTTGTGGTCCCAAAAGAACTTCTCTTCAATTTGCTCCCAGCACTCCTGCCAGTGCGGATCGCTTGGTAAAGCTTATTCAAAGTAATCCCAAGCTTTACGCGATCACACCCGATCAAAAACTCGTTTTTTCTGTGGAGGACTCTTCTCTGGAATACCAACTTCGAGAACTTCAAAAACTGAGCTCCATTTTGGCGGGCTAAAGCATTGCGTTGGGTGGTTAAGAAAGCTATGATTGGCCCATGAATACTGAGGTTCCAACTTCTTCACCCAAAGGTTCCTTGAAGGAATATCAAGCTTTCTTGGGCGAGATTTTAGGAGAATCAGCTGAGGAACACCTAAAAGCTATCCGGCCTCTCACTTCAGGGCTGGGACTAGAAAGCCCAGCCAAATCAACTCCAAGTCCAGAGGCAATTCCGCAAAAACCACAAGCTCCATCTCGAAGAAGAACTTTGGAGGATAAGCCGATACAAAGGGTTCCCCCCCCCATTCCCAAACCTGAACCTCTTACTGAAGAACCACAAGTAACCAGTCCTCCACCTCCCCTTCCCTCTGTTTCTTTGATTAAGAGAGCGTCTTCTGCTTTTTTGGATCAGGTTTTTGTCCAAGCGCTTTGGCTTATTGCTTTAGTGATCACTTCAAACATTTTTTCGGGTTTCGAAACGGGATTATCCGCTGGGGTTTTTAGGAATCTCTCTGAGCCTTTATTTTTCAGGTTTGCCATTTTGGAGTTTGCAGCGCTTTGGCTAGGTTATCTTGCTTTGAGTCTTGGAATTTTTGGAATGACTTTTGGAATGTGGGTTTGGGGAATTCGCATTTCTTATGGAGACCCAAGGGATGAGAATTATGGTCTTAGAAAACTCATGCGGATTCTTTGGAGTTTTATGTTTTATGCTCCCGTTTTACCCTCTTTGCTTCTCGTCTTTCGAAAAAATGATAAAAATTTGGTAGATGCCCTTTCTGGGAGCAACCTCTTTTTGGGTTAAGCTCTCGATGAGAAAATTTGAAAACAAATTGGTTTCGATAGCGGAGCTAAAATCCCTCTGCGAAGACTTAAAACAAAAAAATAAAAAGATTATTTCAACTAACGGCTGTTTCGATCTGCTTCACTTAGGGCATTTGGAATATTTAGAAAAGGCTCGCGAACTGGGCGATGTGCTTATTTGTGCTATCAACAGTGATGCTTCGGTTCAACGGCTCAAAGGCCCTCAAAGACCTATTCAGACGGAAGGCACTCGAGCTAAACAGCTTGCAGCTTTGGAATCGGTAGACTACGTGGTCATTTTTCAAGAGGACACTCCCTCCGAAGTTCTCTTAAAGATTCATCCTGATATCCATGTGAAGGGGGGAGATTATAGCCCTGATGAACTTCCAGAAAAAACTGTAGTGGAGGCTGGAGGGGGAAGAGTTCTCTGTGTGCCTCTCACTCCGGGATTTTCCACAACTGAGCTCATTCGAAAAATTAAAACTTAAAAGCAAATCCTAAAGATCCCATCAGGGCCAGATTCATGAAGTCAATTTGAGCCGTAAAATTCATGGGCCACTCAAATTCAGATCCCAAGAAAAGGTGTATCGTTCCTTGCCAAGCGGAGTTTTGACTGACAACTAACTCAGGAAGAATTTCCCCTTGAGCGAGAAGAACCCCAAGCCCAGCGTAGGGCCTCAGCTTAAAATAATCTTTACTGAAAACGACTCCTCCCTCGATATCCGTGCCTTCATAGGCAACTTTTGGAGTCACCTCTGCAGATTTCGAAGAAGTAAACGAACTTACGCTCGTGTAAGCAGCATAAGCAGAAGCAGTTGCAACTGCCCGCTCTTCAGTAACAAAATTATATTTCAAAATAGCACCGAAAGTTCCCGGAGTGTTCAGCATTTGAGGTTTAAAAAAATTAAAAGTGATTTCAAATCCATCGGAAAGACCTTTACACAAATAAAGTCGAGGCCCCAGAAGCACTCCCCCAATAGTACCTTTTCCATCTCCGTAATCGCCCAGACCGGCAGAAGGGGTGATAGGAAGCTCTAAGCCTACTTTGATTCCAGCCCAAAGGGGGTAAGTTTCTGCAGATCGCAGAAGCCTACTTGCTGAACCAAATCCTACTTTTTGAATAATAATTTCTACTTCAGCAGGTTTAAGCTGCCCGCCCAGCTTTGCTCCGAAAGTTTTGGGCATAAAAAACACAATGCCCACAGATAAAAGACTTAAGAATCTAAAAAACATCCCTTCCATTGTAACCTGCTTTGAGGGAGAACTCGACTTTTCTGCCCTGCATTAGTCGCAATAAAAATACTTCGTTGCCAAGGCCCTCTTCATTGGGAATTATCCGTCTTATGAAACAGGAAAAGCTATTTGATCAGAAAAGTCCTCCTAAAATGGGGCCTTTACTGGACGGCTTCCTCACCCATCTCAAAACCGAGAAAAGTGCGAGTCCCTATACAGTACTCAATTATGAAATTGATTTACGAAATTGGTTTAAGTTTCTTTTCGATGAATCGGTCGGAACTTTTGATTTAAGTCGCTTGTCGGATTTCAAGCTTTTAAGAAAATACTTGGGTCGGGAAATGAAAAAGTATTCCAGAGCAACTGTGGGGCGGCGCCTTTCGGTGATCAAGGGGTTTTTAAAGTATTTACACAGAGAAGGTTTTTTAGAGAGTAATGTAGCCAAGCTGATTACTTTGCCTAAACAAGGAGAGAGACTCCCCTTTGTATTAAAACCCGAAGATGTCATTAAACTCATTGAAGGAATTGCCTCTGACACTCTTCGAGAAAAACGAATGCGGGGTATTGCTGAGCTTCTTTACTCGACTGGAATACGAGTTTCTGAACTCGCTTCTTTGACTCATGAAAAAATTGATTTTCGTGCTGGGACTATTTTAGTTCTTGGAAAAGGAAACAAAGAAAGAGTCGTTCCGATTGGGAGGCACTGCCAGAAAGCTCTTTTAGACTACATCGATTCGATGCCTTCTTATCAAAAGAAAGGACCTGAAACTCCTCTCTTTCTCAATCGCGAGGGGGAAGGGCTCTCGGTGAGAAGTATTCAAAGAAATTTAAGAGAGTTCGCGCGTGAAATTTTGGGTCCCATGGGTGACAAAGTGACTCCTCATACTTTACGTCACTTCTGTGCCACTCACTTGTTATCTAGAGGAGCAGGACTTCGAGAAATTCAGGAGCTTTTAGGACACCAATCTCTGGTCACAACACAGAAGTACACCCAAGTAGATGTTGAACGCCTCAAAGCGGCTTATGAAAAGACACACCCTAAAGAAATCCTGAAACAAAGCGAGAAAGTCTAAATGGAGCCCTTAAGAACATTTGAAAACATTCAAGTTGAACTCGTCGGTACCATTCAAAATCCTTATGAACTTTCGGTGGCATCAGCACGCACCTGTTATTCTGGAAAAGGAATTATTTATCCTGGAGATGTATCTAAAGATGAGAAAGCTATTCAACTGCGAGACCGAATTGCATCCTCCACACTTGAGGCAGGTCATCTCACCACTCGTCAACATGCTCACTTTGTTTTTGCATTGAGTGGAGTGTCTCGCCAATTTATTTGGAGTTTTTTACATAGCCACCCCTTTTATAATTCCGAGCAAGTCAGTCAACGTTACGTCAAAGTGAAATCTTCAAGTTTCTTAGTGCCTCAACTTTCTGAAAAAGGAACAAAACTCTACGAAGAGACCATTCACTCGCAAATGCAAACTTACGAGTCGCTGATTGAGATTCTGAGAGCTCCTATTAAAAGTGATTATTACGATCGTTTTAAATCAAGAAAGAAGTATTCAGAGAAATGGGATCCGCAAGTCGAAAAACGTCTTTATGAAGTGGCTCGCTATGCGTTGGGAGTTGGGACTACAGCTTATTTGTATCACACGATCAGCGCCCTAACGCTTCTTAGATATTGGCGCTTATGTCAGGAATTTGAAACCCCTCAAGAGCAAAAAGTAGTTGTTCAAAAAATGTTAGAGGCTGTTCGTAGAGCAGACCCTCTTTTTGATAAGGAAATTCAAGACCCAGTTTCTTTGGAAGATACTTTGGAATTTTCTTACTTAAAAGAATTTCAGGAACCTTTTAAGTTAGGACGCTCACAATTTGTCGAAGAGTTTGATCAGAAACTCGAGGGAAGAACATCGAAGCTAGTTCAATTTACCCGAGGAGCTGAAACACTCTTAGCGGATGCTTTGAGAGTGGCTGTGGGGAAAACCGCTCGCGAGCTAGACGATTCTCTTGCACTTCAACAGCTTTTAAATCCGGAACACAATCCTATTTTGGCCGATCCATTAAATGCGGCGACTTTTGATCGACTAAGCCAAGTCTTTCATCACGTCCATTTTACTTTCCAGAAGAAAATCAGTCATACAGCGGACTCCCAAGACCAGCGCCATAGAATGGTGATGGCAAGCCGACCTCTTTTAGCGAACCATTTTACGGGTAAACCCGACTTCATTACTCCTTATGGAATTACCCAGTCAGCAAGAGCACTAGAAGTCTATCAAGCTTCGATGGAGAAATCTTTTAGAGCAGTGACTGAGCTTTTGGAAATGGGTGAGAGCCCCGAATCGGCTTTTTATCTTTTGCCAAACAGTACTGCTATTCGAATGATCTCTACTGGGGATTTGCAGGCTTATCAGCACAAGTGGAAAATGCGAAGTTGCTACAATGCTCAGGAAGAAATCTTTCGTGCAACTATCGATGAAATTCAACAAGTCAAAGAAGTAGCCCCAAAGATTGCCGAACACTTAAGAGCCCCTTGTTATTTGCGTTTAAAAGCGGGAATCACCCCTTATTGTCCTGAAGGAGACCGCTATTGCGGATTGCCAGTGTGGAAGTACTCCATTGAGGACTACCAACGAAAAAGCCTGTAAGCATTGGTAATCATTATCATAACAGCGCTGGATTTCCTTGCGTTATTTAGGGTAGTCTCCCTCGGTGCTTAACCCCATTCAAGTCTTTCAAGAACGCTTCGGAGATATTCGTTACGTCTTAGCACCTATGGCTGGGATCACTGATACGGTTTTTCGTTTGCTCATGCGAAAAATGGGAAGCCAAGTAGTGATTTCTGAACTTCTCTCCGCAGAGGGTTTAGTCCGGGGCGGGATAAGAACTCGCCAAATGCTTCAATTTGATGAGAGAGAAAGGCCAGTGGGAATCCAAATTTTTGGATCAGATCTTAAAACGATGTCTGAAGCAGCTAAAATTGTCCAAGAAGAAGGCGCTGACTTTGTGGATATTAATTTTGGCTGCCCTGTAAAAAAAGTGGTGTGTGACGGAAGTGGCTCAGCCTGGCTCCGAAATCCACAAAAGATGGGAGAGCTTCTAAGCGGGCTAAAATCTGTACTTCGAATTCCTCTAACTATTAAAGTCAGAACGGGCTGGGATGACCATTCAAGAAATGTGAAAGAAGTAGTTCAAATCGCCGCTCAAAGTGGAGTGAGTTGGGTTGCGATCCATGGCCGCACTAGGGCCCAGGGCTACTCAGGCCTTGCAGACTGGGAACTCATTCGAGAAACAGCACTCTTAAGTCCCATTCCGATTATTGGAAACGGGGATCTCATCACTTCCTCGCAGGCTCAAGAAAAAATCGACCAAGGATATTGCCATGCTGTGATGATAGGAAGAGGAGCCCTTAAAAATCCTTGGATTTTTCAGGAGCTTCTCCAAGGAGGAGAAGCCATTGATTATGATTTGATTGAACTCATCGAAGAGCATTTCGACTTGGCGATTGAAAAGAAAAACCGCGACAGAGCTTTTTTATCCCTTAAAAAATTTATGGGATGGTACGCAGCCGGATATCCTTATAGCTCTGCCTTTCGAGGAAAAATCTTTCAAACTCACGATGTGGATGAACTTCGAGATCTCGCTTTTGAATATTTTGGCGCACAAGGCTTTCAAAAACCTGCGGATGATGGACAGCCTTTCCTCATGGGGGGACATGGGTGAAAGGTTTACGCTGGCTTTGGCTTTTGGGGCTTGGTTTGGTTTTGAGCGTAGGTTTCTTTAATCAGGGAATTATAGCGCTAGATGATTATTCGGAAGGTTTCGCGCGCTTCATCCCCGCGCAGAACATCCTTTTCAAAAACAACTTAGAAACAGCGGGAATTCGGCTTCCCTTTCAGTCTGTTTTTCTTCTGGCTTTGAGTAAGTTGGGCCTTTTTTTAGGTATTACCCACCCTCTCAACCAAGTCCGCTTTGTTCTCATGGTTTTAGGTGTTCTTGTCTACTCTATCCAAACATCTTGTGCTGTTATGTTTTTCACCGAGCCCAGAAAGCGTTTTCTAGCTCTCCTTTTTTGCTCCTTCTACTTTCTCCTTCCCCTTGTTTATACGCGTCCCCTAATTGAAAACATGAGTGGGGCTTTTGTAACGCTCTCAGCTTTCTGTGCCTTTTACTTTGATAAAACAAAACAGACTCGATGGATTTCTGCTTCTGTTTTAAGCATCGCGTGCGCATCCCTGTTCAGATTTCAAACGGGGGTATGTTTTGTTGCGATTGGATTTCTGGTCTTTCTTTCTCAAAACAAAAAAACCTGGGCTGTCTTTTTTGGTGCTTCAGTTTTAAGTTTTCTTTTCACTGGTCTTTTGGATCTTTTTCTCACAGGAGGCTTTCACCGCTCCCTGCTAAGCTATGTGACCTATAACCTTCAACACTCCTCAAGTTATGGGACGACCCCTTTCTATACCTTTGCTTTAGTGTTTTTAGGTCTGTCGATTCCTCCCTCTTTCCTCGGTCGATATCCTAGGTTTTCATGGAAGAAATCTTACGAGCCTCTTCTGACTGTTTTCCTTTTTTGGTTTGTTTTTCTGGTGGCTCATTCAATAATTCCTCACAAAGAGGAGAGATTCATTATTCCCATCCTTCCTCTTTTTTTAATTCTTTTGGTTCCGCTTGCTCACTACTGGTTCTTTGAAAGGAAGAGCCGGTGGAGAATTGCCTATTTTTGTTCCGTTAACTTCTTGCTCCTGCCGCTTACTTCGTTTTCTACTCCGCAAAGAAATGTGATTGAACTCGTAAAGTATGTTGATAAAAATCCTAAAATTAAGGAGGTTATCAATTATTCCGATGCAGTTGTCCTTTTTCCAATAGCTTTTGCCTTGCGGGATTTTAAAGTGACTCCGCAGAAGGCATTGCTAGCCACAGCAGCAGTCCTTTACAATTGTGGGACAGCAGTGGCCGTTACGGAACCAGATTACCATCTTAGCTTTCGCGATTACCCGGTTCTTGCGACTTTTTCGCCAGGACCCCTCGAAGGGCTCTTAGTAAAACTCAATCCCCGGCAGAATGCCCGAAGAGGAACACTGTATCTTTTGGAGGGAAAACTTTGTGATTAAGAAAACTTTTGTCGTAGGACCCTTGCAATGCAATTGCACTGTTCTTGCTTGTGAAAAAACACTAGAAGCAGTCTTGATTGATCCAGGCGAGGAGGGACCCAGATTGGTTGAAGAATTAAAAGGGCTTGGTGTGAAGGTGAAATATCTTCTTCATACTCATGCCCACTTTGATCATATCGGTGCGACTGGACACTTAAAACAGACTATGGGTGCTACTATCTGCCTACACCAAAAAGATGAGGCCATTTACAAAATGCTTCCGATCCAAGGAAAAATGTTTGGAATGAGTTTTGATGAAGCTCCTCCTATCGACCATTTTCTGGAAGATGAAGAGATTTTAAGTTTTGGAGAAAACCGCATCCAAGTTCTGCACACTCCTGGGCACAGTCCTGGCGGAGTTTGCTTCAAGCTCATGCAAGGAGAAGAATTTCTTTTTTCTGGAGACAGCCTTTTTCAAGGAAGTATTGGACGGACAGACCTCTGGGGTGGCGATTACGACTTGCTGATTAAATCGATTAAGACCCGAATTCTCACTCTGGATGATGATATTTCTGTTTTCCCAGGCCATGGGCCAAGCACTTTAATTGGCCGGGAAAGAAGAAGTAACCCGTTTCTGACTTAGGGTCAGTTTTACCTCTCGAACTTTGGGACTTCTGATTCGGTTTTCTATAGTTGCTAAATGTCTTTTGACCCGGACGTAATATTGAAGGCGATTTTTGAGCTTTTTAGCATTGTAGTAAGTCCAAAATGGCAACTTCCCTTTTCCTCTAGCACGCTTGAGGTCGGATAAAATCCAAGCCGCGATCTCAAAGGCCTTTTCAGGGCTTTTTAAATCGCTCATTCTGAGGTTTTTAAAGTGTTTTCTGAGCTTAGGGTTTTCAATCCAGTTCTTGCGAATCTGCAACATCCCTAGTTCTCCTGCGGGACCCTCGGGTAAGTTTTCTCTAAAAGAAGACTCTTGGTGCGCTATTACCACTAAAGTAAGAGGGTCAATTTCAAACTTTAAAGCAGATTTCTGAATTGCTTTAGCGTAACGCTCTACCCGAGCCTCATCGAGGCTTGGCTTTACTCCCTTGATGGCTTTTTGGATGTTTTTAAGACTCCGCGGATTTAAATGATCATAAGGATCTTTCGGGTTGCTACCAGCCCAAAGACTTAATCCTAGGGTGAGAAAAATAAATGAAAGTTTCTTTTTCATTTTGATTTATTTCTTTTCCTTAGGTTGGGTCTTGGAGGCCAGTAAAGCTTCTGCGCCTTTTCGGTGATTTAAATAACTGGGACACAGGGCGACTTTCCTTGAAAAGGGAATGCCCTCTGCGGATTTTCCTTTGAGCTCAACCAAGCGTCGTTCATTGGAGCGTTCGATAGCTCGATCCTTAATAAAATCTAAAAAGGGATTGATCTCACTGCCTAAAGCAGTGGCTCTTTGGTCAAAGCCAGAAAAAGACTCGATACGATCGCCTACCTTAAAACCTGCAAGTTCTGCTGGACCGCCCGGTTGAAGCGATAAGATTCTATGGTCTGCAGTAAAGTTAACTCCCAGGGGCTTAGTCGATTCACTACAAAAATAAGTTGAAACAGCAAACCAACCCTTTTCAGCTTTGACTTCGAGCGGGATGAGGCTTCCAGCTTCTAGGATAGTGGGTTTTGAGGGATCTGAGGGATTCGCTTTGAGTTTTGTCGGAACAGAAAAAGTCGGAAACTCAATGGATTCTTTAAAAACCTTTCTAAATTCTTTTTCGATTTGCTTTTGAGAGGCAGAATCAACAAACCGGTTGGTAGCCTCACTCACTCGCTTCCAGAGGCCTTGAAAAGCTCCCTGAGGGTCATGATTCTCGGTTTTTCTTTGGTTGGGCAAGTCGAGAAGGGGGGCAGGAACGCTTGTAACGCTAATATCTTCCAAGTTTGCTTTTCCATCGTTTAATTTGTAGGAAATTTTGACT
>OGVY01000067.1_pt1 | contig 16819 bp, 15 predicted proteins | sample 1575871 | NCBI WGS metagenome assembly OGVY01 (sample SAMN07581536, study PRJEB24739) | freshwater metagenome
GGCTCGGCCATCTGGTCCCAGATGCGCTTGGTGGCGAGGGCCATTTTGTAGGTGACGGAGCCGGCCACGATCATGAGGTCGGACTGCCGTGGGGAGAAGCGCATCACCTCTGCGCCAAATCTTGCGATATCGAAGCGGGAGGAGGCGGAGGCCATCAGCTCGATGGCGCAACAGGCCAACCCCATGGGCATGGGCCAGAGGGAGTTTTTGCGCATCCAGTTGACGGCGGCGTCCAACGTGGTCAGGACGATGTTGCCCTCCACCTTGGAGTTGTAACCCATTGCCCCCGTGACAGTCCCAGCCATGGGTTTGAGGCTAGTCGGACTTCCCGTCACGGCAAGGCCGGGGGCGAAGAATCAGTTGCGCTTGACCCTCGTATTAACCCCCTGCATCCAAGCACGATGCCGTTCGCCATGATGGATTTGGGCGCCGCCCCTCCCCTTTGGATTTTGGCCCCCTTCGTCATCCTGTTGGGGGCGATTGCGGTTGGCCCGCTCCTGACCCCGAAACTCTGGCACCAGCGGTATCACATCTTCAGCGTCTGCATGGCGGCGATCGTCATGACCTACTACCTGATCGGCCGGAGGCAGGCGGATCCCCTGATCCACTCCCTGCAGGAATACGTCAGCTTCATGGCGCTGATCGGGTCGTTGTTTGTGGTGACCGGCGGGATTCATCTCGGCGTGGCCGGGGAAGCCACTCCGTTCCGCAACGTGGTCTTTTTAGCGGTGGGGGGACTGCTCGCCAACATCCTGGGAACCACCGGGGCGGCCATGCTCCTGATCCGGCCCTGGATCCGGATGAACAAGTACCGGATCACCAGTTTCCACATCGTTTTTTTCATCTTCATCGTGGCCAACGTGGGCGGGTGCCTGACCCCGGTGGGAGATCCGCCCCTGTTCCTGGGCTACCTCCGGGGTGTGCCGTTTTTCTGGACCCTCATCCACCTGTGGCCGGACTGGCTCACGGTGGTCGGTCTTCTGCTCCTGGTTTTCTACATCTTCGACAGCATCAACTTCCGGCGCGCCCCCAAGCCCGTCCGGGAAAAAGAGACGGCGCGCGAGACCTTCCGGCTAGAAGGAGCCCACAACGCCATCTTTGTCGCCGTCATTCTGGGTGCAGTCCTGCTCCGCGGCGCGGGCGCCCCGTGGGGTGTGCCGGAGGCGATCATGGCGGCGGCGGCTTGGATGGCGCACCGTTTCACCAGTCAGGCGATCCGGGACAAGAATGAGTTCAATTTCGAGCCGCTCAAGGAAGTGGGTTGGCTGTTTCTGGGCATCTTCGCCACCCTGGTGCCGGTCATCCACACCCTGACAGTCCATTCCGGGAAGTTCGGACATCCCAGCGATCTCCAGTTTTATTTTATGACGGGCAGTCTTTCCGCCGTGCTCGACAACGCCCCCACCTACCTGACATTTCTCACCCTCGCCCTGGCTCTTCACCAGCCACCCCTACACCTGCTGAACCCCCAGGATGTGGCCACGTTCGCCGCCAACGACCCGCACACCCTCGCCGCCATCTCCCTGGGCGCGGTCTTTTTTGGCGCCGCCACCTACATCGGGAATGGCCCGAACCTGCTCGTCAAATCGATCGCCGACGCCGCCAAGATCCGGATGCCGTCCTTTTTCGGATATATCTTCCGATACTCCCTGCCTTTTCTCGTGCCGATTCTCGCCCTCTGTGGATGGCTGTTCATTCGCTGATTCCCCCTTCCCCGCCCTTCCTTTTGGATTTTGGCCCCTTTCGTTATCCTTCTGACGGCGATTGCGGTCGGCCCGCTCCTCACCCCGAAGCTCTGGCATCAGCGGTACCACATCTTCAGCGTCTGCATGGCGGCCACCGTCATGACCTACTACCTGGTCGGACGGCGGCAGGCCGACCCCCTGATTCACTCCTTCCAGGAATACATCAGCTTCATGGCCTTGATCGGCTCACTCTATGTTGTCACCGGCGGAATCCATTTGGGCGTGGCCGGGGAAGCCACTCCCTTCCGCAACGTGGTTTTTTTGGCCGTGGGCGGACTGCTGGCCAACCTTCTGGGCACCACGGGATCTGCCATGCTCCTGATCCGACCCTGGATTCGGATGAACCGCTACCGGGTCACCGGATTCCACATTGTCTTTTTTATTTTTGTCGTCGCCAATGTCGGCGGATGCCTGACCCCGGTGGGGGATCCGCCCTTGTTTCTCGGTTATCTGCGGGGTGTGCCGTTTTTCTGGACCCTGTCTCACCTCTGGCCGGACTGGCTGCTGGTCATGACCCTACTCCTGGGGATTTTTTATGTTTTCGACACCCACAATTTCCGGCGGGCTCCCAAGCCAATCCGGGAAAAAGAGACGGCGCACGAAACCTTTCGCCTGGACGGAGCTCACAACGCCATCTTTGTCGCCGTCATCTTGGGTGCGGTCTTGCTTCGCGGAGCGGGCGCCCCGTGGGGAGTGCCCGAGGCGATCATGGCGGCGGCGGCTTGGCTGGCCCACCGTTTCACCAGTCAGACGATCCGGGACAAGAATGATTTCAATTTCGAGCCGCTCAAGGAGGTGGGTTGGCTGTTTTTGGGCATCTTCGCCACGCTCGTCCCGGTCATTCACGCTCTCACGGTCTATTCCGACAAATTCGGCCATCCCAGCGACCTGCAGTTTTATTTGATGACCGGAAGTCTCTCCGCCTTTCTGGACAACGCCCCCACCTACCTAACCTTCCTCACCCTCGCCTTGGCCCTCCATCAACCACCGCTGCACCTGCTGGACCCCAAGGAAGTCGCGATGTTCGCCGCCAACGACCCCCACACCCTGGCGGCCATTTCTTTGGGGGCGGTCTTTTTCGGGGCCGCCACCTACATCGGGAACGGACCCAATTTGCTGGTCAAGTCGATCGCCGACTCCGCCAAGATCCGGATGCCGTCGTTCTTTGGGTACATTTTCCGGTACTCTTTGCCCATTTTGGTGCCGATTCTGGTTTTGTGCGGATGGCTGTTCATCCGCTGATTGCCCCTTCCCCGCCCTTCTGTTTGGCTTTTTAATCAGTTGTACCCATGGAGTTTCCCCGCGCCGCCGGCATTCTTCTTCATCCGACCTCTCTGCCCGGCCGGTATGGGATCGGGGAAATTGGCCCGGAAGCCCATCGCTGGCTCGCCCATCTCCATGGCATGTCCCAGCGGCTTTGGCAGGTCCTGCCACTCGGTCCCACCGGTTACGCCGACTCCCCTTACCAAACCCTCTCCACCTTTGCCGGCAATCCGATGCTCATCTCCTTCGAGGCGCTTCGCGAGGAGGGGCTTCTTCTGGAGGTAGATCTCAAGGGGTTTCCCGTCTTTCCCGAAGTCCGGGTCGACTACGGTCCGGTCATCGAGGCACGGGTTCCCATTCTGGAAAAAGCGGCCCGCTCTTTCGCCCGCCGGGCCTCGCCCCAACTCAAGTCGGGCCTCGCCAAATTCGAGGAGGAAAACCATTTCTGGCTGGAGGACTACGCCCTCTTCACCACACTCAAACAACATTACGGCAATGGCCCTTGGGTCAACTGGCCGGCCCCGCTGGTTCGGCGTGAGGCCAAGGCCCTGCAGGCGGCCCGCAAGGAGCACGCCACCCAGATCCGCCAGGCTAAAATTTTGCAGTTCCTCTTCTTTCACCAGTGGGACGCCCTCCGGCGCGAGGCGAAAGGACGTGGGGTCTCCATCATCGGGGATGTTCCTATCTTCGTGGCGCACGACAGCGCCGACGTCTGGTGCCGCCCGGATCTCTTTTTCCTCGAGCCCAATGGCCAGCCCACCGTGGTGGCCGGGGTGCCGCCGGACTACTTCAGCGCCACCGGCCAGCGCTGGGGCAACCCTCTTTACCGTTGGGACGTTCATGAAGGCGAGCGTTACGCTTGGTGGACCTCCCGCCTCAAGGCCGCCTTCGCGCTGTACGACATTGTCCGGATCGACCATTTCCGCGGCTTCGCCGCCTACTGGGAGATTCCCGGCACCGAGCCGACGGCAGTCAAAGGCAAGTGGGTGCCGGGTCCGGACCGGAAACTGTTCGACGCCGCCAAGGCGGCGCTCGGCACCATGCCGATCATCGCCGAGGACCTCGGGGTGATCACCCCCGATGTGGAGAAGCTCCGCGACGGACTCGGCTACCCCGGCATGAGGATTCTGCAGTTCGCCTTCGGGGACGATCCCAAGGCGGCCGAGTTCCGCCCGGAAAGTTATCCGAAGGGCTGTGTGGTCTACACGGGTACGCACGACAACGACACGACGGTGGGTTGGTACCGGAGCGAGCCCGGCAAGGACTCCACCCGCACCGCCGAGCAGATCGAGCGGGAACGCCATACCATCCGGACCTATCTGAAATGCGACGGTTCCCAGATCCACTGGGACCTGATCGCCCTGGCGCTCCGTTCCAACGCTAATACCGCGATTTATCCGTTGCAGGATGTTCTGGGCATGGATTCCTCCGCCCGGATGAATGTGCCGGGGCGTGAGAGCGGCAACTGGGCCTGGCGTTTCCGTTGGGAGCAGTTGACACCGGACATCGAGCAGCGGCTTGGCCGGCTTACTCGCGAAGCCAACCGCGCCTGAAAATTACTTGATCCAGCTCGGGTCGTGGACCACGAACTGGAGTTTCCCTTTAAATAAACCCAGCTCCCCCACAAACGTAATAGCCTTGCCTTTTTCCTTTAAGCGAAGAACATCGCGGAGATTCTTGTCAAAGGAGTGCAACAGGTAAGGCTGTCCGTCCAACTCCACCTCCAGCGGCCGCACTTTCGAAAGCGTTCCCTCCACCAAAAAAATCTCCCCCATCGCCCTGGCCATCGCCTCGCCGTCCGCGTCCTTCAGCACGGAGGCGTTCCGTAACTTCGCGCGGTCCAGTTTGTCAAACCCCGCCAGAAGCGGCTCCTTGGGGGTCTGCACCCCTCCGGGGGGGTTGCTCAACGTTCGCGGTTCCGCTGAGGGCTGAACCCGGAAACGGGCCACGATGGGGAAATGGTCGCTCGTCCCATACCCGGCCCCGTAGTTGGTCCAGCGCCACGGCAGGCCCAGCGGGGGTTGTCGGTTCACCCCATCCACAAAAACCTGGCGAAAGCTTCCGTCCACGTATTCGAGGTTCTGACCATCCAGAAGGCCACGGGTCACCAGCATCTGGATGAGGGTTCCCCACTCCCCGCCGAACTCGTCCGAATACCGCTCCTCCACCGGCATTTCATACCAGAGATTGTACAACACCGGTCCGTCCGGCTTGCCCATCGCCTCTTTGTCGCCCTGGGAGCCCAGCACATCCTGATTGGCCGTTTTCGTCAGGTAGTCATACCGTTGGCCGGCGTTGTAGTGGTTATTGAAGTCCCCCGCCACCACGACTTCGGCGGCCGGATTTTCCTTTAGCAGTGCATCCAGCCGCTGGCGGGCGGTAGTTGCGTTCCCCAGACGCTGGTTTTCCGCCGCCGGGTTGTTGGCCTGACTTTTCCAGTGGTTGACCAAAACCGTCAGCGGTTTGCCCTGTGCGTCGATTTTGGCCTCCAGGATTCCGCGCGCCGCCGGCGTTTCGTGGGTCTGATGCTCCAGGATGGGCCATCGGCTCAGCACCACATTTTTTTGGGCAATATTGTCGCGTCCGGCGGGATCCGGATAGTCCCGACCTACCGCGGGGCGATATCCCTTGAGTCCAATATCCTCCAAATATTTGATCAACCAGGCCTCGGAAGGCAGGCCCCGCAGCTCGTCCGTCAGCTCCGTGGTGAGCATTTTCTCCGCGGTGGTCCCCGCATGCTTCGCGAGGAACTCGTCATAGTTGTCGACCTTGCTTTCCGGGGTGAAATCGATTTCCAGCTCGTTCAAGAGAAGAATCTCCGGTCCTTTGCCCCCCTGGATCGATCCCAGCACCTTTCCGATGCCCCGGAGTTTTCCCAAAAGCTTCGCCGGCCCGTAGCTGTTTGGATCATCTGGGATTTCGATGTAGTCATCGAATTTGGCCACGCGGTCCACATCAAACAGGTTCTCCACGTTATAGGTCATCACCACGAACTCTTTTTCGGAAGAGCCGGCTACTCCGGACTCCTCCGCCTTGGCTGCAGTCAGGAGCACGAGAAACAGAAAAGATCCGCAAAAGGTCCGTACCACGATGGCACCGTAGCTTAAAACCCGGGGCTCTCGAAGCTTTTCCACTCCCTTGACTGCTTCCCTCTCAACCTTAATCTGATTCCAGAGTGAACTTATTTGTCCGTACAAGTATCTATCTGGCAGTGCTTTGTACGGTCCTTTCGGGTTCTGACCGTGGCTACGGTCAAGCGGACTCCGGGATCGACCTTCAACCCAAAAAGGCCTGGTGGGGACGTTGGGGCTACGTGAATGCCGCCGGCAAATTTGTCCTCGAACCTCAGTACGAGGATGCCCTCCCTTTTGCCGACTTTCTCGCCCCAGTGAAACAGGAAGGGAAATGGGGCTTCATCAACGGCGAAGGTAAGTTTGTGATCGAGCCCCGCTACGAGGATGCGTTCCTCTTCAGCGACCAGGCAGCCGCAGTGAGAGAGGGTGGAAAATGGGGCTTCATCAACCGCTCAGGCAAATTTCTGGTGGAACCGAAGTACGAGGATGCCGCCATCTTCCGGCAGGGCCTCGCCGCCGTGAAGTGGGAGGGCAAGTGGGGCTTTATCGACAAAACCGGGGAAATGATCGTTCCGCCCCGTTTTGAGCAGGTTTACTTCTTTCAGGAAGATCGTTGCGGAGCCCTGGCCGATGGAAAGTGGGGTTTCATCGACCGCAAGGGCGAGTTCGTGATCACCCCGAAATACGATGAGGTGCTTGCCTTCTCCGAGGGACTGGCGGCGGTGAACTTGGGAGGGACAAGGGACGGGAATAAATTCGAGGGCGGCACTTGGCGGTTTGTGAATCTGGAAGGCAAGGAAGTCATCACCGACGCGTTCGTTTCCCATGCCGCCCCGTCCAGCACCGCCACCTCCCGGGTCGGCACCGAGGGACGGCAGGACACCACGGCCCAGATCCTTGGAGTAGAAAAAGGGTTTCAAGGGGGCAAGGCCCGGATTCTGCTTGGTCCCCATCTACTGGACGGGGAATCACGTAGCTCCACCTGGGGCTACATCGACACCAAGGGCAACTGGATGGCCCAAGGCGCCTACACCATCCCTTTGAATTTTTCGACCTACACGCCGGGCGAGGGTTTCACCTTTGAATCCGATGTGCTGGGCAACCGCGGTTCCCCCGCCGACGTGCTTCAATCGGCGCGAACCGCCGAAAGCATCGGCAAAGCCTACGAACAAATTGAGGCCATCGACCGGGATGCGGACGAGCAGTTTAAAGCTGCCGATCGGGCCGACGAACTGGGGGACAAGGAGGCCGCCGCCGCCGCCCGGCAGCTGGGCAAGGAGCGTAAGGAAGAGGCCCTGCGTCTGCGCAAGGAGACCGAGAAACGCGGGGGCGACTCGAATGCCAACTCCCTGAAGTATTTTGAGCAGGCGTTAAAAATCTATCAGGATTTCGCCAAGGAAAACCCGGACGACTTCCGAAAGAACGAAGCCCAATACAAGGTCGGAGAAATGTTGGAACACCTCGCTCGCTATTGGGATGCCTACGAGGCGTATAAAAAACTGATCGAAGAATCCGCCGCCAACCAGTACTGGGATCTGGCCATTGAGCGGATGTTCGCGATTGGGAATGTCTTCCTGGCCGGTCAGCCCCAGATGATGTGGAAGATCCCCATGCCGCCCGACATGAACAAGGTGGTGAAAATTTACGAGACCATCATCCGGTCCGCCCCCTTCGGTCCTTATGCTCCCTTGGCCACCTTTTCCTGCGGCCTGGCACGGGAAAAACAGAAAAAGTGGCCGGAGGCCGTAAAGTTTTATGAGGAGGTACTGGACAAATATCCGAAGAACGACCTCATCGACGACGCCCAGTATCAGATCGGCTACGTCTGGATGAAGGCCGCCCGGGAGCCCCAATACGACCAAACCGCCGCCCAAAAAGCCATCGAGGCGTTTCAGGACTACGTGGCCCGTTTCCGCCGGAGCGACAAGACCGAGCAAGCGGCCGAAAACATTGAGGTCCTCAAGCAACGCCTGAGCGGCGGGTCGCTTTCCGTGGCCCGATTCTACGACAAGGCGGGTAACTACCCGGCGGCGTTGGTCTATTACAACGAGGTCCTCAGCCAGAGTCCCGACTCCCCCCAGGGACAGGAGGCGCGGCAACGGAAGCGGGTGTTGGAGGATCTGCTGACCGAAGCCAAGCAACAAACCACCCCGCCGGATCGCTCCAAGATCAGTTTGCGGCATCAGGCCGAACCCCGTAGTGTGCCGCCTCAATGAAGACCCTGCTCTGGCTTCCCCTCTGTGTTGCTCTCTGTTCCTGTGCGAACTACAAGATGGGGAACACTCCCAAGGGTGCGGGGTTCGAGGATATTCGAATCCTCTATGTTCCCACCGCCGTCAATGAGACGGATGAGACCGCCGTGCCGGGTCCGGTGACCAACGCCATTCTTCAGGAGATTGACCGGGACGGAACCTTTCGCCATGCCCGCAAGGACGAGGCCGACGCGATTTTAGAGGTCACCGTCAAAAGGATCGAGCGGTCACCGATCCAGCAGTCGGTCGAGCAATACCTGACCACCCTCCAATACCAGCTCACCCTCACGCTCGAATACCGGGTCTACAGCATGAAGGACAAGAAAGAGGTCATCGGCAAAACCATGGCCAGCGGATACACCACCTTTTTTGTGCAGGGTGACCAGACCGAATCCCAGCGCCAAGCTCTTCCCTTAGCCGCCCAGAATGCGGCCCAGAATCTCGTCACTTCTCTGGCCAGTCGCGGTTGGTAATCACCAGTTTTCGACCGGGCCCTTGGGGACCGGGATCGCGGATCGCTCCACCATCGCATCGGGATCCCCCGCAAAAACCGCCGTAAGTTTGGCCGGCTGAAAGGCCTCCCGGAGGCTCCCGTCTGCTTCAAGAAACTGCTCTCGCCAAGCCCGGTAGTTTTTCAATGCTCGGTCGTAATCCTGACGACTGCGAATCAACACCGCCTCCTTCTTGAAGCTGCTGGCCGGACCAAAACGGCGCGCGTACCAAGGCATCACTTTGCGAAAAAGGATGCATCCCCTCTCCTCGCCAAAAAATTCGATGTTTTTCTCGAGATGGCGGGTCATCACCCGGATCCTTTCCTCAAAATCAGGTTCCGGCATCAACTCCCCGGTCTCAAGATATCGGGTGGTGGCCCGAAAAATCCAGGGGTTGTAGAAGGCCCCTCGCCCGACGCTGACCCCGTGACAACCCGTCTCATCCATCATGCGCTTCGCGCCTTCCGGAGTCGTCACGTCTCCGTTGCCTATCACCGGGATGTGCTTCACCGCCTGCACCACCGCGGCAATGCCCTGCAGATTCACAAAACCGGAAAAGCCCTGTTCCCGGGTTCGACCGTGAACAAAAATGGCGGCCACGCCCGCTTCCTCCAGCGCTCTCGCCAAATCCGGAGCGGTTAGGTTCTTTTCATCCCACCCCAATCGCATCTTGGCTGTGATCGGAATGTTCACCGCGGCCACCATGCCTTTGACCAGTTCCGCGGTCCTGGCCAGCTCCGTCATCATCGCTGACCCACCTCCCACCTTGCACACCTTGCGGACGGGGCAGCCCATGTTGATATCGACGGCGTTGGCTCCCAAATCTTCGCACTTCTTGGCCGCATCCCGCATCTCGGCGGCCACCGCCCCAAAAAGCTGCACCGCCCAAGGCCGATCGTCCGGCGATGTGGCCACCAACTCCAGTGCCCGGCGGTTGTTTTCCAACAAAGACCGGGCGTTGACCAAGTCCGTGGTGGCCAGGCCGCATCCACCCAACTCCCGGACCACCCGCCGAAATGGCAGATTGGTGTACCCTGCGAGGGGCGAAAGGCAGAGGTTAGTCGCCAGCTCGAGAGAGCCGATCTTCAGCTTCATGGTCCGGCCTCGCTGATTTGCCAGAGTTGTTAAGCATCCGTCAGGCTGCGGGCCGCTGCCGAGGGAACTTTCTCCCCGCGGTTGGAGTAGTACCCGCCTTGCATGGGTCGCTCCGCTCGGGCCGAGATCCAGAAGGCGGTGTCCGCCCCCTGCTCATTCGTGCGCCCAAAGGTTCGCTTGAGCCAAAGGAAGGCGACGGATTTGAGTCCGGTGTTCTCATCCCCGAAGGCCGAATTCACCAACCCAGGATGGACGGCACACACCCGGATGGGGGAACTGCCGAGGCGGCGCCCCTGCTCCGCAACGTAGAGAAGGTTGGCCAGCTTGGAATTGCAATAGGCCTTCCAACCGTCCCACTTCTTTTCGCCCTGGAGGTTATCCCACTCCATCTTGCCCCAGCGATGCGCCTCGGATGCTGTGCACAGGACGCGTGGATCGTCCGACTTTTCCAGCAAGGGAAACAGAAGTTGGGTAAGATCAAAATAGGCCAAGTGGTTCATCGCCCACGTCTTCTCATAACCCTCCGCCGTGACGATCCGTTCGGCGAAATAACCTCCGGCATTGTTCCATAGCACGTCCAGCTTGGGCTCGTAGGCGGTGACCCGGTGAGCCAGTTCCTCCACCGCTTTCCGCAAACTCAGGTCCGCCCGGTAAAGCCGGACCCCGCCAGCCCCTCTCGCCTCACAGGCGGCCTTGGTTTCTTGCAACCTCCTATCGTCCCGAGCCACCAGGATCAGGGTCGCGCCTAGGGCCGCCATCGCTTCCGCCCCCGCCCGGCCAATTCCCCTCGTGGCCCCCGTAATGAGGACGACTTTACCTTCCATCGATGGGAGATCTTCAGCCATGAATAATCTTTAGCACGAAGGCGGAAGATGTGGAGCCATGGGGATTGGTTCCCTTACACCTCCCCTGACCTTTGCGGTTACCCCTCCGGGACTGGGAACTGGGTGCTTACGCACCCGCGCAATGACCCCCGCGCTATCCAAGAATCGCCTCCGGCGATCTTTGATGTCTTAGACTTTTCAAAGGGCGGGGATTGCGCCCCCGCAGACCTGCCCCCGCGCTATCCAAGAATCGCCTCCGGCAGATTGAATCCATGCTCCACGCTTTGCGTGGAGCCATGGGGATTCGAACCCCAGACCTCCTCAATGCCATTGAGGCGCTCTACCAACTGAGCTATGACCCCGAAACGAAGAACCATAAACCACGCCTTCCCCATCGCCAAGGCAAACCCTTGGCTTGCGGAATTCCTTCTGCCCGATCAACATAACCCGATGAAGCTACTCCCTTTGCTGCCCATCCTCCTGGCCGGCGTTCTTCTTTCCTCCTGCTCGCAAACTCCTCCCGGCTCGGACGCTGAGGACGAAAGAAATCCTTTCTTCCGGCAGGCCACCAAGGATATCGCGGATCTCAACTATCCCGCCGCTATCAAGCAGTTTGAGAAAGCCCTGGCCGTGAATCCCAACGTCGCCAAAGCCTACCTGCAGATCGGCCTCCTTTACGGTGACAAACTGGGCGACCCCATCAGCGCGATCTACTTCTATCAAAAATATCTCGAAGCCCGCCCCAATGCCGCCGAGCGCGAGGAAGTCCTCGCCTCAATGGAAAAGGCCAAGATCGACTTCGCCCTCAGCCTGACCAACACCGGTATTCAGAACGCCGCCGAGATCGCCCGGATCAGCAAGGAAAACGTCGATCTCAAACAACAAGTCACCCAACTACAAGGCGCCCTCGCCGCCAAGGAAGCCCAGGTCTCTCAAGTCGCCGGTGCTGCTGCCCCACCCAAGGCCACCCCGGCGGTCGTTCCCGCCACTCCTCCAGCGGCGGAAAAGGCCGCCCGGGCGGAAGCCAATCTGCCGTCGGTTCCCGCCGCCACCCCTCCCCCGGCCCCTGCCGAGGCGGCCGTACCTCCGGCCGGCGCTAAACAGCATTCCATTGCCAAGGGAGACACCCTTTGGAAACTGGCCAAGCAGTACTACCCCGCCTCGCTCGATCTCAACGAGGAAATTGCCAAGATCAAGGCAGCCAATCCCGGTCTCGACGACCGTAACCTGAAGATCGGTACCGTCATCGTCATTCCGTGAGCCGGTCGCGTCCCTCCTCTTCCGAAGACCAGCCGGGTCTCCCCATGGGTTCCGGCGGCGCCATGGAGGACATCGGCCAGGAACTCCAGCAACGCCAACAGGAGCTACTCCTCCTCCAGCGCCAACAGCAGGAACTTCAGGAACGCGCCCGGCAACTGACGGAGCTCAACACCCGCCGGACCGAGCTCATGCACGGTCAGCGGGAAATTCGCGAACGACTTCTCCGCGCCATCGTGATCCTGGAACGGGCCGAAGCCCAAAGCCGCAAAGAGGTCGAACAAATGCACGAGACCCGGCAAACCTTCAGCGAGCAGTTGGCAGAAATCAATGCCATCGAGCCGTCCGAGTGGAGCCCCTCCTCCATCGAAGAGGAACTCGCCCGGGCCCTTGCCAAGGTCGACCAAGCCCAGGCCGTCTACACTCAGTCCCGGGCCAAGTTGGATGCGCTACGGGGACGTGACCTTGAACCCGCCGAAGGCGGCGAAGAAGGCGCAGGATCCGGCTCCACCTCCTCCGGTAGCGACTCCTTCACCGATAACTTCCTCCGTGGCCTGGCTTTTAATCTGCCCCTGATCGTCGCCATCTTTCTCGGCCTGATTCTTTTTCAGATTTTAAAATAATCCTGCCGGAATTGTTCCCAACCCCTTGGGGACATAGTTCCGAGGGCCCCTTGTCAGCGGTAAGGCGTTCTCCAAAAATGAGCCATGTCATTGCCCGGTTTTAAGCGCGACCCCATCCGGGAAGAACTCCGTCGCCTCAACCGGGAGTCCACCCGGCTCGGCCAGACCGCCCGACGCCTGGTCGAGGAGTCCGCTCAAGTTCCCCGAGGTAGGAATGGTAGCTACCTTGCCCCCGCTGCCCCCATCCCGAGGCGGGAGCCTGTCCTCAAGGTCGAGGGTCGGTTAGCCCGACGAAAAGTGCTTTTCGCCGCAGCTGTGGCTGGCGCCCTCGCCTGGATTCTCTTTCGGTTGGTGGCCGGCTGGACGTCGTGAAGGAAGATCTGTAGGGCCGCGCTCCGACGCGGCCATGGCCCCGATGGAACGGGGCCCTACAGAAATTTCAATTTACAAGTGCCGAGGCGGCGCGATCGCCTCACTTCTTCTTGCTGGTTTTGGCAACTTCCTTGGCGGCCTTGGCCTTGCCCTTTTCCTCTTTCGGGGCTTCGGGTTCGGGTGCCGGACGCTCCACCCACTCGAGCAGGGCCGTCGGTGCGCCATCCCCGATCCGGGGGCCAAGCTTCAAGATACGGGTGTAGCCCCCCGCCCGGTTCTTGAACCGGGGGGCGATTTCCGCAAACAGCTTGTGGACCAGATCGTTTTCATGGAGGGCCGCGATGGCCTGACGACGGTGATGCAGCGAACCCTTCTTGCCGAGGGTCACCAGCTTTTCCGCCACCGGCCGGGCCGCTTTGGCCCGGGCCACGGTGGTACGGACCCGCTCGTGACGGATCAGCGACCCGACCAGATTCGCCAGCATGCTGTCGCGATGCTGGGAAGTCCGGCCGAGCTTAACGGTGCGACGTAGGTGCCTCATGACTAGGCATTCCCGTTCGCACCCGGCGCTTCCACCGGAGGCGGGGGCAGACTAGCCAACAAGGCGCTATCGAACTTCATCCCGAGGGAGAGTCCGAGCGACGTCAGCTTGTCCTTGATCTCGTTCAGCGACTTCTTGCCGAAGTTGCGGTACTTGAGCATCTCCGCCTCACTCTTGAGGGCGAGTTGGCCGACCGTGGTGATGTTGGCGTTGTTAAGGCAGTTGGCGGCGCGGACAGAGAGCTCGATCTCGTTCACGCTCATCGCCAGCAGCTTCTTCAGCGCAGTGTTCTCCACCGGCGCCTCATACTTCACTTCCTCGAACTCGATCGGTTCCTTGTCAAAGTTCGCGAAGATATCCAGGTGGTGACGCAGGATCCCGGAGGCGTGCAACAAAGCCTCGTCTGGGGTCAGACGGCCGTCCGTCCAGATCTCCAGTACCAGCTTGTCGTAATCGGTCCGCTGGCCCACGCGGGTGTTTTTCACCTCGTACTTCACCTTTTTTACGGGTGAAAAGAGGGAATCCACCGGGATGAGACCAATCGGTGAATCCTCGCGCTTGTTCTCTTCCCAGGTGGCGTAACCGCGACCCACCCGCACCTCGAGCTCGGCCTCAAATTTGGCCTTCTTGTCCAGGGTGCAGATGACTTCCTTGGGGTTCAAAATCTCGATCCCGGCGTCCAATTCGATGTCGGCCGCGGTGACCGGCCCTTCCTTGTTCACCTTGAGGGTGAGCAGGCGGGGCTCCCGGTTCGGAAGTTTGAATTTCAGTTTTTTCAGGTTGAGCACGATCTCGGTGACGTCCTCGACCACGTGGTCGATGGTGCTGAACTCGTGTTGCACCCCGGCGATCTTCACGCTGGTGATGGCCGCACCCTCGAGGGAGCTCAGGAGCACCCGGCGGAGGGAGTTGCCCAGCGTGTGGCCGTATCCGGCCTCAAAAGGCTCGGCGGTGAATTTTCCGTAGATTTCGTCGGATCCGGCTTCGTCCTTCTGCAGCCGGTTCGGCAGTTCGAATCGTCCAAGTCTCAGGGGCATGGTCTGTCTCTTTCCGGCCGGGTTACCCCCTCCCCGCTACCCTGGGAGAGGACCGACGGCCGAGTTGATGTTTCTGTGCATCCGCCGTGGTAGCGGCGGCGGAAAACCTACGACCTCGAGTAGAGCTCCACGACCAACTGCTCGTTGGCCACGGGAGTCAACTCCTCGCGGGTGGGGATCCGGTTCAGGGTTCCCTTAAAAGCGTCCTTGTTGAGCGTCAACCAATCCGGCAACGGCCGGATCTGGGTGGTCTCCAGCCCGCGGGTGCCAAGCTGGCGGGACTTCGGATGATCCCGCACTTCAATGACGTCCCCCGCGCGGCAGGAGAAACTGGGAATGCTCACGCGGCGGCCGTTCACGTTGATGTGACCGTGGGAAACCATCTGGCGGGCGCCCCGGCGTGTGGCGGAAAAGCCCAACCGGTCGACCAGCGTGTCCAGGCGCGTCTCCAGAATTTGCAGCATCTTCTCGCCCGTCACCCCACGGCTCTGGATGGCCTTCTGGTAGACGCGGCGGAACTGCTTTTCCAGCAGACCGTAGCCGTACTTCATCTTCTGCTTCTCGCCCATGGCGATGGCGTAGTCGGACTGCTTTCTGCGGCCCTTCGCCCCATGCACGCCCGGAGGAAAATTGCGGCGCTCGAGGGCCTTGGACGCGCCAAAAATCGGCTGGCCGAAGCGGCGGTTGATCTTGTCCCGGGGACCGGTGTAGCGGGCCATAAATTCTCCTTAGACGCGCCGCGCCTTGCGCATGCGGCAGCCGTTGAACGGCACGGGGGTCACGTCACGGATCGTGCTCACCTCAAGCCCGACGGCCTGCAGGGCGCGCACGGCCGATTCGCGACCCGTGCCCGGACCCTTGAGACGAACCTCCACCTCCTTCACCCCGTGGGCCATGGCCTGACGGCAGGCGTCCTGGGCCACCACTTGGGCGACGTAGGCGGTCGATTTCTTCGAACCACGGAAACCCATTTTCCCGGCGCTCGACCAGGCGATCACGTTCCCCTTCTGGTCGGTGATCGAAACCACCGTGTTATTGAAAGTGGCCAACACGTGAGCCACGCCGTGCTGAATCTGTTTCGCACCCTTGATCTTGGGGATTTTGACCTTCGCAGCGTCATCGAGACCGTCGAGGGTGAGACTCTCCGGAGCGATGATCGGCTCGGCTTTGGGCGCCGCATCCTTGGGAGCTCCCTTGCCTCCGGCGGCCTTCGGCTTCTTTTCCTTTGGTGCGGCGGGCTTGGCACCCTCGGCCTTGGCCGGGGCGGGTTTTTTCTCTGCGGGTTTCTTGTCAGCGTCGCTCATGGCTTACGTTTTGGCGGACTTGGCGTCCTTACTGCGGATGACGCCCACGGTCTTGCGGGGACCCTTGCGGGTGCGGGCGTTGGTGGAAGTACGCTGACCACGGACCGGTAGGCCCTTCCGGTGGCGGATACCCCGGTAACAATTGATCGACTGCAGGCGCTTCAGGTTCTGTTGGATATCGCGGCGCAGGTCGCCCTCGATGAGAAAACGGTTCCGCTGAATCACGCCGATGATCCGGTTGATCTGCTGGTCGGTCAGATCCTTGGCGCGAAGTTCCGTGGGAATCTCCGCTTCGGCCACCACCTGCTGGGCGCGGGTCGGGCCAATGCCGTAAACATAACGAAGGCTGAATTCCACCCTCTTGTCACCCGGAACATCCACGCCAAGAATTCGCGGCATATCCTTATCCCTGCCTCTGCTTCAACCGTGGGTTCTTCTTGTTGATGATATAGATACGACCACGGCGGCGGACGACTTGGCAGTCGCTCGTGCGGCGTTTAACAGATGCTCGTACCTTCATAAGACGTAAATTAAAATGCTATCGAGCCGCTAGACTCTTGGCAAGCACCTTCCTATCCCCATCCGCATCAACAGATTCGGTTAATATTTCCGGTTCCCCTTCGGTAATCAGAATCACGTGCTCAAAGTGTGCGGAGTCCTTGCCATCGGCGGTCACCGCCGTCCATCCGTCCTTCAGAATTCGAACCTCAGGACTCCCCTCATTCACCATCGGCTCAATGGCTAGGGTCATGCCAGGCCGAAGGATCGGACCTGAGTTGGCCCGGCCAAAATTCGGAATCTGGGGCTCTTCATGCAGTTTTCGACCCACGCCGTGGCCCACGAACTCCCTCACCACGCTGTAACCCGCCTCCTTCACCGTCTTCTCCACGGCGTAACTGACATCGCCCAATTTTACCCCGCCCCTATCGTGACTGGGAAAC
>OGVY01000068.1_pt1 | contig 16722 bp, 19 predicted proteins | sample 1575871 | NCBI WGS metagenome assembly OGVY01 (sample SAMN07581536, study PRJEB24739) | freshwater metagenome
TTACGTGCTTGGAGGAAGAAACAAATTTCATTTATGACGGGTTTAAAATAAGTCAGATGTGGGCTAACAAGTTTACAAAAAACCAAGGCATTGGTAGACATACACATCCGAATCATTTTCTAAGTGCTGTTTATTATCTAAGAGTTAATGCTGATCAGGGCGGCACTATATTTTTTAACCCCAATCCACTGATCATGCATTTAGACATGCCATTTAAAAAAAATAAGGGTACCTTGCCCTGGAGTAAGAGCATAACCTGTCAGCCAGTAAAACATAATTTAATTTTATTTCCCTCCTGGCTTGAACACTGCAGTGAACCCAATAGGACTAATTTTCCCAGATATACTATAAGTTTCAATGTACTGTTGACCGGAAACATGGGGATTAAGGAGGATCTTACATATGCCAGAAGAGATTAAAGTTTTATCTGGTTATAATGAACTTCTGGAACATTATGATCAGGAACATGGCATGCAGATACTGCCAGCATTTCCTAGTTTAATAGCAACAGTAAAAATGAACTTTAATTCAGACATAAATGAATTAAAGAAAATCAAACTTAGACCCACAGGCGTTGACACCAGTACTAATTGTTATACTAGCAATACTGTAAATATTCTAGATGAATTTCCTGTTTATAATCAGATGTTTTTGAATACCTATAAGATCTTTGCTAAAAAGATCTTGGGATTCGAAAATATAATCTGGAAAATATCTACTTCTTGGTTAACCATGGTAGATACTGGTGGTGAGAGCCAGCTTCATGCTCATAGGAATAGTTTTTATAGTGCTGTATATTATTTTGATGATGTACAACCAGAACATGGTGGCGTGCTTCAGATTGTAAATCTGGGGCTATCGAGGCCTGATTTGTATGTAGGAACTCCTCAACATGAAACAATTTTAAACACTAATAGTTTAGGCTATAAACCCGAAAAAAATTTACTGGTATTTTTCCCCAGTTATTTGCAGCACAAGGTGTCTAGATATTATGGTCAGATACATAGATATAGTTTGGCCATGAACTTTATTCCAATACCACCTTTTGGTGAGCATGACAGTACCTATGCTCTATAATGGTAGCGGGAGAAGGAGTCGCACCTCCGACCTCCGGATTATGAGCCCGGTGCTCTTCTACTGAGCTACCCCGCATGATCAGATATAAGTATATATGGTGCGTATAGAATCATTATAGCATACGCTACATATAAATCCATAAACCAATTAGTTAGATTTAGCATCTTTAGCTGCCTGATCTGCTGCTGCTTTGGCGCCCGCCATGGCTGCTTCTTTACCCGTTCCTGCTAACATAATACCACTAAGAGTTCCGCACAAAAAAGTAGCCACAGGGATGATAAGTTCGAAAAATTTTTGATCAATAGGACTAATAGCATTGAGAGGCTGAGTAACAAACATAATGCTATACAGCACAGTAAAAACAATACCAATAAGTGTAAAAGCCAGACAACAACCAATGATAAATTTAAGGCGCACCATGATTTCATTTTCGGTATACCTTTCGCCAGGTTTACTAGCCTTAGAAGATTTGTCTTCTCTGCTGATGATTTTATCAAAAATATCGTTCATTTTTTGCAATCCTTATCTTTTAAATCTTCTTTGAATATGTGTTCGGGACATGATCTTGATATTTCACAATAGGGTTTTTTGCAAAAATCCTGTTCCCAGTTTTCTGGATTTTGGCAAGGATAGCGATACCATTCGCTACAGCTTACCAGCATAAAAATCAACAGCAGTGTAAATATTCTTAACATTTTATTTATTTGCCAAAGGATTGTCTAATGCTTTCTTGATATTATCATCCATTTTTCTCTCAAGAGCCTTTAATTTCTGATCTACCTCTCTGTCCTGTGCTCTTAGTTGTTGCTCGGTATTTTTAACAGCAGCAGCCAAATCCTTACTTATTTGAGCGGTAACATTTGTAACATCTTTGTTTAATTGTGTAGTAGCATTTGTAACATCTTTATTTAACTGATTAGCAGCAGTATCTACTTGTTTTTGTGCTGCACGAATTTCAGCCTTAGCTTCGGCAACTGCCTTATCTATTTCACGTGCTTGTTGTTTACTTGAGCGTTCAACTTCTTCAATAACTTTTTCCAGTCTACGCAGATCTCCTTTGAGATCATTTTTAATGTCTTTGGTATATTCAGCAGTTTTATCCACACTTTCTTCTATGGATCTTTGAGCCTTAACTGTTCCTTCTTCCTGTACACTTAAGCGTTTATCAAACTCTGATAAATCTGGCGCTACGTATTCGGCAATTTTCTTTTTCATACCGACATAATCTTTATAAACTTCAAAGGCACCATATAATCCTCCAAGAATAGAAGATACTATGGTGAATGCTATCATGAGTTTAGCTGGAGTAAATTCATATCCACCTATACTTATAACAGTATCCTTGGAAGCATATTTCTTAACTGCCGCCTCGGCCTCGTCTATTTTTTTATTTACATCTTTAATTTCTTCTGTCATTTTAATCCTTAGTCTTTTTTCTTAAAATTAAAACTAGCTAAAAATGCACAAAATATTACAAATAATACTACCTGTGCCCAAACTGAAAAGGGAATACTAGAATAATCCATTTTTATCTCCTATATTGTTGATCTACCATTTCCTGATGAAGTCGATCACTGGCTAACTGCCTTAGTACTCGAACATTATCTACTGTTTTTTGATTACGATAAATTTCCTTGGGTTTATAAAAATTAGCATCATTTAGAGCCACCATATAACTATTGAACCCAATAGGAGACCTAGCAATATTGCCAATAGAAACTCCGCCTGCAATTTCGTTATCTTTAACATTTTGTTTAGTTCCTGTAGTTTTAACTTCTTGTTTTTGTTCCTCTGTAACCACAGGTTTTGAAGTAATTATTTCATTTAAAGGACTACTCCTATCTAACAAAATATTATTGGATATAGCTGGCATCTCTATTGCTGTTTCTTTAGATTTAGTTTCCGTTGTAATCATAGGATTGATTACTTCTTGCTCAACAATTTGTTCTTTAATAATAAAATCTGTATTAACAGAAGGTTTTTCGACGAAAAAACTAGCTGAAGGTATAATATTTTCCATTTGGGGTTGAATATTGTTTACTTGATTAACAGAGGACACTACAATTTGGTCACTTTGTTTAGAGGAATTCGATTCGGTTAAAATAGTAGAAGTACTAATCTGATAAGTCTGCTCAACGTAAGTAGATTGTATTTTAGGCTGAGAAACTGTAAAATTAGGTTGCAATAAATTAATAGTTGAATTGTAGGGTTGATTAGTAACAGTGGTTTGTGTAGTTGGATTATTAGGAAGAGTTATGTTTAAATTTTGTGTTGAGACTTCAGTGGGTTGTTGAACACTCACTGATGTATTATTTTGAATAATATTTTTATTTACCGGTGCCGATAAATTTCCTATCAATGAAATTTGAGTTGATGTATTATTAATTTGTTTATTATCTTGTATTTGTTCTTGTGCTTTAGTGAAGGCACTTAACACTAACATGGATTGCTGCTGGATTTGGCTGGGCGTTCTAGAAACTATTACTTGTGATTCAGATGTGACAGAGTCTTTATTTTCTTTTTGTTGTACTTGATTTAAAGAAACGGAACGGGGACTTATCAAACTTAAATTAATAGTCCCTCCTGAAGTGTTTGGTCCTTGAAAAATAGAAAATGTAGAATCGTTACTTTCCTTTTTACTAGAACTTATATTAATAGTTTCAGCTTTAATTTCAATGCTATCTTTTATACTTTTATTTTGTGATTCTTTAGCTATACTTTCAGCAAATTTTGTAATCTTTTCTGATTGTTCTAAAGTTTTGGACAATTCTTCTTTTGCTATTTCCATAACCTGCTCTTCTTGTCTTACTTGATTGTCAAATACTTTAACCAAAGTATCGGATAATCGTTCTAAATCGACATAGTGTTCGTTGGCGTCAAATTCTTTTGAGCCATCTTCAAACTCATTTTTTGGAGGTTTTTCTTCTTTATATTGTTGAGTCTGTGTATCTTCATAAATTACAGGACTGGTTTCTGTTTTAGGCGTAGCAGTCATCTTAGCTAATTGATCTTGAAAATTAGGACATTCGGGACTGTATAACGGATTATTTTTGCAAGGATCAGGCTTATACTTCAACTGAAAGCTAACATTAGTTACTTCAGGTCCATAAGGTCCAGCCCAATAATTATTATCCATACCTACAAAACCAAACTGAACATTGCCAACTTGATTGCCCCTGTAACCTATCTTAGTATTAGCCCAATTTTCATTCCATGAATACGATGTCCAATTATGAATAGTATTTAAATTATAATTAAAATTTTCTATTATTTTACTATCACCAGAACTATACAATTTCACATAAGCAGATAAAGTATCCAGTCTACCATCATCCCAACCATTACCATTCTTAGAAGTCCATTCAAATTTAAACCCTGTAGTTACAAGTCCTGTACTCGCTAGTGCATTGGCTACATTCACTTTTTGGTGTAGATTGGCTAAACCATAGGAAAAATTGATATCACCGCTAGGTCTTACTATAGGATTAGGTCCACAATAGCCTGGGTCGCCTGCAGCCCAGCAAGTTAAAGAGTTTTGAAAAACCGCATTTTGCCAGGTTGAAGTAACTGAATTTGCTGTTTGAGTATTGTTAACTAGATTGCCTGTTATATCAATAGATGAGGTTTGGGCAAATCCTGGTAGTATGGATACTACCATTAGAATAATTAAAATAGTATAGGTTACAAATCTATCTTTCATATTAGCCTTCTTTTACTGGCCTAGGCATTTTTTCAGGATTCTTGTTCCAGGCCTCCCTGGCCTGATCACCAATCATACCTTCATAGGGACAGGGTGTTCCCGCCATCATCATGGCATCAAATACCCTACGATCCTGACACATGGTAGCAACAGCAGCAACTTTCATCCCCATATCATACAATGTTTTAGAAAGTTTTAATCTTTCACAGTTTAAATCTCTTGTTGTTCCTCCCAAAGCCATACCAAACATTTGAGTTTGTAAAGCTCCACTTGCACCGGTAGTACAAAGATCAGGGCTTCCTCCAGACATCATAGCTGGTGCTATTGCTGTAGGAGGAGGCTGTATAACTCTTTGAGTAACCGTAGTTTCATTAATATTTCTGTTAGTCATGTCTCCGGTCTGAATATTTTGATTTACATTGCTGCTGGTGCTGCTGTTGTTATTATTATTGGTGCTAACTGAAGTGCTATTATTAATATTTCTGTTGGTCATATCGCCAGTTTGCACATTATTATTGTTGTTCGTATTGACAGTTGTTGCAGTTGTCTGGTTGATATTACGATTTGTCATATCGCCAGTTTGTATATTGTTATTTGTATTATTGGATGTAGCTGTGGTTTGATTGATGTTGCGGTTTGTCATATCACCAGTTTGAACATTATTATTTGTGTTATTTGTTGTTGCCGTAGTTTGATTGATGTTACGGTTTGTCATATCACCGGTTTGAATATTATTGTTGGTACTTGTGCTTGTAATAGTACTAATATTTCTATTAGTCATGTCACCTGTTTGCACGTTATAATTACTATTTACACTTGTACTAGTATTAATGTTTCTATTGGTCATATCACCAGTTTGTATATTGTTATTAGTATTGACATTTGTACTGTTAACTGTAGTCTGGTTTATATTACGATTGGTCATGTCGCCAGTCTGAATATTATTGTAAGTCATGGTACCAGTATTAACATTATTGTTTGTATTTACATTGGTTGATGTACTTGCGTTATTGTTATTGTAAGTCATGGTACCAGTATTAACATTATTGTTTGTATTTACACTGGTTGAAGTGCTTGAGTTATTGTTATTGAAAGTTTGAGTACCAGAATTTACGTTGTTATTATTATAGGTTACACTTCCTGCCATATTGTTATTGAAAGTTTGGGTACCTGAATTGATATTGTTATTTGTATTGGTTATGGTACTGGTATTTTGATTGACGTTGGTTAATGTACCACTCATTACATTGTTATTGTTAAATGTTTGAGTACCTGAATTGATATTGTTTACGGTGCTGGTACTCGTACTAGTGGTGTTATTGTTATTATTAAATGTTTGAGTACCAGAATTTACATTATTGTTATTATACGTCACTGTACCAGAATTTACATTGTTGTTATTATTTGTATAGGTTACAGAGCCGGTTAAATTATTATTGTTGTTATTGGTTACTGTTCCACTTTGAACATTATTATTAGTATTCACGCTTGTGCTTGTATTGTTATTAACTGACGTACTGTTAACGGTGCTTAATGATGTAGAATTGGATGTACTTACACTATTGTTATTTGTAGTGACTGTGCTTGTACTATTGCTAGTAGAGTTGGTATCAACTAAACTGCGGCCTCCGTCATAGGTGCCATTATTGATGAGAGTAGTGGAACTTGTAGTTGTCCCTCCAGTAGTACTTTGAGTGCTGGTGTTGGTTTGCGCTATTGCTATCGCTGAAAACATGATCAAAAGCGCCGTAAACGCCGCCTTTACCATTTGATGTCCTTTTCTAAATGTTAGACAATAAATATCATGTAATCAGAAATAGACAAAGATGCATTGACAGAAATGTCTAACTTATTTATAATGCAGGGAGAATAGGAGCCCTTATGCGATTTTATACCAGTGTTATCCAGTACGGTAACCGTTTGTTGGTTCGTGGCATCAACAAAGGACGTGATGTACAGGAACGACTAGAGTTCAGACCCACGCTATGGGTGCCCAGTAAAAACCCCAATGCCAAACATCGAAGCCTCATGGGGCAGAGTCTGGAAAACATTCAATTCGATAGTATCAATGATGCCAAGGACTATATCAAAAAATACAGTGACGTAGATAATTTTGGTATCTTTGGTAATACCAACTTTGCCTATCAGTACATTACTGAAATGTTTCCAGGTGAAATAGATTTTGATATTCGTGAGATACGAACACTTAGTCTAGACATTGAAACCGAAGCCGAATATGGATTTCCTGATGTTCGTAACCCCCAGGAAGCCATATTGCTCATCACACTGCAGGACTATGTCACCAAGAAGATAACAACCTTTGGCGCCAAACATGCTAACCCAATCAAAACCAAACATAACTATATTAATTGCAGAGATGAATATGATCTGTTAAAAAGATTTTTGGATTTTTGGTCCAGTAGTTATCCGCATATCATAACAGGTTGGAATATCGAATTTTTTGATATGCCTTATCTGTTTAATCGCATTAAACGAGTCTTGGGCGAAGATGCAGCCAAGCAGCTAAGTCCCTGGAACATAGCCAATGAACGCGAAGTCGAAAAATACGGCAAGAATCAACTAGCTGTTGACATCCCGGGCATTACGGCCTTGGACTATATTGACCTCTATAGAAAATTTACCTATAGTGCGCAAGAAAGCTATAAACTAGACTACATTGCCAAGATTGAGCTGGGCCGAGAAAAACTAGCCTATGATGAGTATGATAGTTTTCGTAACTTCTATAGAAATGACTGGCAAAAGTTTGTCGAATATAACGTCGTAGATACTGAACTGGTTGACCAGCTCGAAGAAAAGATGAAGCTCATAGAGCTCGTCCTAACCATGGCCTATGATGCCAAGTGTAACTATATCGACATCTTTAGTGCAGTACGAACCTGGGATTGCATTTTATATAATCATCTCTGGAACAAGAACATCATAGTTCATCAGCGTGATACCAGTAAACATGGTCGCCAGATCATAGGTGCCTATGTCAAGGAACCCAGGCCCGGTAAGTATGATTGGGTAGTCAGTTTTGACGCAACTAGTCTGTATCCCAGCATCATCATGCAGTATAACCTCAGTCCCGAAACCATGGTCCCGGGCTTCAACAATATCAGTATCGAAGACCTGTTGGATAAAAAGTATGATCTGACTAATCTAAAGAAAGACCAGATTTGTTTGACAGCCAATGGCTATAATTTCAAGACCAATAAGCAGGGCATCTTTCCAGAAATTGTTCAGAAATTATTTGATGATCGCCAGAAGTACAAGAAGCTAATGCTTGAGGCACAGAAACAGTATGAACTGACCAAGCAACCCTTTCATCAGAATCAGATTGCCAAGTATAATAATTTCCAGATGGCACGCAAGATCCAGCTTAATTCACTTTTCGGGGCCTGGGGTAATGAATTCTTTAGATACTATGACGATCGCATTGCCGAAGGCATTACTCTAACTGGACAGTATATTATTCGAACAGTTGGCATTGAACTCAACAGATGGTTAAATCAGATCTGCAGTACGGAAAATATCGATTATAGTTTTTATTCGGATACAGATAGCTGTTATGTTACCCTGGATCCCCTGGTACAGAAATTCTATAAAAATCTACCCAAGAAAAAGATCGTAGATATTCTGGATAAGATTTGCGCAGAAAAAATCGAGGCAGTGCTGGATCGAGCCTGTGATGATCTGGCCAACTATACCAATGCCTTTGACAAGAAAATTAAGTTCAAACGCGAAGCCATAGCAGATCGAGGTATCTGGGTCGCCAAGAAAAGGTATGCTCTAAATGTTTATAATAACGAAGGTGTTAGCTACACTGAGCCTAAGCTTAAGGTCATGGGTCTGGAAATTGTTCGGTCAAGTACTCCTGAATATGCTCGGAAAGCTCTTAAGACGGCGGTTAGTCTGGCGCTTACAAAGAATGAAGCAACGCTTCAGAAATTTATTTCGGAGACCGAAAGCCAATACAGACAGCTCAGACCCGAAGCCATAGCCTTCCCCCGAGGAGTAAATGGTCTGGGAGAATATGCAGACAAAGCCAAGATCTATAGAAAAGGTACTCCCATGCACGTTCGAGCCAGTCTCCTGTATAATCATCAGCTCAGGATCAATCATTTAGAAAAGAAATATGAATTCATTCGTGAAGGTGATAAGATTAAATTTCTATATCTAAAGATTCCCAACAACATTGGGGAAAACTGCATTGCATTCATGGGCAGTATTCCACCAGAGTTTGCTTTACAGAAATTCATAGACTATGATACCATGTTCCAAAAGTCATTTTTGGAACCCCTTAACACCATACTAGAAGGCATGGGCTGGTCTGCTAAGCCACAGGCAAGTTTGGCGGATCTTTTCGCATGAGATTATTGACAGTAATCGGTTCATATACTACAATACTGCTGATATCAAGGAGATAACATGTCACTCATAGATAGACTCAAGAAAAATTCAACCATCAAAGATACCGAAGTCCTGAACCGAAGTAAATTCTTCAATGCCAAGGACATGATTCAGACCTCAGTTCCCATGATTAATGTTGCCCTAAGCGGCAGACTAGACGGTGGACTGACACCAGGCCTGACTGTTTTTGCCGGTCCTAGCAAGCACTTCAAGACAGCATTCGCTTTACTTTTAGCCAAGAGCTACATGGAGAAATACGATGACGCAGTTGTACTATTCTATGATTCTGAGTTTGGGAGTCCTCAGTCTTATTTTGATAGCTTTGGGATTGACACAGCCAAGGTCGTCCATACACCCATCACAGACATCGAGCAGCTCAAGCACGATGCCATGGCTCAGCTTAACAATATCGAACGTGGTGATCATGTTATTATTGTCGTGGATAGTGTGGGCAACCTAGCCAGCAAGAAAGAAGTCGAAGATGCACTAGAAGGCAAGAGTGTGGCCGACATGAGTCGAGCCAAGCAGCTCAAGAGCCTGTTTAGAATGGTCACACCACATCTGACCATCAAAGACATTCCCATGATTGTAGTCAACCATACCTATAAGGAAATTGGCATGTTTCCCAAGGATGTGGTCAGTGGCGGAACTGGTGTATACTACAGCGCAGACAACATCTATATCATTGGTCGTCAGCAGGAAAAAGAGGGTCAGGATCTGGTTGGTTATAACTTTATCATCAATGTAGAAAAAAGTCGACACGTTCGCGAGAAGAGCAAGATTCCCATTGAAGTAAGTTTCGAGGGCGGCATTAGCCAATGGTCTGGTCTTTTAGATGTAGCCATGGCTGGTGGATTCGTCGTCAAACCCAGCAATGGCTGGTATGCTCACAAGGACTCAGATAAAAAATATCGACAAAAAGAAACCTATACCAAGGAGTTCTGGATTCCCATATTAACCAGCAAAGAATTTAGAGAATATATCTGCGAAACCTATCAGATGAGTAAAAATAATCTGATTCAGAATGATCTGAGCACTACAGAACTTGAAGAGGAATTTGAAAATGCTAGTGAATTATAGGCCCTGGCGCCATGAAAATGATAACTGGGGAGTTACCATAGAACAGGGAAGGTTCGACGGTACCTCGGTAGCCATCAATAATATTGAACTTATTGAAGAAGACAGTTCTCTGGCTGTTGATTTTAATTTTTTAACTACTACACCAGGAACCGATCCAGAAAAAATTGACAAAGAGGAATTTGATAACATTTTTCAGCACATTATTGAAGATGTCATTAGACATGCTCTTGAACTAGCGAATCAGAATGAAAATAGAAACACTGATACTGAGTAATTTAATTCATGATTTAGACTATGCTCGTGGTGTATTGCCTTTTATAAAACCTGAATACTTTCAGGATCAGGCCGAGCGCCATGTGTTTGTTATCATAGAAAATTTTTATAAAACCTATAATAAATCTCCTAATGCTGATGTTCTGACCATTGAGCTGCAGAACGATCGATCTCTAAAGGAAAACGAATACAAGGATCGCATGGAGATAGTTCTTTCTCTAGAACCCTCTACAGCCGAACCATCCTGGCTAATCAATGAGACTGAAAAATACTGCAAGGATCGGGCCATCTACAATGCCATACTAAGAAGCATTGGCATCATTGATGGCAAAGATCGTGACCATAATGCCGATGCCATACCTGGTTTATTACAGGAAGCTCTGGCTGTAGGTTTTGATAATCGTGTTGGCCATGATTATCTGGAAGATGCTGCTATTCGTTATGACTTTTATAATAAGGTAGAAAATCGTATTCCGTTTGATCTGGAATTATTCAATAAAATTACCAACGGTGGTCTGCCCAACAAGACTCTGAACGTAGCGCTGGCAGGCACAGGCGTTGGCAAGAGTTTATTCATGTGTCATGTAGCGGCCAGTACGCTGAGTCAGGGTAAGAATGTCCTGTACATTACCATGGAAATGGCCGAAGAGCGAATTGCCGAAAGAATCGATGCCAATCTCATGAATGTAACCATGGATCAGCTCAAGGATTTGCCCAGACCAATCTTTGAAAATCGTGTAGCCAAGATTACAGAAAAGACCCAGGGCAGATTAATCATCAAGGAATATCCAACCGCAGGGGCTCATGTCGGACACTTTAAAAATCTGGTCAAGGAACTGCAACTCAAACGTAATTTCCGCCCCGATCTAATCGTTGTTGACTATCTGAATATCTGCGCTAGTTCCAGATTCAAGGCCGGCGTCAACATTAACAGTTATACCCTAATCAAAAGCATTGCCGAAGAATTTCGTGGCATGGCTGTAGAACATGATGTGCCCATACTAAGTGCTACACAGACAACCAGAACAGGTTATGGTAATACCGAAGTTGAACTAACCGATACCAGTGAAAGTTTTGGGCTTCCGGCCACAGTAGACTTCATGTTTGCTCTGATCAGTACCGAAGATCTAGAAGCCATGAATCAGATCATGGTCAAGCAGCTAAAGAACAGATACAACGATCCAACTATAAATAAAAAATTCGTCATAGGCATAGATCGCGCCAAGATGAGGTTATATGATCTAGAAAAATCTGCTCAGCAAAATTTAAATACTGCTGGCATCAAACTAAATCTCGAAGATACCGAAGAATCTGGCGTTGATAAAATCATTTCTAAGGTCAAGAAACTCAGAGACTTTAGCAGCATAAAGGTATAGAATCATGTTATTTGATCCAAAAAACACCAGACAACAGCAGGTTGAACGGGCGCTAGAAGAAGCTCGTAAAGTACTTACAGAATATGAACATCATAACGCCAATACTAACAGTAGCATGAATCTTATTGAACAGCAAAACCATGTACTCAAGAGTTCAAGTGACTGATGATAATTAAGGTCAAGGGCGCAGTAGATAGGCTCATGCTTAATCGCATGAAGTTAGCCTGTGGTTTCTTTGCACAGAAACTGTTCAAGAAGCAAATGTTGCCCTATGTACAATTTAATGTCATCATACAAAAAAAACTTATAACCAGTGGCTGTTGTGGTCCTATAGATCCATCCAGACCCAGAGAGTTTGAAATAGAAATCAGACAGCAGTCTCGCATGGCCATGCTTACCATACTAGCGCATGAAATGATACATTGTAAGCAATTCGCCTATGGTGAACTTAAAGAAAAATACATTAAACAAAATCATGTTATGCTTTGGAAAGGAGAAATTTTTTCCAATGACATAGATTATTGGGACCAGCCCTGGGAAATAGAAGCCTATGGTCTAGAAAATTCGCTGGTTGCTAAATTCTTAAAAGAAACACAAACCTATGCTTATTTTGGTCAAAAAGTAAAAGATTGGAGTTTATCATGAATTGGTTGGACATTACAGAAATAATTTTATTGGTTTTGGCCTGCTATGCATGCCATGTGTCTGGTGTCATCAAGGGCATGAACAGAGCATTTGATTTCTGTGTTTCGGAAAAACTAGTAGACGAAGCAGAACTTGAGCGAAAAATTCAGAGAAAAACACCCTAGTGTTGTGAAAAAACCACACTTTTCTCCCGAAAAACACTTGACATTTTGGCCTAGTTATGCCATAATTAGGTATAGTGAGGACCAGACATGGCATATAACATAGGATCTCAGGTAGCTATCAAGACCCGAACCCCTAGTTGGGTCATGGGCCGTGAGTTCGAAGAACGTACTCACGTGGGCATAGTGGTAACTTCCCCGCATTGGTTGGGCAAGGACTACGTCAGTGTGCGCACTGACAACCCAGCTTACCCTGTAAGCCATATTCATTTAAGTCGTATTGTAGGCCATGAAGCATCTCTGGTTCAGAACAATCTAAGATTGTTTAAAGTGACCAGCAAGAGCAAAGGCAAAAGTTACGAAGTAACTGTTCGCGATGGTAGAGCCCAATGTGATTGCATAGGATTTCAGTTTCATCGTTATTGTCGTCATAGTACATCAGTGAAAAAACTACTAGGAATTTAACATGGGTCTTGACATGTATCTTGAAGCTCGTCGTCGTATCCCCTACCATGACAGTAGACGGCATACTCTCGGCAGTGAATTTGGCGTCCAAAAAAATTGGGAGGCAACTAGCGTTACCTTTGAAGTTGGCTACTGGCGCAAGGCAAACCACATTCATAAATGGTTTGTCAAAAATATACAGGGAGGCAAGGATGACTGCGCTGACTACTATGTAAATAAAGTAGATCTTGAATCTTTGCGAGACCTTTGTTTAAAGGTAAAGGCTGATCCAGATAAAGCTCAAGAGTTGCTGCCTACTCAAGGCGGATTCTTTTTTGGGACTCTAGACTATAATGAAGATTACTTTGAGAACATCAATCTCACCATAGAAATACTAAACAATGTTTTAGAATCAAATGATACTAATTTCGATTATTTTTACACATCTAGCTGGTAAAGACACTTTCGGTCTTGACAGAAAGAAGAACTTATTTTACAATCATTTACTTTTTGAGAAGGATCATTACCATGACACATGAAAAATATTTTGTTGCTGGTGTAGCTCGTAACAGTGCTGGTCAGCTTAAGGCTCGATATTCTACTCTTACTGTAGCCGAGACCATTGAACGTCAGGAAAAGGCTGGTAATACAGATATCTGCTATGTAGAACTTCCTACTGCTATGTCCAGACAGGAAATTCCAGCCTATCTACTTACACTAGACTTGTTTAGTAATAATACTCAGTTCAAGGCAGTTCTAGAAGCTGCAAATACCAATCATGTTCTTAAGAACAAAGCTCCTCGACCCAAGGTAAGCAAGATACCAGCTGTCAAGGTCCACAAGACAGTCAATCAACCCAAGATCAAGAAACTCAAGGACGAACCAGAAGATTTAGTCATAGAAGAGCTTAAGATTATTGCTGCCTAATAAATACTAGGCCAACGTCGGGAGACAGTAGGCCGCTTATGGAAAAGATTACATGTCTCGTTATACAAGTCAGTTAGCTACCAAAAAAATTGGAAATCAATTTGATATGGTTTTAATTGCTGCAAGTCGTACTCGCGAACTTCGCAGAGGTAAAAAACCTTTGATAGTTTCAAACGAAAAACCTGCAATCATAGCAATTCAGGAAATAGAACAGGGCCTCATAGGCCGGGAGTATCTTAAAAAACTCAGACCATGGCAAATAAAACAAAAATCACAGAACATCAGGGACAAGAAGTAAACGGTTACTTAAGTGGTAACGGCACCAATGGTAACATAGTACTGTTACATGACTGGTGGGGCTGTACGCAAAGTGTAAGGAATTTATCCAACAGACTGGCCAATCTGGGACACAAAGTACTGGCACTGGACTATTATCAGGATACATTACCTGAAACAGTAACCGAAGCAGAGAAAAAACTTTGGTCAGTTGACATGACTGACATTACAGAAATCTTCATAGCAAAATCTGTTGAATACCTAGGAAAGGCTCATCTTGTAGGTATGGGATTTGGCTCTAGCCTGGCCCTCATAGCACAGGCTCGTGTAAATAATATTCGTAGCATAACCTGTGCCTATGGTCTACCACCCAAACTACAGGTACCTGCTGTTAGATGTCCTTTCATGTATATCAGAGCACAAAAAAATGTATTTGAAGACTCCAACCTTATAAACCATTATCTCAGCCAGGCACCTGTTGATCAGAACAACCATTGCCTTTCTCAGGTCATGAATCATGATGTAGACGCAGAATTTCTTAATGAGAACAATGTAAATTTTGATTTTAAGCGTCTAAAAGCTACCTGCGAAGCTATCAGCAACTGGGTTGGCACTCACAACCGAGACTACCCAGCAGGCTATTTTTAGAGTAATCACCTAAAGTGATTGAGACGTACCTCTTGTACGGTTTAGTTCATGGAGAAATCATGCAAAAAAATACAATTCTTAAAGCACTTGAATCTGGTCGTCAGTTTACAGCTGGTCAGTTGTCGTGCCTTACTCATGGCACTGAGGCATCTATCAGGGCTCGAATCCACGACCTGCGTAGTGAAGGTTACGCGATATATAACAATACCACCAAGAATGGAAAAACTGCATATCGTCTGGGCCGACCAAGTCGAGCCATGGTAGCCGAAGCTTTTCGTTCAGCGGGGTCAAGTGTATTCTGCTAGTTATTTGGCAATTACAAACTTACCACTAATGCTGGTTCGTGATGTAATGTAGGAATACATGAGTTGAACTGCGTGGTCAGCTCTGCTTTTATCTGCCCTGAACCATCCCATGAGACTGGGAAAAACAGAATTGGTAACAAGCATGGCGCTTAATTCCCCACGCAGTTCATCATACTTTTTTCTATCAGCAGCTTTAAGCTGATTCATTTCCTTGGTATTTTTGGCCTTTTTAAAGGCCTCATTTCCTGACTTAAAATCTCTTAGAAATTCTCGGGCAAGGGCTGAATCCAGGGTTCCCAACAGTGCAGTAAAAATCTCTACGCTACCTATACTGCCAGCTCTGGCTTCTGCACCCTTGATTTCAACTTCTACCTTCATCATGTTGGTACTGGCATCATGTCTGAGTTTTATATAGGTTCTAGAGTTAGTAGGATCAAAAAATATTTTTAGATCTCTGGTAGCTGGTTTTCCAAGTTCGTAAAGTTTCCAATCACTGAATTTTACAAATCTAATTTTCTCAATATTAGAAAGCTCATATTTTCTGTCAAAATTAACCTTTTCTATTTTAACGTCCTTGGGCTGTTTTTTCAAGGACAAGGGCAATAGATCACCAGAGTCTATGAGACTACTTATGAGTAGGTTTAGCCTGTCAAAGGTATAGGCTTCGGAACTATCCTTAACATGTTCTTGTATGTTGGTTTTGGCATTTGGACTGGCAAAATATATGTCCGCTGGACTCCACTTGTTGATATCGCCCAGAATTATGCGACCAGCACCAGGTATCTGATTTAATTTCTTTTGAGTGGCATTAGCAGCATCAAACAGAATCTGTATGTTTTTCATGACGTCCTGATCACCTCTGACATATAAAAAATCAGACCAGTTTGGGCGTTTTATTCTGGAAAAATCACTGTCAATATCATCTATGTCCTTGATGAGTTTTTTGGCTATGTTTACTGAACTCAGATACCATTCTCTGTCACTAAGAAAATCCTCTAGACTTTTTAGATCAACACCAGGCGCGTCTACTCGTGTTCTGAGGATATTTTCTATCTTTAACGAGTTATTCTTAGAATCCCAATCTGTTCTAAAGGTACTGTATATGGGAAACTTAGCAGTGTCCAGAACCTTATCTACAGCATTGGCTCCGACATAATCTGCTATGGCACAGAACAGTGCCTGCGCTGATTCCTGAAGAGTAGTTTGATCTGCCATGTTTCCTCCTTTCGCGTATTTATCATAAATAATAAATTAATGGGGGAAAAATGAGATCATTTAAAGAATTTATAGCAGAAACGGCCAGCATGACCGAGACCAATAAGGTCCTGAAGCACATAGATCATGCCGAAGATTTTCTTAGGTTCGGCAACGAAGGCTTCGATCATGTACACAAGAGT
>OGVY01000069.1_pt1 | contig 16713 bp, 20 predicted proteins | sample 1575871 | NCBI WGS metagenome assembly OGVY01 (sample SAMN07581536, study PRJEB24739) | freshwater metagenome
GTTTCCCAGTCACGATAGGTCGTTTAAACATCACCATACCGTGAGGTGCCGATGCCGCAATTTATTGATTCGTTGATCGCGGCGGATATTCCGGCTAAATCCCTGGATATGATTCCTCGGCCGCCGGAATGGCGGGCATTTATGGCAGAATCTGCACCGATTACGGTTCGGCGGGTGTTTGAGGCAATTAACAGCGCGTTGACTCCGGATATGGTGGTGGTTTCAGATGTTGGCGATGCGTTATTTGGCGCCATGGATTTGGTGATTCGATCCAACACCGAATTTTTATCACCGGCGTATTATGCTCCTCAATTTGCTCTGGATCAAGGTTAACGGGCTTTCCTTCCCTATCTAGGGCTGTGATTTTACCGTCCGGGCCCACGGTCAATTGAATGCCCTCTGGCAGAGCAGCCAAGAGCACCGAGGTGCTGAAAAGCAAAAAACCTAAAATGTAAGCTGTTTTGAACATAGCTTTACCGATCTATCTGCATAATTTTGGCCACCGCTCTGTGAGGCTGGCTCAATTGTGAAGAATGTTAAAAAGTTAATCAAAAAACTGAAGTCTCCAAAGCAGTTCCGGCCTAAACACCTGAAATACCATAACTATCCAAACCAAAGAATTTAGATAAGCTCCGGGTAGGGGTCTGTCTATTTTGTAGGCTGTTTCGCGGGAGGAATCACTCCCAGGATTTAACTCGTTTCACAATTTGGCTGGCAGAAAATCCATATTTTTCAAACAACTCATCAGGGAGACCTGACTCTCCATAGGTGTCCTGCACTCCCAGACGCAAGAGCCGTCCTGAAAAACCAAATTCGGCCAAACGCTCAGCGACCGCAGTTCCCAAACCCCCTACCACATTGTGATCTTCCACAGTAACAATATGACTGCATTGCTTGGAAAGATTCAGAAGAAGTTCGCTATCCACAGGTTTAATTGTATGAAAATCAATCACCCACGGGTTTCTATCCGCAAGGTTCTCGGAAGCTTTTAAGACTTCATTTACAGTAGCACCCGTTCCTATCAGCGCTAACTTTTCACCCTGTTTAATGACAATACCTTTTCCCACTTGAAAGGAATTCTCAGAGGAGTGGATGTCGGGCAGTTTTTGTCTCGTTAAACGCAAATACACTGGGCCATGATGCTCAGATGCAAACTTCACTGCAGCTCGTGTGGTTTTATCATCGCACGGATTTAGAACGATCATTCCTGGCAGGCCCCGCATAATATTCATGTCCTCAAGCCCCATTTGGGTGTAGCCATCTTCACCAATTCCAAGACCTGCATGAGTACCGACTAACTTCACATTGGCCTTAGAGTAACCCACAGAAACTCGAATGGTTTCATAGCGGCCTGTTAAGAAGCAGCCAAAGCTGCAGCAAAATGGAATCAGTCCCGAAAATGCCATTCCCGCTGCCGTGCCAATCATATTGGCTTCGGCAATTCCCATTTGGAAAAACCTCTCAGGGAAAGCTTTAGCAAAAGTCACGCTTTTGGTGCTAACACTTAAGTCGGCATCTAGAACCACAATTTTTGGATTATCTTTTCCTAGGTCTCTCAGGGCCTCGCCAAAACTATCTCTTGTCGCTTTTGCACCCATTAGGATTTTCCACCTTGCAATTCATTCAGGGCTTGCACGAGCTCCTCAGGACTGGGAGCCACTCCGTGCCAGCTAATTTTATTCTCCATGAAAGAAACGCCTTTTCCTTTAACGGTTCTCGCTACGATCAAAGAAGGCTTACTCTCTTCTTTCCTGATTTTTTCAAAAGTCGAAATTATTTCGGGAAAAGAATGGCCATTTATTTCATAAACGGCCCAGTTAAAAGATCTCCACTTATCCAAAATGGGCTCTAGATCCATAACTTCTTTTACGTGACCATCAATTTGGCCATTATTACTGTCTATCATTGCAATTAAATTATTTAAATGGAACTTGGGAGCAGACATAGCCGTTTCCCAAACTTGACCCTCCTGAGTCTCACCATCTCCCATGAGACAAAACACTCGTGACTTCTTGTTTTGGATTTTAAGAGCTAGAGCAATTCCTTGAGCAATCGAGAGCCCTTGACCAAGCGACCCTGTGGAAGCCTCTACGAAAGGAAGAAGAACTCTATCGGGGTGTCCCTGAATACGCGAATTAATCCTTCGAAGTGTGCTTAACTCCTCCTCAGGGATAGAACCCCTCTGGGCTAAAACTGCGTAAAGGGCTGGAACTCCGTGGCCTTTTGAAAGCACAAACCGATCTCTGTCTTCCCAATAGGGATTTATTGGATCCGATTGCATTTCATGGAAAAAAAGAGCCACGATCAAATCGATAGCCGAAAGCGATCCTCCGGGATGTCCACTTTGCGCTTTTTCAAGCATTCTTAAAATTTGAACCCGACACTTTAAAGCAATCGACTCTAGTTCGTTTGAGGTTAGTCTTTTAGGAGCGTTTATGGCTTGCATGGACCCCTCTTATAAACGCCCCACCCCGAACCTGCAATCCCTTCCCCTGTAAAACTCCCGAAATCTTGCAACGAAAGGTCCTTTGAGCTAGGTTGCCCCGCTATGGGTGGCTTTTTCGCTGTTCTTTCGGTTTTAAGCTCTGGCCTCATGGGCCTCAGTATGGTTTGGGGCTATTTAGGTAATCCAAACCATTTACTTCTGAGCTTAGCTACTGCCTTTTTATCCATATCAGCCCACTGTCTTGTTTTTGGTATTTTTACTGGAGCTGGTAAGGATACGCGAGAGCTAGTTCAAGACCTTCATCTTAATCCCGATTTTGTGGGACAAACAAAATCCTTTAGAAAAATAGCTTTTCCGCCTGCGCTTTATGCCATCCTTTGGATTTTGCTTACTTCCATCCTTGGAGGGGCTATTTCCTCCGTGACTTGGCCGTACTTTCCATCTTTTCATGGTTTCATTGCTTGGATTACCTTTGCTTATAATTTAAAAACTTTTTGGCTCGAATATAAATGTATTCGACAAAACGCAGAAATTTTAAAAGACGTGAACAGAGCAGCCGCTAAAGTAACTACTGCTCAGCCCGAACTGATTCCTCAAAACCGATTTGATTCAGAGCAGGCCGTAGCGGGTGTAGCCGGGTTAGAATGGGGAAGCCATGTTTTTGCTCTTGGAAAATTTCTTTGTTTTCTTGGCTGGAATTCCTATTTACCCTATTTGTACTTGAAATTCATTGTTGGATATGTGGATTTGCCGGTTTGGCCATTTTTAGGACTTAGCTTAGTGCTGATTTCCTTTGGATACACTCTCAGATGGAAGTACAGAAAATATCGACCCGGACTTTCCCCGGTTAACCCGATGCCCTCTGGAAATTCTCACTAGGTTGCTGCATTTTGGAGAGCAGAGTTTTAAGCTTTCGGGTCAATTGTTTGTTCGATTTTTGAGCAGTTTGATATTGCAAGATTAGATTAAGCGTCGTGACGTTTTTGTCTTGGGCACTAGCTACCAGTTGGGCCAATCGAATAATATTATCGTAAGGGATTTTTTTCAGCCACTCTTGTGGTAACGGTCTGTTTTCAGAAATAAGAGCTTTTATCAATAGCGATAAATCTTTAGAAAATAATCTACAAAAAGTAGGGCCAAAATATCCAAAGGCGATTTTCAATTGTTCCTCTGAAAATTCCGCGGGGTTTTTAGCAATGTGGTGAGCGAGCCTAGATTTAATTTGATCGTTAAAAAAGTTTATTTTGAGCAACTCAATCCATTTTGAAAAACCTGATTGAACCTTATTTTCCGAACTATCCGCAAGCTTTGAATTCAGAAAACTAGACCAATAAATAAACTCACCACGCGTTTGAAGAATTGAAGGCCAGCGCTGAACCAATCTAAGCAGGAGTGCTAAAACACATCCAGCTGCAAATCCGCCCACATGGGCTAAGTGGTCGATTCCATCGACACTTGTGGGAAAAAATTGTGCGCTCGAAAGAAGAAGCTCTAAGAGGAGAACATCTACAAAGAAAAAGCTGTTTGTTTTGAGAGATATGTAGCCATGCTTGCTCGGAAACCAAAAAAAGTAAGTGGTTCGAAAACGAAAGTTGTAAACATAGTAAGTTCCCATCAGCGCGAACAGACCGGCACTCGCACCTAAATGAGGAATGTAAGCTCCATTAGGCTGTGTATGTAAAAAAGTACTGAAGCTCAGACCGAAGGTTCCTCCCAAAAGAAAAATAGAGAGAGTGCACAAAAAAGGCATGAAAGTAGTACAAATTCTTACTCCCGCAATTAAACCAATCATATTCAAAATAAGATGAACCCATCCGCCGTGAAGAAAATTGGAAAAAAGAGCTTTGTCTAAAGTCCAACTTTTAGGAGCAATCGAAACGTCTAGAAGTGGGCGCTTAGCGAGATAAATTTGCTGCGCAGCTTGATCGGTGATAATTCCCTCGCTTATCAGGCCTTGCAATTGATCAATATACTCATAATCCAAATCCAAAGTCGGTCTAAAACTCAAATAGCAAACTAAGAGTACTCCGGCCAGTATCCAAGAAACACCCCAAGTGGGCCTGTGAAATCTTGGGACTTCAGGAGATGTGGGCACCAGAAGAATCACTTTCTTCCCCTAACTTTCTTTACAGCGCTTTTACAAAGGACATCATGAAGAGGTAAATGATCTTTTCTGGCCATTGCAGTCGCAATAGACAGAAAATTTGTCAGAAGGGCAATTGAAAGTCTCAGGATCACTCGACTTAAGTTGAGTTCTTTTCCTGTTTCGGAATCAACGACTCGTAAACCCAAGAGGAGTTTTCCAACAGTCCCCCCTAATTCGCAGACTGAAATCGTGAAATAGACAAATAAAAAGCTGACTCGCAAGAAAATGTCCATGAAACCTAAAAGGACTTGATCAAAAATACCGGGGGCATGAGCATTTAAAGTGGGACTATAAAAGCTCAAAGCTTGAAATATTTTGTGCAGCCCTTGTGTGACCAAATAAACAAAAATGATGTCCAGAGTTAGACTGGCAAGTCGTAAGCCCACAGAAGCATTTGGGCAGTCGAGCCAGTGTTCGTGCTGGGCCTTCGATAGCGTTTCGTGGATGTTCTCAAAAGCCGAGTCCCTCGAATGTAAAGTTCTCTTTTCCATGGTTCAACTCAAGCTGCTAAATTCTCATCTTGGTCTTGGTTTTTAATTTTTTTTACGCATTCCAGAGCATTCTCAAGGCACTTCTCAACTTTGAAGATTCCCTCAATTGAAATGAGCTCTGAGGATGAAAGCGCCTGTTCTTTTTGCTGCTCCAAAACAGATAAAATTGAAATGAGCTTGGTCCAATGCTCTTGTTTGTCAGAAGTAAGGCTCGGATCCAATAAACCAGCAAGGATCGCCTTCGGAAATTCCACAAATCCCGAAAGCTCCAAGTGGGATAAAATTAAATAAAGATTACTTTGGGTTCTTTGAAAGCTAGAAAATAAAGGATGCTCAGGACCTAGAATTTGAGCGTCTTGTCCCAGCTCCCCTGCCAGAGTCTCGAGATTTTTGAATTTAAAGCAGCAAAGCTTTGCGTAGGGCTCTCCGAGAAGTTCCCCAAGGAGCTCTTTCATTAAATGATCTTGAGAAAAATCCATTAATGCCTCGCTTGGGTGTTTCTTTGAAGTTGACTGAGGAGCTGCCGTTTTAATTTGCAAATGAGGATTTCTGCTTCGGAAGTAGAAAGGGAGTACCTCTTACCTAGAGTTTCGAAAGTTGAACCATAAAAATACTCGACGAGAATTTCCTGTCCTTGAGGGTCTAAAGTCTCTAAGGCTTGATTGAATCTCCTTAGAATGGCCCCGTGAGCTTCTTCCACCGTTACCTCTTCTAGCAACTCCGAGACTTCCCATTGCAGATCACTCGATTGGTTTTTCATCATTTCCCCATTTCCATGCAAGGCGCTGTATATCGCCACGCGTTAATCCCAACACTCTTATCGTTTGATGCGCGGCATTACTTAAGAGATACTTTTTGCTCTGCAGATGGGTGTGGTAATGTCAGGGAACTGTTTATGAATCGTGAAAGAAACTTCACAATTGGTACCACTCTTTTTGGGAGCTTATTGGCCGTCCTTTTTCTTTTGAGTGGTTGTGCGGGAAAAGAAATCAACCGCGAAGACCCTGACGCGCTATTTCAAAACGCTGAAGAGGCCTTTAATGATCAACACTATCTAGTGGCTTTAGAAAAATACCGAGACATTAAAAACCGCTTTCCCTATAGCTCACGAGCAGTAGATGCTGAGCTTCGAATTGCGGATACTTACTTTGAGCAAGAATCTTACATTGAAGCGGAAAGTGCCTATGAAATTTTCAAAGAGTTGCATCCCACGCACTCAAAAGCAGACTACGTCCAGTATCGGATCGGGCTCTCCTTTTTCAAGCAAGTTCCTGATGATTCCGCCAGGGATTTAAGTGCTGCTTATAAAGCGATTGAAGCATTAACTGTTTTAGAGCAGAAATTTCCCTCTTCCCGTTACGTGACCCCTGCTAAAGATCATATTATTCAAGCTAGGAAGCGATTAGCTGAACACGAGAACTACGTTGCTAATTTCTACTATCAAAGACAACACTACCTATCAGCCTCTTATCGCTATTCCACTCTTTTGCAGGAGTATCAAAATTTAGGGTATGACGAGGAAGCTCTTTATCGTTTGGTTCAGAGCTATTACCATATAAAGATGTACGACAATGCCGAGGATGCAGCCAGACGCTTGTTTAACCAGTTTCCTAATACCAAGTACAAACAAGACGTCAGCGGCCTCTTGGAACTGATGAAAAAAAAGGGGTGACCATTGTCAGCAACTCTAGGTTCTCAACCACAAACTGTTGAGTCGTTATTGCGAATGGCCCAAGAGGATTTAGCTCGTAGCAGTTTGAATTCAGCCGAAAAAGTCCTGGAACAAGCAGTTCTCATAAACAATCAATCCGCAGAAGTTTTTCACTTGCTGGGCTTGGTGTACACGAAGAAGGGTAAGTTTAAAAAAGCAGCTTTAGCTTTTGAGCGGTGTTTGAATCTGGATCCCTTTCATACTGAAGCCGCCATCGCTTTGAGTAGTCTCTACAATGACATGGGAAAGTATCGCGAAGGAGCACAGGTTTTCTCAAAAACAAAAAAACGCCTTGAGAAGCACCAGCCCGGATTTGATCCGCGCATCAATCAACAACTTTCAAAAAGACATGGGGAGCTGGGAGCTTTTTACATGCGCTATGAGCGGTTTCGCGAAGCGTACCATGAGTTCACTAAGGCCCTGAATCTTGAGCCCGATCACCTACAGTATAGTTTACAAATGGCTAAGTGCTTGTTTAAGACCGGGGACAAAGAAGGGGCAATCGCTCTTTTAAGAAAGAGCGCAGAAAAGCACCCGAAGTCACCGGAGCTGAGAATTCAATTAGGAATCTGTTTCCACTCCCAAAAACGGTTGGCCGAGGCACAAAGAGAATGGCTGGATGCTCAGGCTCTCGATCCTGAAAACAAGATGGCGCAAATGTATTTGAGTATGCTTGAAGGTGATATCAACTCCAACGAGAGAAGCTTTACTTAAAAAAGAAACGGCAACTTTGAAAACTCTCCTTCTGGTGATGGCTTTTGTTGGCGGCACTTCTCATGCCGGTTTTCAACTTGATAAGACGCGGCCTCACCTCAACAGTCTGGAAAGCCGTGGTCGATTAGATTGGGCTGATTATCAAGGCGACTTTCTTATTTCACAATCTGCAGAAATCACTGAAAATCCAGCTGCAGAAGTTATCAAGCGCTTAAAGGCGCAACATGAAAAAACAAAAATTCCCCTCGCCAAGGACAAGCCACAGTTTTCTTTACCCCCCTTGTTAATGGAAGGAGGCCAACTCAAAGCTCTCTCCGATTGCAATTTAGAAAAATGTGATGTGAAACTGCAAAAAGAGAGTGAGATTAAGAATCTATTAAGTCAAAAGGAAAAGACAAGAACCTATCGATTACTTTTAGAGCAACGAATAGAAAGCTATTTAAAAGACCGAAAGCTAAAAGGTTACGAAGCCAGAGAAGACAACGTTCCGTTTTTTAAAAAGGCTTTGGACACTACCCGCTTCCTGAAAGCAAGATACCCCAACACTTACAAGCACGTTCTAGGGGATTTTTGGAGAAGTCCAAAGCCCTACTCGTTAGCCAAACAGAATTATCTAAGAACAGAACTCATTCGCCTCACTGGAGAAAAAGCCCAACCTGTTTTTAGGATTACCGACAATGTTGAGTTTAATGAGAATGGTTTTATCATGGTGGAAGTTCACCTATATACAAATCACTTTTTCGATTCATCCTTGAGATTGTTGGAAGTGTTTCCTTGGGAACTCGATCCCCAAAAAGCAGTCTTTATTGTGACGGATGTTATGGAAGTAGATGAGCTAAAGAAAAGTGCCTTGATACGAAACCTTCTTAAATCTCCGATGGAGGAAGCGATTTGCGAATACAGAAAATCAGAAATGAAGGAATTGCGGTGATGCTGTGAGGGTCCCTTCGGCCAAAGCTTTGATAGTCCTTCTTCTGCTGTCGACACTTCAGGGTTTGGCAGCCCCCAAGAAGAAAGTAAAAATTAAAACTCCAAAAAAAGCCCCGAAAGCAAGTGTTTCCAAAACTTCTCCACCCCCCCCTAAAGAAATAGTAGTGGTGCCGCCCAGACAATCTTCCTGGGCCTTCAAAGGTTTGTTTGGCCTAAACCGTTGGGCGGGGTTGGGGTTTTGGAGTGGAATCGGAGTGAACTATATCCCAGAGAATCAAAATCATTTGCGTCTGGGAATAGAAAGTTCCATTTTACTTGTTTCTCAAGGTTCGCTTTCATCATTTTTATTTTCGGCCCAATTTATGCCGGGAAGAAAAAGCTTCTATCAACAGGGAGCTTCTCTTGGTTTTCTTGTGGGTCCAGGATTTTCCGGGGGTGGCCTTCCTAAATCTTCAACCCTCTTTGTGATTCTTGCTGAAGGTGCCTGGAATGAAAAGTTGAGTGAGTTTGTTCAAGTACAGTTAGCACTGAGAGCTGGGAAAATCGGGAGTGAGTGGGCATTCCAGCCAGGAGTCGGGTTAGTGTTTTTTTTGGCCTGAGCCAAAAGAACCTCTACAAATCGTTTCCCGCATCATCTTGCCAACCAAAGTACCGCGAGCCACCGGGATTAAAGACGGGAGAGTCTCTCACCGGAATAATTCGCAGAGTGATTGAGTAGTTAAGACTGCTCCCCTGCTGTGTGCATTCCCATTCCCAATTCATATAGTTTGGAAAACTTTCCACACCTGTTCGGCGATAGGCAGTCCATTTGTTGTCGCTTCGGAGTTTGGAATTGCCCGAGGGAACAGACCAAATTTTTGTATAGTTTTTAGTCTTATCAAAAATAGTTTCGTAAAGTCCCCCAGCAGTATTAGGAAACCCTCCGATATCAGTAATGGGGCCACTAAAGCACCCCACTGGCTTGTCGTCTACTGAGCAATCTAAAGGCGTTGTTTGCCACCGAGAAGTGAAAGTACTACTCGTGCTAGCTAGATAACCATACGGCTGATAACTGATCAGATCGCACTGTGCATTTTGGCTTATGTTAATTACAAAATCTAAAGCACTGTAGAAAAGCTGGGTTTCGGGGATCGCTACCCCACAAGTTAAGTTCCTGGAAGATGCCGGAGAGCTAATGGAGGTTCCTGGCGAAACCTGACAAATATCGTTACTTAAGTCTGCCGCAGTTCCAGTATTCAACAAAAATCCTCCTACCTGCTCAACGAGTTTCACTGGATGAGCTGTGGGGAAAGCTTTACCAGTATCCCCCTCCCAATAACTTTTAATTTGAAGAGAAAAAGGGCTTTCACCGGAACCGAATGCCGCTGAGGAGCTGCTACAGGGCCCTAGAGCCGAACAGGCAGTGAGATTATCTGCATCTTTTAAGTTCTGGCAGCCGGCTAAAAGTAAAAGCACGAAAAGTATCCGCATACTTTCCCCCTAGGAAACCAGACTTCACAATAACTAAAAAGTATGAACGAATTGTGCGCGAAAAATTTGTTTTTAAACGAATTTAGGGAGCTCTAACTTTTTAGTACAAGTCGTCAGTGTAAGTAGTGCTATTCTCAAGGAAATTTCAAAAAGTCGGAAACTCGAGCTGTCAGATGCCTTTCTCACGCTTTAAAAAAAGAATGAAAAATGCAGAACACCTCGTTCTTCGAGCAAGGCTCCCAGTCATGAGGCTCAAAAAAAACAAAGCACTCGTTTCTCAACTGCTTTTTGAAACAGCAGAAAAGTTCAAAGTGAAAATTTACAATAATTCCCTAAATAGCAACCACATCCATCTCTTTGTTAAAGCCCCCACTCAAAAAAGTTTGCATGATTTTCTAAGAGTTCTGACAGGCCAAATCGCGCAAAGAATTACAGGAGCCGTGAGAGGCAAGAAAAACAAAGTAAGCTTTTGGTTACGGCCTGCCTGGAAACGCATTGTTCACTGGGGAAGGGATTTCTTCAATTTGCACCGATATGTCTATCAAAACCAGCTTGAGACACTGGGACTGATTTCGTATCAAAACAGGAAAAGAAAACCGCTGCCCGCACTAAAAACCCTAAGCTATTCGTTTAAAGGCAGCTCGGAAAGGGCTTGGCTTGTTTCCGGACAAACTTAACAGAGTAAGTATGACTTTTTTATTAGAGATCCCAAGTTTAGAAAGAATTTGCTTCTGAAAATTCACCGCTCTCACTGGAAGGACTTGTGCCCGAATTCTTAAACCTTAAATATTCCTCGGCACGTTCCCTCGCAGACGACACTTCTACGGTATTTTTAAAACGAAGTCCTGTGAAGGCATAGAATCCCTGCCAATGACCCCTCAATCCACCAGCGCTTTCTACATTCAAATTGTTACTTAACCCTCTCGAATAAGTGAACCCCACTTGCATTCCTGTCTGGCTGGACAGAGGAAACTCAAAGCCTAAGCCCCCTTGAACCGAAAGCTCGTTACGAGCAAGCAGCTTGGTATCATCTGAAACCAAACCCGCGCTGGTATTCGTGCTGGCATTCATTAAAACGCCATACGCAGGCCCCCCCCCCAAATAGGCTCGAAAACTATTTGAGTTCGTAAGGTACCAACGAAACTGTCCGGAAGCTTCAATGTAGTTAACCGTTGAAGCAGAGGTATCGGTTCTAGCACCTTTTTGAACATAGTGTGCCCCGGGGCTTAGAAACAAAGAAGGAGCAAGCTCAATTTCCCCGAAAAAACCCGCATAAACACCGTTTTCAGAATTAGTAGTTGTGCCATTGGAGATATTTTGAAGTTGATTGAAAGAGCTTAAGCCCCCCACAAATCCATAGCTCCAATCGGAGGAGTTTCCGTAAGCACCCAATCCCAAAACAAAAGCAAGAAAGAAAATGAAGTGTCGATTCATATCATTAGAGTATCACACTAAAATCCATTGCCAAACAGGCTCGTAGAAAGAAAGATAGCGATCAAATCATTGACTTGATTCACGGAGGTAAACTGAAGTGTTCAGCGCTTTAAAAGGTCTAACTTTTGACGATGTGGTTTTGGTGCCTGGCTACAACGGAATTAAATCCAGGCAATTAGTTACGACTGCAGTTTCTCTGAAAGGAAGAGAGTTTTCTCTTCCCCTCATTTCTTCAAACATGGACACCATTAGCGAAGATGCCATGGCCAATGCGATTGGATCTTTGGGGGGGATGTCAATTCTTCATCGGTTTTTAACTATCGATCAAAACGTTACGCTTTTTAATAAAATTCAATTTAAAGACTCAACAGGAATTTCTATTGGAATCGGCGAAGATGGTCTTTTAAGAGCAGAAGCTCTTGTGGCAGCAGGTGCCAGTATTGTTTGCGTAGATGTGGCGCATGGACATTCAAAAGAAGTCAATCGCACAATCAAAGCACTCCGGCAAAAATTTGCCGATAATATTTTAATCATTGCTGGGAATGTAGCGACTTATGCGGGCGCTGATTATTTAGCAGCTGCAGGTGCCGATGCCATTAAAGTAGGCATTGGCTCTGGATCTGTTTGCACTACTCGTGTGAAAACAGGTTTCGGCGTTCCTCAACTCACAGCTCTTCACGATTGTCGACAAGTCGATCGAGTCTTGATTTCCGATGGGGGTATTCGATTTCCTTCTGATGCGGTCAAAGCACTGGCAGCAGGTGCCGATTTCGTCATGCTCGGGGGAATGCTTGCTGGAACCAATGAAACTCCAGGACAAGTTTTGGAGGAAGTCCGCGAGGGGAAGAAATATCACTTTAAGCGATTTCGAGGCATGGCCTCCAAAGAAGCTCAAGACGACTTTATGGGGGGAATGGCTGACTGGAAAACAGCTGAAGGAGTGGCCATTGAAGTCCCAGCTCGAGGACCCGTTAAAGACGTGATCCAAGATCTGATGGGTGGAATTCGCTCTGGAATGACTTACTGTGGAGCCGCAACCATCAAAGATCTGCAACGCAAGGCGCAATTCCTGGAAGTTACGCAAGCGGGACGTATTGAGGGAAGCCCTCACGCGATAGGCCGTTTGACACATTGAGAAAGGCTTTTTCTCTCAATCAAATAGGGCGAGCATCCTATCTAAAAATACATTAAAATTTAGAGATGCGACTTATTTGGGGTGGGTTCGTTCTTTTCTTTCTTTTTTCTCCTTTTCTAAAGGCTGAAACCCTAGGAGGCGGAAAGGGAGGACCGTATATTCAATACAATAATGCATCCCTTTCCAGATTTGATTCCGAAATCGGTGGAAATCCCTTAATCATAGGTGGGCTTGGTTTTGGTTGGGCCAGTAAAAAGTTTCGAATTGGCGGCGGTGGAGGCGGTGGGTTTTTGTGGAGTGGGACCGAATCGGCTCAATTTGGGATTGGATATGGCGGCATGGTGGGAGAGTACATCATTGCCGACTGGCTCCTTGCACGAATGATGATTGGTGGAGGAGGCTATGCAGTTTCTAAAATCATTTCAGAAACAGATACCACTCTCCAAGTGAAGAAGATTTCTTCAGGGGGGTTTATTCTTTTTCATCCTCAAATCGTAGCTGATATCAAAATTGGTCAATGGGCATCACTCGGTTTTTCCATTGGGTATTTTTTGCCAAATATTGCTCGACTTCATAGCCCCAGTTTTTCGATTCAATTAATGTTTGGAAGAATTTAAGGAGGGAGTGTGTCTGTAGGGTTAGTAGATGTTTGTCTTGAAGGTATTCTAATGATTTCTTCAAAAAACAACTCCAAAGTTAATACAGAAGTGGTTTCGGTAAATCTCCAGCAGGCCATTATTCGGTTAGTTGTGCCCATCGCTCTTGGTGAGACAATCCAATGTGTCTTTCAATCCAATCCGCCTATTGAGCTAAAAGCGAGAGTTTTAAAGTTCATGGATTGGAAATCATCGCCCCAATTAGCCTTGATTGAGTTTTCTGAAGTGAGCGTGGAGACCAAAAATAAAATCCAAGAGATGATGGATTATTATTCGCAGCTCAAAAAAGCAGGGGTCCAATTGCACGACACCCCTTCTTCGGAGGGCAAGCTTCCTTGAACAAGACCGCAAGAATTTTGTTTTTTTCATCTGGTCTTGCTCCAGAATATGGGGGCGCTGCCATTTCCGAGGCATCTCTTTGTCAATCGCTTTCGGGTAGAGTTGAGGTGGTTCTGGCTTGTCGTTCTGATCGATGGAATCGAAAATTCCTAAGAGAATTTAATCTAAACAATCCGCTTGAATTTAAGCCAAGAGATTTTTATCAAGCGTGGAAAAATCCAAAGCACACTGTGCGTGCTTGGTTCAAAAATATTGATGTCGTTCACTTAAATGGCCATTGGCGTTGGGAGTATTTCTTTATTCAACAGCTCTGTCGTGAGTTTTCAGTCCCCTATGTCCTTCATCCCAGAGGCATGATGTTAGAGGCTGGCAGAAAACACCAAGTTAAGCGATTGTTTAATCACTTGATTGGAAAGCGTCTTGCTCAAGGGGCTTATAAAATCATTGCCCTCAGTCATTACGAGACCCAACAGCTGAACCCTTACGGAGTCGACAGAAACAAAGTATCCGTTATTCCCAATGGAGTTTGTGGCAATCCAAAATCCATTGAATTCTCTCCAGATTGTCTTTCAGATCATTTTCTGTATTTTGGAAGATTAGAGCATCGCAAGAACCTTTTGTTTCTCTTGGAAGCTTACGAACAGTATCGACAGATGGGCGGCAACAAAAAACTACGACTCAAAGGCCCCATTGAACATGGCTATGAGCAACTGATTCACAAAAAAGTGGAAGAGTTGAAATTGGGCCATCACGTTTCCATCCTGGCCCCCACTTATGGTCCAGATAAGTGGAGACATTTGGGGCAAGCTCTTGCGGTGATTTATCCCTGTGTCGATGAGCCCTTTGGAAGAGTACCCTTTGAAACCCTGCTGGCTGGGGGCCTTCCCATTTTGCCAACCGATAGCGGTGGTGCAGAATATTTACAACCCGTTTTGCCCCAGGCGATTTATCCCAATCGAAACTCACAAGCTTTGGCTGAACGTTTGTTCTGGGCTGAAAAGCTTGAACTCTCCCAAAGGAAAGAGGCACTGGAAGCGGCTCGAGATTGGGTAGAAGAAGCTTTAGATTGGAAAATCATTTCAAAAAAGTTTCTTAACCTTTATTGGGAAGCCATTAGCTCCTGTGCTCTTTCATCTTTGCAAGAAACCGATGATGACTTTCTTGCTTCTCCGCCCACCACCACCCCCGCTTAATTATTCTAAGCTGCTGCTTTAGATTTAGATGCAGTGGTTTCAACCACATCTTGTTGGTAAGCACGAGCTACTTTGATTGCCAAATAGGCCGTTCCGCCAAGACACAAAAACCCAAAGAAAAAAGACCAAAAAGACCCTAAATATTCAACAAGGACAGGTTGAATAAAGCAAGAAATGGGGGTTGCAGACATGAAGAGCATTCTTAGACAAGCATTGATTCCTCCCATTTGAGCACGGGGGATATGAGTTTGTCTCAAGTAGAAAGTTCCCATGGAAAGCAATGAGCTTCCAATTTTTGAGAGGGAAACCCCCAAGGCAAGAGCGACTGGATTTTTAAAAAATATTAAAGAGCTTACCGAAAAAACTGCCATCCAAAGGGTTCCACCCACAAAGCTCCTGAAAAATCCAAAGCGTTGGTAAACTTTGCCTGACATAACAAATCCAATAATTCCCATGGTACCAATCAAAGTTAGAACGTGCGTGAATTCCTGGGCTCCAAACCCTCTTAAAATCATGAAATAATGAGTGATGGTCGGATGATTCGGATTTATCGAAGAGAAATTCCAGAGAAACATCATGACAACAAAGGGTTTAAAGATCGAAGAAGACCAAATAAATTTAAAGCTTCCCGTAAAGTTTGAAGCAATATCCCCTAGAGTAACGGTCCTCCAATGATTTGAGGGCCGTTCTTCTCCTAAAAGCGCATTGAGGTTTCTCATTTTGAGTACAAAGTAAAGAGTCGCGCTGAAACTCACAATATTAAACACAATACAACTCGTGATCCCGACTGAGGCCATCAATATTCCAGCAACGAGAGGCCCTAGTATTTGGATAAGTCTTTGGGAAGAAAGGAACCAGGCATTAGCTTGGGAGAGCTCTCTTTTAGAAACAAGGGCCGGAATTAACTGAAAAGTCGCAACTGTCTCAAACAAAATCATCAGAGTCTTTGCAACAAAGACAGTCAAAAGAAGTGGCCACAGAGCTTGAACCCTCATAAAGTCATAAGGGATAAAGAGAAATAAGCAAACGACTTGCCCCAAATCCGAGTAGAGCATGATCTTTCTTTTGTTAAAATTATCCACCAAATATCCTGTGATAGGAGCCATGAGAAAAAAGGGCAAATGCAGGGCAACCGTTGCAGCAGCTAGAGCGTAAACAGACCCTGTCTTTGCAGCGACATAAACCGGAATAGCCACATCAAAAACGTTACTTCCCAACATGGAAACAGTACTGGCGAGGAGAAAGTTTTTAAAAACAGAATTGGATCGGAGCAAATGGGGCAAATAACGATTCATTTCAATTTTTCGAGGAAGTGGAGAGTTGATACGAAAACATAATAATTTTAGCAAGATATTCTCCTTTTGGGCAGTCCTTTGTTGCGTTGCCCCGCATTCTATTCGGAGGCTTACGATGGACCGGAAAATGGTCTTAAACTCCATTTACTTCATGCCTTGCAGCATATAGGTTTTTAGCATGCCATCGGTTCAGCTTCCTATTACCGCAGAAAAACTTGGGCAAGTTCTGGGCGCCCCGGTCGTTGGGCAGTCCGGCATCCTCATTGAACGGCTCTCCTCCTTGCACGAGGCTCGTTCCGGAAGTTTAGCTTTTTTTTCCGATCCCAAACTGAGAACTCACTTGGATTCCCTCGAAAAGGGAGTGGTCCTTTTAGCTAACGAAAGTTTAGTCGAGCAAACTCTGCCAGTGACTGTAGTCGTAGTTAAAGAACCTAAAAAGACTTTTGCTGAAATAGCTAGAAACATAACGGCTCGGGCTCCTTGGAATGGAATTTCAAAGCAGGCCAGTATTCATCCCACTGTAAAACTTGGAAAAAATGTGACTGTGGGTCCGGGCTCAATTCTTTGCGAAAATGTTTCTGTGGGAGAGGGAACTCTCATTTATCCTTCCGTTTATCTAGGACCGAATGTGGTCATTGGAGACCAGTGTGAACTCCATCCGTTTGTCACACTTGTCAGTCAAGTAGTCGTTGGAAACAGAGTGAAGATTCTATCTGGAAGCGTCTTAGGCTCCATGTATCGTGACTGGGAAAC
>OGVY01000070.1_pt1 | contig 16707 bp, 16 predicted proteins | sample 1575871 | NCBI WGS metagenome assembly OGVY01 (sample SAMN07581536, study PRJEB24739) | freshwater metagenome
CGATCTGTTTCCCAGTCACGATATGCGCTGTGAGATTGTTTGTGAAGTTTGGAAACTAGACCCTCCCTACTATGTTCAATACGATTTTGTTCTAGCTAAAGGCATTGGCTCAAAGCTTTCTTCATCTTCTGGCAATTTGATTACTCTTGGGGAAGCTCTCCAAATTTATGAACCAGCTCTGATTCGATATTTGTTTGCAAGCAGAAAACCCAACTTAGACTTTTCTATTGCTTTCGACTTAGATGTCATGAAGGCTTACGATGACTTTGACAGGTGTGAGCGGATTGCTTTAGGGGTGGAGCCTGCTGAAGAAAAAAAGCTGCACTATGAAAAACGCATTTACGAACTTTCTCGTGTGGAATTTGGGCCTCTACCCAAACAAGCGCCTTGCCAATTTCCCTTCAGACACCTTTGCAATGTTCTTCAAATTCAGGAAGGGGATATCGAGAAAACCAAGAACTACTACCAGAAATTGATAGCTTCCGAGCAAGATGAGAAACGATTTTTTTCCAGAGCTCAACGAGCTTGGAAATGGATTTCTGAATACGCACCAGAGGAATTTCGATTCAAACTCCAATTGGAACCTAAAACCAAGACGCAATTTCCAGAAATCACGAAAGAATTGGTTCACTTTTTGAAAGATTGCCCTCAGGACCTGAGTGAAGAAGTTTTAGGCAATAAAACCTGGGAAATCATGAAAAAGCATGGAGTTGAGGGAAAAGTTTTTTTTAAAGATATTTACCAAGTGCTCGTGGCAAAACCTAATGGCCCAAAGTTAGCTCCTTTTCTCCTGACTATTGGGACTCAAAGAGCTGCAGAAATTTTAGAAAAATCACTTCCGTAATTTTTTTACCAATAAGTTGTTGTGACGGTACAGTCCGAAAGGATTTTTACCAAACAACTGATTCGCTCATTTTTTTCCCTGGAATCTCGATTGAGCAGTCGAGTCTCGGCAGGTGTTTCTAGACTCAAAGCTTCATTTCCCTTAAGAAGAGTCATGACGCATTTCCCACAAACTGCTTCAGAACTGCACGAGGAAGCCACCGGCAGGCCCACTCTGCACGCAGCATCAAACAACAAAGTTCCGCTAGGAACTAGGACTGTTTTTCCACTAGGTTCGAAGGTCACAATAGGCATATCGAAATTTCGTCAAATTGGGTAAACTAGTAGAATCTTACCTTAAACCAACGAGTTCCCCATGGAAAAAATGGAAACACCGCGTGCTTCATCGTTAGGAGTCCTTTCCGACTCTCAAAAACAAATTCTAACTGAAGATTCCAAATCCTTAGAAAAAGTTTTGAAAGAGATTGGAAAACTGATTGTAGGTCAAGAGAACATGGTGCGCTCCTTGCTTTTGGGCCTTCTCACCGAGGGACATGTTTTATTAGAGGGCCTTCCCGGTCTTGCCAAAACTCTAGCAGTAAAAAGTTTAGCTTCTGTCTTTGATGCGCATTTTCAGCGAATTCAATTCACCCCCGACTTACTCCCCAGCGATTTGATTGGCACTATGATTTACCGGCCTGAAACGCAGGAATTTATCCCCAAAAAGGGTCCCATTTTTGCCCATTTGATTCTTGCTGATGAAATCAATCGAGCCCCAGCAAAAGTGCAAAGTGCGCTGCTAGAGGCCATGGCAGAGAAACAAATTACTTTAGGGGAGAAAACCTACTCTCTTGACTCTCCATTTTTGGTCCTTGCTACTCAGAATCCAATCGAACAGGAAGGCACTTATACTCTCCCCGAAGCTCAATTGGACAGGTTCATGTTCAAAGTCAAAGTGGGATACCCTTCTCGGGAGCAGGAGAAAGAAATTATTGAAAGAATGGGGAAGAATGCTCCTCCGTCTGTTACTCAAGTTCTTAAGATTTCAGATATCAACCGAATGAAAACGCAACTAGATTGGATTTATTCAGATCCTCGAATTGAGGATTACATTTTGCGTTTAGTTTTAAGCACCCGAAAAGAAATTGAAATGACTCCGCAGGAAGCTTCTTCTGTTGGACTGAAAGAAATTCGACAGTACATTCGAATTGGTGCTTCTCCAAGAGCATCCCTCTTTTTGCACCGGGCAAGTAAAGCTCGAGCGTTTCTGGATGGAAGAAATTATGTTAGCCCCGATGATGTCAAAGCGGTGGCCCTGGAAGTGCTTCGTCACCGAATGATCCTGACTTTCGATGCGGAAACACGGGGATTTAATCCAGATCAACTGATTTCAAAACTCTTAGAAACAGTGGCAGTTCCCTAAATGATTTATGACTCCCGCTTTTCATTTTCGCCCTGAGCTCCTTCATGCTGTGGACTCCCTTCATTTTGCTTCGAAGCGAAAGCTTTCCTCCTCTTTTGTGGGGACGAATGAAAGCCCACATCGAGGAGCAGGAATGCAATTCAAAGAGTTTCGGCAGTATGAATTTGGAGATGATGTCCGACATATCAGCTGGACAACGACCGCAAAGACAGGAAAACCCATGCTCAAGCTCTACGAAGAGGAGCGTGAAATCAACGTGCTTCTCATTCTGGACACCAGTGGATCCTCTTTATTTGGTTCTAAAGACCAACGAAAAATTGATATGTACAGTGAAGTTCTTGCTCTTTTGGGCCTGAGCTCATTACAAGCTGGGTTTCGCTTTGGAAGTCTTTTTTTTGATTCAGAAGTTCACAGCTACAAACCCCCATCCAGAAAAAAAGAGGAAATTCTCTTCTCCTTAAATCACCTGATATCGCTGGATCTTCACAAACGCACCAGTGACTTACGCCCTGCCATCCAGTTTTGCCTTCGCGCACTCAAACACCGAAGCCTTATTGTCGTTCTCTCTGATTTTTTGCTACCCCCCTTCCAAGACGAAATCAAAGCCTTGGCTCTCAAACATGAAATCATTTTTTTACAGGGTTTTGATGACTCAGAGCGAATGCTGGCCAGTCGAGGAGTAGCGGAAATTTGTGATCCAGAGACAAGCCATTTCTTTTTGTTGGATTTTGAGTCTTCAGCTTGCCGTAAAGCTGTTTCTCAATTTTATGCTGGATTCACTGAGCAACTTGAAAATATTTCGCGTGAATGCCATGCCGATTTTCTTCCATTGAGTGTTCAAGATGATTACTTGCAAAGACTCGTTACTTTTTTTAATCGCCGTTAGCTTTTTAGAAGCTTCCAGCGCATTTTCTTTTTCCTTTTCTTTGGATCGAAGTACGGTCCAAGTGGGAGAAGCCGCTTCCCTGCGCGTGTTTGTTCCTTTTTCTAAGGATGCTGAGCGGCCTTTGGTTTTTGATGACCTCCTCACCCGCCACAAAAAATTAAAAGTCCTAGAGCAACAAGCACAAAGAACCCCCGAGGGACACCAGCTCATTTTTGAAATAACTGCGTATGAGCCCAATGAATATCGAATTCCCCCCATTCAAATAAAAATGGGACCCGATACTTTCTCTACGGAGGCTTTGTCTCTGCAAGTTATTACCACGCGCCAAAAGGAAGACCTTGATATTCGACCTGAGTTTGAACCTCTTAAAAAGCCCTTCCCCTGGCGAACATTCTATGCAGCAGCAATGTGGATTTTAGTTGGTTCAGTTCTTATTTGGTGGTCTCGATGGGCGCTTTCAAAGGTGTCTTTGAAAAGACTGTTTTTCTCCCTTCGAAATCTCTCTTTACCAAAATACGAGTCTCGTAGAGCCTGGCTCAAGTTAGAAATCAAAAGAATTAAAAATCGATTAGCATCAGAGAATCAGCAAAGCGACATTCTAGATGACGCTTTTTTCACGCTCAAAAGGTTTTTTGAGAAAAGCTTTGGAAAACCTGTCCCTTCCTGGACTCAAAGTGAAATTCAAGCAAGACTCCAGGACACTCTAAGGAAAAAACATTTGACTGAGATCTGCTACGAAATAGAAAGGCTTCAGTATTCCACTGCTGACAAAACTAATACACATCAAAAAATTCAGGAACTTCTAAACAAAATGGAAAAGGAGCTTCTGTGAACGGAATCCAATGGCTCTTTGAGGAAAGCTTTTGGGGACTGTTAGCCCTACTCTTTGCAGGACTTTTCTTTTTGATTAGGTCCAAAAGCGACCGAAATCCGCTTCTGACCAAAATGCCGGGTCCTTGGCGAGAGCTCGAACGCTTTATGAGGAGAACCCGTTGGGCTTTTCGCCTTCTTTTTTTAGGACAGATCCTGGGATTAGCTTTTCTTATTTTGGCTCTTGCTCGACCCGTCCGCACAAAAACACAGATCAAAAAGGAAACTGAAGGGATTGACATTGCAATTGTTCTAGATGTTTCGGAAAGCATGGATGCCGAAGATCTGAGCCCTTCACGAATTGTTGCAGCAAAACAAGTCATCCGAAACTTCATTTCACAGAGGCAAAATGATCGGATCGGTTTAGTGATTTTTGGAGGAGAGTCTATCATGCGTTCCCCCCTAACTAGAGACTTTGATTTTCTTCTAGGACAAGTGGAGGAAGTAAAACTTCGAGAGCTGAAACAAGGAACTGCGATAGGGCTGGGACTCACCAATGGGATTGCTCGACTCAGAAAGAGCCATTCCAGAAATAAAGTCGTTATCCTTCTCACTGATGGCGATAGCAATGTGGGATCAGTGAACCCAATGACGGCTGCCAAGCTTGCCCAACAAGAGGGGATCCGAATTTACACAATAGGCATTGGCCAAGAGGATAGAGTGGTAGTCCCCATTTATGCTCTAGACGCTCAAGGAAAGAAAACCCATCTGATTGCGCAAGTTCCCTCTTACTTAAATCCAAAACTACTGAAAGAAATTTCTGAGCTGACGGGCGGACAGAGTTTTATGGCTCGAGACACGGGAATGCTCTCCAGAGTTCTTCAGGAAATCGATAAACTTGAAAAAACAAAAGTCACGCTCTCAGCACTTACAGAGATTGAAGAACTTTTCATCTATCCTGGTCTTTTCGGCCTGTTTCTTATGGCATTTGCCTTTCTTCTTATGGAAACAAGATTTCAAAGAAAGCTAAACACTAGAAAAACCCATGGCCTATCAACTAGCACAACCTGAAGTGCTCTGGGGATTCCTCCCCTTAGGAGTCTTTTGCCTGTACCTACTTTATCGAAGAAGTGTATGGCCTGAAGGCTTTTCCTGGAGACGCTTTTGGCTCACTCTGCTCGCATTTGCTTTTGGAATTCTCGCTATGTCACGCCCTCAAGGAGGAGCCTTAAGCAGCACTCCTGAGCCTTTATCCTCTCACCTTTTTTTAGCAGTTGATGTTTCCAATAGCATGCTTGCTGAAGATACTCTTCCTAATCGATTGCGGTTCTCAACTCTCTTTATTCAAAAACTGTTAGAGTCTCTTTCGAAACCCAAAGTGGCCCTGTACCCTTTTGCTGCTACTGGCTTTTTGCAGCTTCCTCTCACGAGCGATGTTTATGCTCTCAATGAATCTTTAGGGGCTTTAGAACCTTCCATTACGTCAAGCCAGGGGACGGACCTCAATGAAACTTTAGCAGGGCTCCTTAAGACCCTTCAGAGAGCAGAGTCTGTTTCAGTTGAACGGCACGATGATTGGCACACACCAAGAATTGTTCTTTTTTCGGATGGAGAATCCCATGCCAAAATGGATTCCGGCATTCTTAAGGAATTTGAAAAGAAAGGGATCCCTATTTTCACCGTGGGTGTTGGAACCGAAGAAGGAGCCCTGATTCCAAAGGAAGTGCTTCCCTCCGGCATGCCTGTCAAAACAAAGCTTGAAACGGAGGCCCTTCGGTTGATTGCCACAAAAACGGGAGGGGCTTACTTTTCTGGAACTTTCGAGAACCTTTCTGCTCTAGCCAATCAATTGAATTCTTCGCTTCGGTTTGGGAAACGCAAGACCCAATTCAAAGTCCAAACTGAACTCTTTTCTTTTTTCCTTTTTCTCTCTGTTTTCTTTTTTGTTTCTGAATTTTTCTTTGGGCGCTGGCAGTACGTTATCCGAACGCTTCTTTTTATTGTTTTTGCAACCCATTCTGTCAATTCGCTGGCGGAAGATGATCAAGAAAAGGGCATTGCTGTCTACAACCAAGCACTCAAGGAAAGTGGACAAGGAAATTTGCAAAAAGCTGCCGAGCTCTTTGAAGAAAGTGCCTTGTTGATTCACGACGTAAGCAACAAGAAAAAAGCCCTCTTTAACCTGGGGAATGCTTTTCTCAAAATGGGAGATCCTGAACAAGCCCTCGAATCCTATCAAAAGGCTTATCGGCTCATCAGCCCCTCGGAACCTTTTCAACAGCTAGCTAATCAGAGGATTTCAGAAAACATGGCGCTGGCAGCTCAAGCTCTTGAAATGCAGAAACAACAGCAGCAAGAAGGGGATGCCCAATCAGGGGAGGGGAATAAAGCCCCTGGGGAAGACCCCAAGGGACCCAAACAATTTGAGGGAGACACTTTAAACGAGAATCAAAAACAAAAACTTTTCGACCTCATAGCCAGTGAGGAAAAGCAGACTCAGAAGAGGTTACGCGAAAAAACCACTCCCCCTCCAAGTTCAAAGGGGAAACCATGGTAAAGCTAGCTGTTTTTGTTCTCATGACTTTATCCCTTTTTCTAAAAGCGGAAAGCTTATTCACTCTGACCACTGAACTTTCAAAAGAGAAAGTCTATCAAGGAGAGTCTTTTACAGTTACTTTCTTCTTAGAAAGCTCGGAAGACAGAATCGTAGAAGTGGAAGTAATGAAGTTTCCGGAGTTTCGTGGGTTTTGGAGTGAAAATATTCTTTTAAGACAAGGTCCCCTTCATGTGATGTCCCTTGGGAAAAAGAAGGGGCAAAGCCGAGCAGCTGTGGGATCGTACAATGTACAATCTATTCTAGGGACTTCGTCTCCCAGTATTGAACCTATGAAAATTTTAGTGCGCACGCAAGATTCTAGTCCTCTTTCACTTGAATCTTCTCCAGCTCCCTTGGTACTTCTTCCCCTTCCCTTCATTCCCGTTCCGTTGAGTCCTTTTTCCTTTGTGGGAGCCGTGGGAAACTTTCGACTTGCTTTTGAAAGAACTCAAATTCCCTATCGGGCAGGCCAGCCGTTTTTAATCCGAGGGGAGCTCTCTGGAGAGGGAAACTTCTCAGAAATCAGTTCCCTTCCGCTGGAGTTACCCCCTTCTGTGAAATTGATTTCAGAGCAAGTTTTTTCAGACTCCCAATATGGACGAAGCAGAAAGGTCTTTGAGTGGTCGCTTGAAACTCAAGAAAAGGTTTTGGAGGATTGGAATCCCGGAAAGGTTTTATATTTTGATCCTGTTAAAAGGGCTTATCAGCCACTGGCCTTCCCTTCTTTTTCTTTTGTTCTTTTGCCCGAAGTGATTCTTCCGGAAAGTGTTTTACCCAAAGTGTCTGTTGAGTTTTCTTTAGAGCCCCATTGGACAGAGAGCCGTCCCTGGTTTTTGAGAACCCCCTTTTTAGTAGGGCAGATCTTACTCGCTTTGCTCCTGATTGCTGTTACGATTTGGGTTCAAGTACGGCTCCAATTCGATGAAAGGAATCAGAATCCGAAGATTTTAAGAAAAAGGCAGAAGAAGCAAGCACAGCAGGCTTTCGCAGATCAAAACTGGAGCCTTTTCTTCCCTTTAGCTATCTCTTTGGCTCAGACTCTTTCAAAAACAGATCCCAGTCTCACGGAATCTCTCCAACTTCTGATTCAAGCAGAAGGAGAATTACGATTCAGTCCTGAGAAGAAATTATTTCTTTCTCCAGAATCCCTACAAGGGGCCTGGCACAGAATCCATAGAAACCTCTGATTTTACATATCTTTTTGCTCCTACTGGGTCTTCTGAAACACGAGAAGCAGGATCAGTTGACTTCTGTAATCATTTCCATAGGATGCAGTCCCACACCCCGGTGTTTTGAGGAGGAAGAACATGGCCAGAATTACCGTAGAAGATTGCTTGGAAAAAATCCCTAACCGCTTTGAACTCATTCATATTGCAGCCAAACGAGTGAAACAATTGGCCAAAGGTTCCAGGCCTTTGATCCAAAACCCTCACAACAAGCCCGCCGTTATTGCTTTAAGAGAAATTGCCGGAGGCTCGGTTTCCACAACACACGAGCCTGACATCGATTCTGTTGGTGCTGAGTAAGACTTTTCTCCTCAATGAAAATGAAACTGTCTTCTACTTCCCTTCTTCTTTTCCTGCTTCTGGGATTGGGCAGTTGGTATTTCATTTACGAAAAAACAATTCGCGTCGAAAAAAAGAAAAATGAAGAGAGCTCCTCAAAGCTCATCTCCTACACTCCGGAGGAAATTCAGGAACTAGAAATCCTTTATCCTGATTCCCCCGCTATTTTCCTTAAAAGAGCGGGTGATAAATGGCTCATCACTTCCCCAGTGGAAGATGAAGCAGACTCTTCAAGCATCACTTCATTGGTTACTTCTCTTACCAATGCAAAAGAGGAAAGAATTATCGAAGAAGCTCCGTCCCAATTAGAGCCTTTTGGCTTAGACAAACCGCAACTCACTTTAAAAATTTCAAAAGATGCTGCTTCTCAGGAAGTTTTGAAGTTTGGCTCGCAAACACAAGTGGGGTTCGGTGTTTATATCCAATCCGCTTCAAAATCTAAAATCATCAAGACGAGTAAAGCCCTGCTAACCGCTTTCCAGAAATCTTTATTGGAATTGAGGAACATGCATTTAGTCCATTTGACTTCGCCTCAAATTAAAGAAGTGGAGTTTCAAGGAACTCACGGCCGGTTTCTTGTGAATCGCTCTGAAGAGGGGAAGTGGTTTATTCAGGGTTCCCCTGTAAACGAAACTCGCTGGAACCGATTTTTATCCAGTTTGACTCAACTCAAAGCAAAAACCATAGCAGCTGAAAAGGAAACAAACAAAAGTTTTGGCTTGGAAAAGCCTCTACTTAAAATTTGGATTTCAGAGGGTTCTGACAAACCTAAAAAGGCCATTTGGTTTTCTCAAATCAGAGGACAATATTTTGCCAAGTCCGATGACAAACCTATCGTTTATGAATTGGATAAAAGCGCTCTGGAGCCGCTCCATCTCAGTTCATCGGAGCTAAAAGATGACCACATTCTTTCACTGAACCGATTTTCTGTGAGCCGAATTCTCATTACAAAAGCTGATAGCAAGTTGGAGCTGACAAAGGAAGGAACGCTTTGGAGGTTTTCCGATTTGAAACCAGACGAAAAAGTAGATCCGGGTAAAGTGGAAAGTTACTTAACCCAACTGCAAGATTTGACCGGTAAAGTGATGGATGAGGGGCAACCTGCAGTTCCGGTAAAGCCTCAGCTTACTGTCGAAGTTTTTGAAAATAAAAACAATCAATTTAGCGTGGCAGGTAAAATCGAGTTGGAAAAACCGATAAACCGGTTTTCAAAGGGAAAAAGCTCATACTTACCGCTCTCATGGCGGATTCCTTCAAGCTCTTTTCAGAGCTTAGATAAAAACAGATCTGACTTTTTAGAAACTCCAAAAGACAAAAAAACTGAGGAGAAAATCTTAGAAAAGGAAAGAGGCTAATATGGCGTTATCATCTTTGAAAGGAAAGTGGGCAGTGGTACTGGGTGCCTCCAGTGGATTTGGAGAAGCTATTTCCCTCCGACTAGCTGAGGAAGGGGTTCACATTTGCGGAGTTCACCTCGATAGAAAGTCAACTCAACCTCATGTGGAAGAAGTCATCAAAAATATCGAATCAAAAGGGGTAAAGGCTCTGTTTTTCAATGTGAATGCTGCCGACAAGGAAAAAAGAGCTGAAGTCATTTCAGAACTCGCTAAAATGGCTCCTCAAGGAATTCATTGCTTAGTCCACTCGTTGGCTTTTGGAAGCTTAAAGCCTTTTATTGGAAAAGAAGATAAGGATCACGTTTCTCAAGAGGCACTTGAAATGACTTTAAATGTGATGGCGAATAGCTTGGTTTATTGGACTCAGGATCTTTTCCGAAACCAATTATTGAGCTCTGGAGGGCGAATTTTTGCAATGACTTCATCAGGAGGCACTCGAGTATGGCCCACTTACGGTCCCGTTTCTGCAGCTAAAGCTGCTTTGGAGTCTCATTGCAGACAACTGGCTTTGGAGCTAGCTCCTTACGGAGTGACAGCTAATGCAATTCGGGCTGGAGTCACGGATACTCCTGCTCTGAGAAAAATACCGGGAAACGATTTGATGATTGAAATGGCTCTACAGAAAAATCCCCACAAAAGACTCACAACTCCAAAAGATATTGCCGACGTTGTAGTGCTTTTACTTCATCAAGAAGCTTCTTGGATCTCGGGAAATGTTTTAGGAGTTGATGGCGGAGAAGATATTATTGGGTAAAAATCCTGGACCTTAGCGCTTCGGGATTTTTTTATCGATAAACCGAAGGGCTTTAATCAAATCATTATCCTCACCGAAAGTGAGCGACTCTTGTTCAGGATCGTAAGAAATTTGAAGGCCTGAATAAACGTACTTTATTTTTTTGTTCTTGGCTTTTGGAGAACTAAAAACTGCTATCATGAAATTAAAAGTGGTTTCATCTTCGTGTTCGAGTCCGATTCCTTCATAGCCCAGATCTAAGAGCATTCCCATCACTTGCTCGTAAAGCGGCGAACGAGGCGTTTCAATGGCTGGAGGGACTGAATCAGCTGGTTCCAGAACGGATGAAGTAGCTGGGCTTTCAGGTGTCACTACTGGAGAGGAACTACACCCCGTTCCAAGAATCAAAAGCATTCCAAGCAGTAAAAAACCATGTTGGCTCATTGCATTACCCTTTTATCATCTAGCGACATGAGATTTATAAAGAGTTTACCACAATCAGCCGAAAAACAAGGAAGTAGACCAATAAAATTTGAGGACCCATATGAAGCACTTAATGGTTTTTACATTTTCTTTCTTAGCGTCGTTTGCTTTGGCTCAAACGGAGATAAACCTTAAAAAGTTTCGTTTAAAACCCGGAACCTCACAAGATTTTGAAAGAATGGTACTTGAATTTTCAGGACCTTCCGTAGACGAAGAAGTTAAAGTAAAGAAAGTTTCCTCTGCGGTGGAACAGGATGTTTCGATACAAGTTTCGAATGTTCAGTGGATGGGAGCGATTCCCGAAAGCCAAATGAATGAAACATTCGAAAACAAAAGGCAGTTCATGGGGCCTTTAGTGATCAACACCGATATCCCTCAAAATGGTTTTACGCTGCGTCTTTTAGTGAAGAACCCCGACCATGAAGTAGATGCTTTTTGGCTCTCAAAACCTACTCGTCTAGTGGTAGACGTATTTCCGAAGAGCTCTCCTCGAATGGCCAATAGGAGCTTTGTCCCTTCTCTGAGAAAAACAGCCTCGATGCCAGCGCTAAAAACACCCAAAGTGAGAAGTCAGAAGGCTTTGATGGCAGTCGAAACTAAAGGTGAGCCCAAACCCGAAATCAAACCTGAAAGTATTTTTTGTTTTCTTTCTAAAGCTCAAATGAGTCCTTCAGTCGCCTATGAACCCTGGAGAGGTTCAAGCTCTTCAATCCCTTTAGAAGTGCGAAATCCCTCTGCAGCCGAAGGCGAACAAAAAGAAGGAATTGTTTGTTTCCCTGCCACTTCGCGAGTGCATCCCCAGCTGAATTTTGACAAGGCAGAAAATCCCTTAAGCAGCCCAATGACAGAGCCCAGGAATCCTGCCAGTGAATCAAAACCTCGGGCATTTAATCCATTAACTTCCGAAAAAGAAACTGTTCCACCCTCTCTGGGGGCAAACTTTGAAAAAACAATAAAAAGAGCTAATCCGGCAATTCTTTTGCCTCCCTATCGGTAGAGTTTTTAATTTACCCGCTCTTGAGAAACCGGCATACTCCCTAGCAGTGCGCAAAAAAAAACACCGTTCTCGCTCTCAAAAACATCAACAGCGACGTCAGTTTTCCCAGAAAAAAACTCGTTGGGTTGGCAGAGTCCAAAAAAACCCGAGAGGTTTTGCTTTTGTGATACCCCAAGACGGGACTCAAAAAGATACTTACATTTCTTCGCGCGAAGCCCGCGCTCTGATGAATGGGGATATTGTAGAGTATCAAGTCCTTTCTCAGGGAAAAAGAAGAGAAGGCCAAATTGTTCGGATTCTGGAAAGGGCTTGTAAAAAAGTATTAGGCCGTGTGGAAAAAGATCGAAACCGTTTTTTCTTAGAAAGTGCTGAAGGGGACTTTTTAGAACTTGAGAATGTGAAAGCCGGCCAAGTGGGCTCGTGGGTCATCGCAAAAGTGACCGATTACCCCGATCTCGACCAACCAGGACTTGCTCGAGTCGAGGAGCTTTTAGGCAGTCAACTCAAACCTGAACATGACCACTTGATTACCATTTCTCGTTTTGGAATTGAGGAAAATTTCCCCAGCCCCATTTCCAGTGAAATTTTAGATGTTCGATTAGCAGCCACCCAAGAAATCCGAAATCCTGATCCTGCGAGAAAAGACTTAAGAAAAATTCCTTTTGTCACCATTGATGGTGAAGACGCTAAGGATTTCGATGATGCGATTAGTGTTGTTGAAAACTCAGGCGCAGATGCTTTCACGTTAAGAGTGGCTATTGCCGATGTCAGTTTTTTTGTTCGTCCCGATTCTCGATTGGACGAAGAAGCTCAAAGACGAAGTACGAGCATTTATTTCCCGGGCTATTGTATTCCCATGTTACCTGAAGGCCTTTCTAATGATTTGTGTAGTTTGAATCCTCAAACGGACAAGCTCGTTTTAGTTGCTGAAATCATTTTTGATCATCAGGGAAAAATACGAAAGACCCATTTCTACGAAGGGATCATTAACACGCTGGCTCGGCTTACTTACACTCGAGTCCATCAGTGGTTTGAGGGTCAGACGGGATCCATTCCCGATTCCTGTCAGGAGCTCTTAAAAAGCTCTAAAAAGCTTTTTGAAATTCTCTCAAGACTCAGAAAAGAAAGAGGCGTTTTGGATTTTCAACTTCCTGAGTGTCGATTCGAACTCGATAAACTGGGCCATCCCCTGAAAGCTCTCCCCTTTCCGCAATGGGAAGCTCACCGACTCATCGAGGAATTTATGATTATGGCCAATTCAGTGGTTGCAAAAAAACTGACGGAGCACCATTGCCCCTCGCTCTACCGAGTGCACGAAGCCCCCATGATTGAAACGATTGAAGAGTTAAATCACCTTATGAAGAGCTTAGGGTTTAGCACAATGCTTAAAGAAGTTTCTCCTTTGGCTTTTTCGGCGATTTTGGCGAGTACTGCTGGCCAGAAAGGCTCTAAAACCCTTCATAAAGCAATTTTAAGAGCTCAAAAACAAGCACGCTATGAGCCAGAGCCAAAGGGACACTTTGGTCTAGCTCTCAAAGACTATACGCATTTTACTTCGCCCATTAGACGATATCCCGATCTCGTGGTGCACCGCGCCCTAAAGCGCTTCATTCTCCCCAATAAATTTACCGATAAGGACAATAACTCCGAGGAATTAGTGCGGTTAGGAGAAATCACTTCCGAAAGGGAGCGCCGGGCAATGGAAGCTGAGCGTTTCATTGTAAGAAGGAAACAGTGCTGGTTCATGCGAGACCGCTTGGGTGAAATTCTTTCGGGGACGATCTCGGGAATTATTTCTAAAGGATTTTTTGTGGAAATTGAGCAATTTGCTATCGAAGGCTTTGTTCCGCTGGAATCCCTCTCCGGCATGTACGAATTTGATGAACGCCGAGGCTGCCTGCGCCGACGTCCTGGACACTCCACGATTCATATTGGCGACAAAATCGATATCCAAGTGGTTTTAGTAGATATCGAAAACAACGAAATTACATTTTCGCCTGCTGAGAAGAACTTATGAAAGTCCTTTCCACTGCAGCTCAAATATCTCAAGCCTTTAAGAACGCAGGAAGGCTTCGTGAAATTTTAGCTGTGTTAGTGAGCACGGGATTTCTGGATCTTATGAATCGGATGAAGCTCTCTCGATTCTTACCAGAGCGAGCGACTGCGGATCCGGACTTTAAAGACCTCCCTCTTCCTACTCGCCTTCGCATTGCTTTTGAAAAGTTGGGCCCTGGATTTGTGAAGTTGGGACAGCTTTTAGCTTCTAGACCCGACCTCATTCCCGAAAATTTTGTCGAAGAGTTTTCTAAACTTCAAGACCAAGTAGCGACTCTTCCCTTTGATGAAATCAAAAAACAAATCGAATCTGAACTCAATCAGCCTTTAGAAAATGTTTTTGAAAGCTTCGAACAAGAGCCTTTGGCTGCTGCCAGCATTGCTCAAGTCCATGCAGCTGTCCTTCGAGGTGGTCAACCCGTTGCTGTAAAAGTCCAACGCCCTGGAATAGATAAAATTTTACATACGGATGTTTCTATTTTGAGAGGGCTTGCGAACCTTCTCGAAAATTATGTTCCGGAAACTCGTCCTTTCAATCCTCAAGGGCTCGTGGAGGAGTTTTTCCACACTATTCTCTTCGAGCTTGATTTCCGAGTTGAAGCTAACAATATTCGCAAAATTAAAGGCCAACTGAGCCGATCAACTCAAGTGGCAATTCCAGAAGTCTATACTCATTTTTCGAGTCAGAAAGTTTTGGTTCTTGAGAAATTCAATGGGATTCGATTTTCAGACAGGGAGCAAATCCTTGCCAAAGGAATTGATCCTAAAACGATTATTGAGACAGGGGCAGATGCTTTTTTTCAAATGGTCATGCGTAATGGGCTTTTTCATGGGGATCTTCACGCGGGAAATCTCTTTGTCCTTCCCGATGGCCGGATTGGGATAATCGATTTTGGAATTGTCGGAAGACTAAGCCGACGGGTTCAAGACAGTATCATTTCCATGTTTATTGCGATCATGGACGAGGATTACGAGACCCTGGCGACTGAGTACGTGACTTTGTGTAGCCCCACTGGCGATACTGATATTACTTTGCTCCAGAAAGATTTGATGGACACGATTTCGCCTTATGTCGGTTTAGTCTTAGGTGAAGTAAATGTGGGAAAGCTCCTCCTTCAGTCCACAGGCATTGCAGCTAAGCATCACTTGAAAGTTCCCAGAGAGCTCATGTTGCTTTTCAAAGCAATCATGACCATCGATGGACTCGCAAAAAAATTAGATCCTGATTTTGATATTTTGCAATTAGGAAATCGCCTAGCAAAAGAAGTGGTTGCTTCTCGCTATAGCAAAGAAAGGGTTACCAAAGATCTCATCATTCTCGCTCGGGATCTTCAAGACACTCTGGAAACTTTTCCCAAGCTCCTCAAGCGTTTTTTGAGGAAGTGGTCTCAAAATAATTTTGCGATTGAAATCAAGTCCAAAGAAGCTGAACTTTTACCTCATGCCATTTTAAGTTTTACTTATTATTTTCTAGTCGGTCTCGCTTCTGTAGCTTTACTGGGTCTTGGTGCGCTTTTCTGGGTTCATTCGGCTGGCCCCTTGGTCTTTGATTTTTCCCTGTGGAGTGCGCTATGCTGGTTTTTTGCATTTTATTTGCTTGGGACCAGTTTATGGAGTCTCTCAAAATACAAGCGCTAATCGGTCTCCTTGTTTTTTTAAGCTCAAGGGCTCTTAGTCTTCCAAGTTGGGTGCAACCTTCCCCTTCTTTAGCTTATATTAGTCTTCAACGAGAACTTTCTCTAAAAAGTGGAGATTTTTTCAAGCGTGTTGTGAGGCGGGTTGGGAACAACACCATTGATTTAGAAGGTTATGCTGCTCTGGGTGGGACTCTTCACAACTTTTATGAAATCGCAAAAGATGTCCCTAGCTATCGCCAATGGGCCCTAAATGGAATCAATCAAAAGCCGGGCGGTGGGAAGTACCTAGTACAAATTCTCGACCTGAAGCCTCATCCCAAACGAACTCATGTCCTAGGAGCTCTTTTTGGAATCAACTTCCCTGGAATTCAGGCTAAAGTGGAAAAAGATTTTTTAATTCATGTGGGAAAGGACCGCCAGTCGGTGACAGTTGCTTGTGAAAGTCTCCAAGTTCCCGATTTGATCTTGAGTTCTCTTCATGGCTTCATCACTGCTTTTGAAGCACCAAAGAAAAAGGAACGACTGTGGATCTACTTCAAAGGACGTGCGCTTCTGCGATCTTGGCTTTTGTATCAAGCTCTCCCTGAGAAACTACTCAGCACCGAATCTTCAGAAAGAATTCAAACCGTTTTAGATAATTTCACCGGAGAAGAAATTAAAAAACCGTTCAAATAGAATCAAATCCCCAAAGAAAGAAAGGCAGAGCCTGAAGGCAGTTCTCTCCATCTCGACCCAAAACGGCGAATAAAATACTTTCCTCATCTTTCAAGGATTTCTGCTGGGTTTTAAGACAAGAAGCAGCCAAATAAGAATGCCATGTTTTTAATAATTTTTCAGAGGACAAAAGCTTCACCAACCCCAGACTTCCCATTCCCCAACTCCGAGCGATTTGAGAAAAAATCTGGTTTTTCTCTGTTGCAGGAGCCATCAAGTTGAGGGAAGAATGGGGAAAGTAATTTCCCTGGCAATAGCTGATATTTTCCATGACTGATTCGCAATTTCCTCCCCATTCATGGATAGTCAAAGGAAAATCTAAACCCTTGTTAATAGCAATATAAGAATCCACGCTGCCGTCTTTTTCAGTCACAAAAACTTGGAGCTCGGGGATCTTTAAAAGGCATTCCATTTCCGTAAAACTGCGAATGATTCTTCCCTCATGTCTTTGGTACAAATCAAAAATAGCTTTTGAATCCTGAGCTTCTCTCATGAGACGCGCTTTTCTTTTTGAGACAAGAACGCTCTGGGGGGACAATGAAAAATTAAGCTCTAATCCACTCCCGGTATATTATCGTGACTGGGAAAC
>OGVY01000071.1_pt1 | contig 16672 bp, 16 predicted proteins | sample 1575871 | NCBI WGS metagenome assembly OGVY01 (sample SAMN07581536, study PRJEB24739) | freshwater metagenome
GTTTCCCAGTCACGATAATTACGGTGATTGGAATCGCTATGAGGGTTTTCTTCCAGATTACTGTAATCAAGGATTTACCTCATGGAACTAAAGGACCAGTTTAGAAAAGCAGCTGAAGATATTAAAAAGCTTACGGGAAGACCCAGTAATGAAACTCTTTTGGAGCTGTATGCTCTATTTAAACAAGGTAATGAAGGCGACGTAACAGGCTCTCGGCCCGGTCTTTTAGATTTAAAAGGCCGCGCCAAATTTGATGCGTGGTCAAAAAAAAGGGGCACTCCTCAAGACCTCGCTATGAAACTCTATATTGAGCTTGTAGAAAAACTTCTTAAATAGTTTGTAGTAAATCTTTGCTACTGAATCGGACTTTTTTCTGAGCCGAATATTTATCCTCAGCGCTTCGGTAACCTACTGCACAAGCCACCACTGTTTTATATAACGTTCCTTTGAGTTTCAGAATCTCATCATACTTGTCAGGCACAATCCCTTCCATCGGACAAGTATCGATATTCAAAAGAGCTGCACAGGTCATTAAATTTCCCAATGCAATATATACTTGCCGACTTGCCCACTCAGAAATAATTTTACTCCGAGGCCCCTGCTGTAAATCACTTGCAATCATTTTACGGTAGCCCGCCATGCTTCCTTTTTCCACTCCACGGATGCGACACATTTCATCGAAAAAGAAATCCAAGTATGTATCGTCCACCGTGGTTCTCGCGGCAAAAACCACAAAATGGGAGCAGTCTTCAACCTGAGTCTGATTCCAAGAGTGAGGTGTGAGCAGTTTTTTCACTTGAGGATCTTGCACCAAAAGAAACTTCCATGGCTGCAACCCATAAGAAGAAGGAGTGAGAATCAGCGACTCTTCGAGTGTATTCCAGTCAGCTTGAGAAACTTTTTTTTGGGAATCAAATTTCTTTACAGCGTACCGCCATTTTAGTTTTTCAATAAGTTGAGAGTTCATATTCTTCCTTTTAAAGACCGGTTCGATTGGACCGAACGTGAGACATTCCCCCGTCCACACCTAAAACTTGTCCTGTGACCCAGCTTTGATTCGGATTCAAAAACCAACCAATTGCAGAAGCAATATCTGAAGGTTCTCCCAATCGATTCAGTGGGTGCATCGCAAGTGAAGCTTTCAAAGCCGCTTCTTGGCTAGTTATTTTTTCGCTTAAAGGTGTTTTCACTAGCCCTGGAGCTACTACATTGATACGAATTTTATAGGGGGCATAAGTAGCTGCGGCGGACACGGCAAGACCCTCAACTCCGGCTTTAGCAGCTGCTATGGCTTCATGATTAGAGAGTCCCAATCGGGCAGCCACCGAAGACATGAGAACGATAGAACCTCCGGTTTTTCTCATTCGAGTTGCTGCGCTTTTCAATAAATGAAAGCTGGTAAAAAGATTTTGCTCAAGCGTTGTTTTCCACTCTTCTTCAGAGGTACTGTGCGCGGGCTTTAAAAGAATCGAACCAGCTAAATTGACAGCCCCCGTCAAAGAAACGGAGCTTTGCTGGGCTAACTGGAAGAGGGCTTCGGTATAAGAGCTTTGAGTCGCATCTCCAGCTAAAAAAGGACAATCAAGTTCTCGAGCCAAAATCTCTAATTTTTCGCGATTTCGACCTCCCAAGATGAGTTGAGCTCCCCGTTGCTTTAACTGCCTGCAAAGCTCTTGTCCCACTCCTCCGGAGGCCCCCACGACAACAACTAATTCATGGTTTTCCAAGATTTTCTCCTTAAGAAAAGTCTGGTAATCATAAGCTGAACTTTTTAAGAGAACAAGCCATTGAATCAAAGCGAACCAACAAAAATATTGATTGTGGGAGCAGGAATCTCTGGGCTGGTCCTTGCCAAAAGGCTTTCACCCAAATTTCAATCTACTCTCCTTGAAAAAAGCCGCGGAGTTGGGGGGAGAATTGCCACTCGTAGAAAAGAATCTGGCGCCTGGGATCACGGCATCCCCTTTCTTTCAAAACACGACGTCCCAGAGTCTCTTTGGAATACTTGGAAACCTTTTCTCAAAGAAATTCCAAATTCGGACTCCTCTTGTTTTGCGGCTCCTCATGGTTTAACGGAACTCGCTAAAAATCTTGCTGCAGATTTAAAAATTATAAAAGAATGTCGAGTGAATCAAATTTCTTTTCAAAAAAAAGGCAGCCCCTGGAAGCTAACAGATGAAAACCAAAAGGAATATTTTGGAGATCTTGTGGTGCTCGCAATTCCAGTCCCTCAAGCTATTGAACTTCTAAGGAGCTCACTCTTTTTTAATGAACTTAAACTCGCTCCCCTGTTGGAGCCGATATCTTATTCGTCCCAACTCGTCCTCCTAGGAATTTCGGATCCTTTTCCCGAAGCCAATCCCGAAGTTTTCTCAGTACACAATCCTTTTGAACGAGTTATCAATAATGGACGAAAAGGAATTTTGAAAAGCGACGCTTTCTTCACAGCTTATTTAACGCCGGCCTTCAGCCAGGAACACTTTAACGATCCCCCCGAGATTCTCCTGCCATTTCTTCAGGAAACACTCTCCAAAGATTATGGAATATTAGCTTCTCATTTAGAATTAAAAAAATGGCGGTACAGTCAGTGTCTAAATCCCAGCTCACAAAGCTTTGCTCAAGGGAGCCCTCCTTACGATTCGCTTTTTTGTATTGGAGATGGATTTTCTGAGGGCGGATTCAGAGGAGCACTTGAGTCGGCTTTAGCTCTCGCTGCTCGGCTTTCTTAGACAGGCCCCGCATCAGAAATTTTCTTCGAACTGGACGTTTCGAATTTTTTGAAATTATTTTTAAAAAGATCAGCAAGCTTTCTTGCAGTGGTATCGTAAGCGCCTTTATCTTCCCAAGTGTTGCGCGGATTCAAAATTTCATTTGGCACTCCCGGGCAAGAAGTGGGTACTTCAAACCCAAAGAGTTTATCTTTGAAAGTTTCCAACTGATGCAAATGTCCTTGATTGATGGCATCCACAATCGCTCGAGTAAACTTTAAAGACAGGCGTTTACCTTTTCCGTAACCTCCCCCACTCCATCCCGTATTGACCAACCAAGCCTGGGATCCATGCTCCTTAATTTTTTGAGAGAGAAGCTCAGCGTATTTGGTGGGATGCCAAACCATAAAAGCTGCTCCAAAACAAGCAGAGAAAGTAGCTTGAGGCTCAGTGACTCCCATTTCAGTCCCGGCGACTTTAGCAGTATATCCGCTGATAAAATGATACATGGCTTGCTCCGGAGTTAATTTCGAAACCGGGGGAAGCACTCCAAAAGCATCACAAGTTAAAAAAACGATATTTTTAGGATGGCCTCCCACACAGGGAATAGCCACTTCAGGGATGAATTCTATAGGATAGGAAGCTCTCGTGTTCTCAGTGATAGCTTTGCTATCAAAGTCTACAAAGCGAGAGTCCGGTCGATAAACCACGTTTTCCAAAACAGTTCCAAATCGAATAGCTCGATAAATTTCAGGTTCTTTTTCTTCCGAAAGTTCGATGCATTTAGCGTAGCAGCCTCCTTCGACATTAAAGATCCCTTTGGTGCTCCAGCAGTGTTCATCGTCACCAATCAATTTTCTCTGTGGGTCCGCTGACAAAGTGGTTTTACCAGTACCGGACAAACCAAAAAACAAACTCACAGCATTATCTTTGCCGATATTAGCCGAGCAGTGCATAGACAAAATATTTTTCTTGGGCATTAAATAGTTCATGATCGTAAATACGCCTTTTTTCATTTCGCCAGCGTACTCAGTTCCCAGAATGACAAGTTGTCTATCTTCAAAACTCACTGCAACACTTGTTTTTGAAGAAATTCCTTTAGTGTAACGGTTAGCCGGAAACGCTCCCGCGTTGTAAATAGTAAAATCAGGCTTTCCAAATTGAGTAAGCTCCTTATCTGTCGGCCGGATCAACATATTATGCATGAACAAAGCGTGATAAGCTCGCGAACAAATCACCCGCACTTTTAAGCGCTGCTCGGGCTCCCACCCTGCAAAACCGTCCACTACGTAAATTTGGGGACACGTATTTAAATAATCAATCGCTCGCTCTCTGTTGATTTTAAAAGTGTGATGATCCAAGGGAATATTTACATCCCCCCACCAAATGTCTTGAGCACTTTCGGGACTTTCAACCATTCGTTTATCTTTAGGACTTCTTCCCGTTTTCTCGCCTGAATAAACCATGAGAGCACCCGTATTGGAGATGGCTGAACCAGTCTCATTTCTGAGAGCTTCTTCGTAAAGCCTCGCAGGCGGAGCGTTTCGGAGAACCTTTTTCGGGGAAATTCCTTCAGCCGACAAATCAAAAACGCTGTCCATGGGGGCTCCTTAGTCAGTAAACGAAAGGCTTAGTTATACCACTCAAAATCTGACGTGAAAACATCCATAAACTTTCATGTTTTCAACGCTTTAAATCTTAACATCCCCTGAGCGCCTCGCTAATGGTAATCTTTCTCAGATGGATTCTCCTTTTATCCCTTTGGGTTCAGGTTATTCGCTCCCTTGGGATGTTCACCCGTCTTTGGCACTTTTACATCAATTAAAACTTTTTAATTTTCCCATTCCGAAGGGAATCATCCTGATCAAGCCCACAACCGTAGGTAATAGTCTGGAATTAGAGCTCCGGAATCGGGATATTTCTTATCCCATTGAAGTGTTTTTTTTTAATCGGGCCTCCCCAACACCTCTCTCAAAAGTTTTTGAATCTTTCACCGAGTTGAGAACTGCAGTGGAATCCACTCAAGCATCTGATTTGGATATTCTCGTTTGTGAAAAACCTCTTTGTCGGATCCAAGGAACCGCATTGAGCCAAAAGGGTTTTTTAGATGATTGGATCACTTTTTGTCTCTTAACGGAGAAAGGTCTTTTTCCTGAGAATCAAATGCCTATTGAAAAGCTGGCTGCTGGAGAAAAACGCTTGGGAGGAGATTTCAGAGGACGGTTACAGGAAATTCTTCGCGCAATCAGAAATGCTTTGGGAGAGGATAATTGGCAAGTTTCTTGGAGTGATGATGGAGAAAACATTTTTCTTCATTCAATCCATTCTGAAACGAAGTTCGATTTAATCGTCGACCATTTTTCTCAAATTTCCGTTTTTGAAAACACTCCTCAATCGCCTTCAGTGTTAGAAGGAAGTCTCATCGGCTTGTGTTCTTCAAAACTCTTCCAATTTTACGGCCATTGGGCTCCAGAACTTTCTCCCAATCGAACGTGGGTCTATCAAGCACAGGACAAGCTTCTCTTTAATGAATCTTTGTTGGAGGATTTTCTAAGAACCTTTGGATTCTCCACTCAAGTCCTAGGGATTTTAAATGCTGGTTTACAAAAATCAACCATCCCAACCAATTCAATCCGATTCTGGCGAAATCTTCCCAGGCTGATTCGATTGATCCACCATTTAAGTTTGTCTCCTGGAATTGCTAATCGACTCACTCTAAAGCTAAGAAACTTTGATACTTCCCCTGAAAAAAAGATGAGGGAACTTTTTCTTGAATGGCAAAATATTTACACATCTACCAGCCATTGTATTTATAGAATCTGGGCTTTTTATTTTTTTTGTGGAGGTCTTCTCCGATTCCTAGGACTTCCCAGTAATCTTTTTCAACTTCCAAGCGACATCTTACCATCTTGGGTCCGTTGGATTTTATATCCTCTGCTACGCTTCGGGGAAAAACTCAACTTGGCAGAATCCATGCTTCGAGAAGCTTCCTCCTTAGCCCTTTCGAAGATTTATAGCTGCATAGAAATGAAATCCTTAGGTTGGTTTGCTCGAGGTCTTTTAACCTCTTCCGAGAGTATTTGGACTTTAGATTCTGAATCAGCTTTGAAACTAGACACTCCTCCCATGGAAAGTGTCTAAAAACCCAAGGCAGATTTTCTTGCTCAAAGACAGTTCTCGAGTACACTCTTACGACTAGATGAAAACTCAGCTGGCTAATTTAGTCCTCACGCTCCAAAAGCAAATTCGTGAAAATCCGGTTTTGGAGAGCTTCCCTTATTGGGTCGCTGGTTTTTTGGTTGGGGTTCTCGCCATTCTTTATTCCCAGTTGTTTGAAGAAGCGATAGAGGTTTGTCGCACAGTCCTTACCCATCACCCCTCGTGGCTCTTTCTTTTAGCACCTATTTGCTTCGTCCTAGCTCGATGGCTTGTCGAAAGATTTGCTCTGGCTGCTGGGGGAAGCGGGGTCCCTCAAGTCATTCAAGCTCTAAGCTTAGAAAGTCCCAGACAAAATTCAGAAATTGAATCTATTTTGAGCTTGCGAGTCGCGAGTGTGGTGCTTTTGAGTTCGGTTCTCTGTGTTTTAGGCTCTGGAGCCTTAGGTCGAGAGGGGCCCATGGTCCATATTGGAGCTTGCATTTTTTATGTTGTCGGAAAGAAATTTGGGAAAATTTGGCCGGTCATTGAACACCGCTCTTGGATTATGGCTGGAGCTGCTGCGGGAATAGCTGCTGCTTTCAATGCTCCACTTGCTGGAGTGGTATTTGTGCTCGAGGAATTAGCTCAGCAGCATTTTCATCGATTTAAAACTGCTGTCCTCACTGCAGCGATTATTGGAGGGGTTGTTTCTCAATGGCTGTCGGGAAAATATTTGTTTTTGGGTTACCCCAAATTAGGCCAAGTCCCACTCAGTGCCATCCCATGGTCATTGGGACTTGGAGTGTTTGCAGGCGTGGTTTCAGTACCCTTCATTTTAATGGGAAGCCCTCGGGTTCGAGCTTGGTTTTCACAGTATTTTCAAACTCGAATTCAAATCGCAGCAGCCATGGGGATTTGCGTAGCTGCAATAGCTGTTTTTCTTAACTCTCAATCCATTGGGGGGGGGATTTCGGTAATTCAAAGTCTTTTATTTGAATCGGAGTTCAGAGCTGATTGGAGTTTGGTGGTTGCTAGATTTTTGGCCACTACTCTCTCCCACTTAAGTGGTTGTGCGGGAGGTTTTCTGGCTCCATCTTTAGCATTGGGGGCTGCCATGGGTTCCTGGTTTTCGACAATTACCGATTATTCAAATCACAATCTCTTAGTTCTTGTGGGAATGTCTGCTTTTTTAAGTGCTGTCGTCAGAGCCCCTTTCACTGCTTGGGTCATTGTGATGGAAATGACGGATAGACGCTCAGCTATTTTTCCTCTCATGGTAGCTTCAATAGCTAGTTACGGCACTGCTCGGTTCCTCGAACAAAAGCTTGCTAAAAAAGAACCAGCTTAAGCAGGATTGATAGGCCGCATTGAGTTTCTTAAAAGCTCGAGAATATCCGACGTTAAAATATACTCAAAAGCTGTTCTCGGATTCAGCACAATTGCCATCGAAGGATCCAACATTTTCAACAAGGAGTGGGCTTTAAGTTTTAAATAGTCAAACTTCTGCCCGTGAGCCCATTTCTGCAAGCGATCAAAAGAATCAAAACACGGAATCGCCCGCCCCTTTTCAAAGTTCAAATAAAGAGGAAAAAACCGGTCTTTTAAAGTGAGTTCTGTGAGCGATCCTTCTGAGGAGCCTTCTTTTTTTACAGGCATCAGAACAAAAGTATTCAGAAAAGTATCGTAAAAAAAGTTGGCAAATTTCGGATCTTGGAGTGCAGAGCTCAAAGCCTCGTCCAAAGGGCTTTCGGGTTTATCCTTATCTGTCATGGTTTGAGTTCTAGCTGAGACTCGGATGAAGAACAAGAATTAGAAACTCATCCCCACAACTAACTGGGCAGAACCACTCCCTGCATTGGGACTCAACACAAATCCCGTATCATCTTGAACCAGCAACCCTTCGGTTCGATAGGAAGCCCCTACATAAATATTCTCTGTGATTTGCCAATCAATTTCAGGGCTAAATGAAAGATCAGGCCACAAATCCTCATTATGATAGGCACCCTGTTGATAATTTCGATATTTTGTGAGGAAAAAATAGAAGGGAGTGAGAAGCGTGACTGTGGAGCCTATATTAAATACCGGCCCCATCGAAAACCGATTTTCAAAAATGGGGTGAGCCACCGCTCCTTGAGAACCCACATGTCCAGAATTTTTAAAAATGAAAAAGATGGGGGTTTCTCGAATCTCGAATCGTGTGCTTGAACTTACCGGAATAGTTACCAATAAAGTGCTCCGCAAGGCAGTGATAAGACCTGCCTCTTGAGAGTTACGTCCTAAGGGTAAGTTTGCTCGAAGATCGCCAGAAAGACTGACGCCAGAAGTTTCATTTTTTGCAAAATCTCTTACTTGGTAACGAAGATAACCATCGCCAAGCGTAACGGCTTGCTTTCCAGTGGCATCTCCTTGCGAGAAAAAAGTTTCTCCAAAAGTAATTCGCTTACTTGCTTCTAACCACCAATGAATTTCATAAAGATTTTCTGTTGAGAAATTTCCTTTGAGAGTCCCCAAAGTAGGCCGCATTTCAATTAGCCCTGAAAACAAACTCTGTTCACTCACAGTGGGGGTATTTGAACGAAGAATCGAGGGGTCAATTCGATTGCTCTTTGCTTTAGCAGCAAAAGCTCCCAAGGACCAAATACACAGAAAAAAAACCGTTCTCAAAAGCCTCATGTATCCCCCGAAACCGAATTCCTTCAAACCTATTTACGCTCCGCATTATACTGATTTTTTTTCGGGAAAATAGCGACAAAATTTGTCACTTGGATGGCACTAGTTTATAGAGGAGAGCTTGAAATCACGCCTGAAATATCAGGGATTAATCCTTGTGGGTTTAGCCCTGCCCCTCTGGGCGGCCCCTCCAAAGCCCCCAAAGCAGGTTCTTTTTTTCAATGGAAATATTCTCCCCACTTTTGATTCACCCCAATCAGTCGTTCATCAGCTTCTGGTAGCCCATGGGAAAGTCGTTTCAGTAGGGAATGACTTAAAAGTGCCCAAAAACACTCTCAAGAAAGATCTTAAAGGTTTATGGGTGATTCCGGCATTTGCGGATTCTCATGCCCATCTTTTGGAAACGGGGGAAGAAGGACTTGGATTAAACCTGAAAAATAAATCTCTTCTCGAAATCAAAAACCTTATTCAGAAGGAACTCAAAAAATCCCCTCGACCTTTTTTCATTACTGGCTTTGGGTGGGATCAAACCCGGTGGCCAGGCTCTCAATTTCCCAGCCGATATTTTTTAGATGAACTTGCTCAGGATATCCCGATCATTTTGTTTCGGATAGATGGCCATGCTGCTTGGGCCAATACTCTTGCTCTTAGCAAAGCCAAGCTTTTAGAAAGTTTAAAAAAAGATGAATCTGTAGTGGTGGATTTAGGCTTAGAGAAATTGCAAGCTCTCCTCCCCCCTCTTTCAAAGAGTGACATCGAAAAACGGATTCGAAGAACTCTTGAAAAAGCTCTCGCGTTAGGAATCACCAGTATTCACGATCCTGGGATCTCCTTGAGAGAATATGATGTTCTTAAAAATTTAATTCAACGGGAAAATCTTTCTTTTCGATTCTATGAAATGGCCTCTTCTCAATCACAGAATGATTTAGATTTTTTTCTCAAAAGAGGTCCTGAAGTCGAGCTTCTGGAAGGTCGGCTGACTTTGAGGACCGTAAAACTTTATCTAGACGGTGCTTTGGGAAGTCGCGGGGCTCTTCTTGAAACCCCTTACTCAGACAACTTATCACAGAGCGGTATTCAGCTTTTGGAGGAATCTCAATTAGAGGCACTCATTCGAAAAATAGATGAGCATGGCTTTCAAGTAGCGATACATGCGATTGGTCCTAAAGCCAATCGCTTAGCACTTTCTGCTCTTCAAAAAGTTTTGGGAACCAAGATTCGAGAAGCGCGACCTCGAATCGAACATGCGCAAGTCCTAGATAAAAACTCTATTTCTCAAATGGGCAAGCTAGGAGTCGTTGTAGCAATGCAACCGATTCATTGCACGTCAGATAGTCGCTGGGTTTTGGAGAGGCTCGGAAAAGACCGGGCTCGTTTTTCTTACCCTTGGAAATCCCTTTTGGAAGCCCACACTCCCGTAGCTTTTGGAAGTGACTCTCCCATTGAGTCTCTCAATCCTTGGAAGGGGCTCTTTGCGGCCACAACTAGAAAGCTTTCTCCGAAAGCTGAGACCGCTTTTTTCCCTGAAGAAAAAATCAGCTTACAAGAAGCATTGCTCGCTTATTCCAAAGGAGCGGCTTTTGCAGCTTTTCAAGAAGCCCAATTGGGGGAGCTGACTCCGGGGAAATGGGCTGATTTTCAAGTTCTTAGACGCAATCCTTTCGACCTCAAACCCCATGAAATTTTTGATGAAACTCCCCAAGAAACCTACTTTGGGGGAAAGCTCGTTTATCAGAAGAAACCCAGATAACTTCTTGGCCCTCTCTGCCCCCTATGATAACACCCTAGGCCCATGGAACGTCTTTGGCTCAAAAGTTATCCACCTGGAAGAAAACCTGAGATTTCTATTGATTTCAATACGGTTCCGAGTCTTCTGGCCCCCACTTTTAAAAAATATAAAAACAGAACGGCCCTTCATTTATGGGGTTCGGAGATTACGTTCGGGGAATTAGATGTCTTGTCGACTGCTTTTGCAGGCTATTTAAAAAATATCTTAGGTCTGAAGAAGGGAGACAGGCTTGCAATCCTTCTTCCCAACATCATCCAATTTCCGGTGGTTTTTTTAGGAGCTCAAAAAGCTGGAGTTGTTTGCGTACCGACAAACCCTCAGTACACTTCGCACGAGCTGTGTTACCAATTAAAGGACAGTGGAGCAAAAGCTATTGTAGCTCTTGAGTTGTTTCTCGATAAGCTTGAACCCATTGTTTCTCAAACTCAAATTGAAACGGTTATTTCCACAGGTATTGGAGACCCGTTCAATTTTCTAAAGTCCGCTATTTTTAAATTGGCGCTGAAGTTAAAAGGGCAAATCCCTAAAACTCAGCTTCAAGTCGTGGACTACCGGCAAGCGCTGACTTTGGGAATGAAAGTAAATTTTTCTCCCCCGGAATTGCAGGGCTCAGACTTGGCAGTTCTTCAGTACACTGGAGGAACCACTGGGGTTTCAAAAGGGGCAATGCTTACTCACTCCAATTTAGTAGCTAACGTTCTACAAGTCAGAGAATGGCTCACTCCGGATCTTCCTGAAGGAAAAGAAACTCTTTTAGCAGCTCTTCCTATGTTCCATGTGTTTGGTCTCACGGTAAATTTATTAGTCGCGCTTTCGCGAGCAGATAGCATTATCTTGGTTCCCAAACCCATTCCCATCGATAATGTTGTAAAAGTTTTCCAAAAATTTCCTGTTTCTATTTTTTTAGGCGTGAATACGCTTTTTAATGCACTCAACAACCATAAAAAGTTTCAAGAGCTTTCACCCAAAACGATTAAACTGGCTCTGGCAGGCGGTATGGCTCTCCAGGAATCTGTAACAAGCAAATGGCTTTCAATTACTGGAAATCGATTGCTTCAGGGGTTTGGTTTGACTGAAGCTTCTCCTGTTACCCACGTGGTCCCCACCGTTCAAAATTTCCCTGAAGGGAGTATAGGTCTTCCTCTCCCCAACACAGAGGCAAGAATTGTCGATGATCTCGGCAGAGATGTGGAACCAGGCACTTCTGGAGAGCTTTTAATACGAGGGCCGCAAGTGATGAAGGGTTACTGGAATCACGCTGAGGAAACTCAAAAAGTTCTCTGCTCCGAAGGCTGGCTTAAAACGGGTGATATTGCCAAAATGGACGAGCAGGGCTTTTTCTATATCGTAGATCGCAAAAAAGACATGATACTAGTTGCTGGATTTAATGTTTTTCCAAACGAAGTAGAAAACGTCCTCTGCAATCACCCTGCGGTTTTAGAAGCAGCTGTAGTAGGAGTTTCTCATCGAAGTTCTGGGGAAGTCGTCAAAGCTTTTGTGGTTAGAAAGAATCCCTCTTTATCTGAATCAGAACTCAAAGCTTTTTGTCGAGAGCATTTAGCCCCCTACAAAATTCCGAGGCTCATTGAATTTAAAGATTCCCTACCTAAGACAATTGTCGGTAAAGTATTAAGAAGAGAACTCAGACCCAACCCGGCTTAGTTTCTCTCAGGTCTTCTATGCAAAAAGTTCAAATCAAATACCGTTCGCTTCCTTCCGACTTCCTTGTCCTATGCCTTATTGGAGCTGTTATCTACGGCTTGGTGACTTTTGGTCGGGAATGGCAATCGGCTTTTAATCCATCAGTTACGATTGATCTCTCTGCATCTGCTCTTCCTAAATATGCCATGTTTTCGGCTCTTCGAGGGTTAAGCGCTTTTTTGGTTTCGCTTTTATTTACTCTCGTCGTGGGTTACTGGGCAGCAAAGTCCACGCGAGCCGAAAAGTTTATCATTCCCGTTTTAGATATTTTACAAAGTATCCCGGTCCTGGGCTTTCTTCCGGGCTTGGTGCTAGCCCTCATTGCCATTTTCCCTACCACTAATACAGGTCTTGAGCTTGCTTCCATTATCATGATCTTTACGGGCCAGGTTTGGAATATGACTTTTAGTTTTTACGCGTCGCTAAAATCTCTTCCCAGTGACTTTGAAGAAGTTTCTAAGATAATCGGTTTGAACTCTTGGGGAAAACTTTGGCGAATTGAAGTCCCTTTCTCGCTTATGAATTTAGTATGGAACTGCTTGATGTCGCTTTCAGGAGGCTGGTTTTTTTTAAGTGTTTGCGAAGCTTTTACTTTGGGAAATCAAAATTACCGCTTGCCCGGTCTCGGAGCTTACATGTCTGTTGCAGTTCAAACCGGAGACCGGAATGCCATCTTTTTGGGAATTGCTGCGATGGCTTCACTCATTGTCGTAATGGACATGTTAATCTGGCGCCCGATTTTGGCCTGGGCCCACCAATTTCGATTGGAAGATGTTCCGGGTCTTGCTTCGCCAGACCCTCTTATGAAAAACCTTCTTAGAGAATCTGCCATCCTAAACTGGTTCACTCTCTACTTAAGAAGACGAGCCCTGAGAAACAAATTTATAGAGGCTGAACCGTCAGTGCCCAAACGGCAGCTCTGGCATTTTAAAAGAGATTATTTAAAAGTTTTTGAAAATCCGTGGATCTCAAGATTCACTTCAATGATTTTTTTCGGTGTCTGTATTTTACTTTTAGTTGTGGGAACAGCTCGTTTAGCTTCGCTCCTCGTGGCAGTGAGCCCAGCTGATTGGGAAGAGCTCAGCCGGGGGGCTCTCTATTCTTTGTTAAGAGTGTTGGGGTGCTTGGGTTTAGGATCTCTTTGGGCGGTTCCTGCCGCTATCTGGATTGGAACTTCGGCTAAGAGGCTGCGAATCGCTCAGCCCCTCATTCAAATTTTAGCTTCTTTCCCCGCCCCAATGCTTTACCCTTTGGCCTTGGGAGTTTTTCTCTGGCTTCAAATTCCTTTTGCCATCGGCTCAATGCTCCTCATGCTTTTGGGGGTTCAATGGTACATCCTTTTCAACGTGCTTGCGGGTGCTATGCGCATTCCTCACGAGTTAGATGATGCAATGACTGTGATTGGATCCAGCCATTACAAACGGTGGGTGAAGCTCTATTTGCCCAGTATTTTCCCCTCATTAGTTACAGGTTGGGTCACAGCAGCGGGTGGAGCTTGGAATGCAAGTATTGTAGCTGAATACTTGTCTTATAAAGGAACGGTTATGACCACTTTGGGCCTGGGTTCAGTCATTAGCCAAGCAGCTTTTTCAAAAAACTTTTCGCTCTTGGCTGCCAGTTTGACAGTGATGGTTGTGGTGGTCGTTGCCTTAAATCGTTTGGTGTGGGCGCGAGTTTATCATTTAGCTCAAACCCGATTTCGGTTAGATTCCTGATCATGGCAGAAACTTCCCTCATTGAGCTAAAAAAGGTTTCGAAGAGCTTCCAGTTAGAATCTGGAACCTCTATCCGTGTTCTTGAAAATGTGGATTTATCGCTTTATCCGGGAGAAATCGTAGCGCTTTTAGGTCCCTCCGGGTCCGGAAAATCCACTTGTTTGCGGATTATGGCCGGATTGATGGAGCCCACTAATGGAGAGCTTCTCAGCAATGGAATGCCCTCAAAAGGGGCTAATCAAAACATTGCTTTGGTTTTTCAGTCTTTTGCTTTGTTTCCATGGGAGACGGTTTTTGAAAATATTGCTCTCGCTCTTGAGCCTCTCAACCTCACTTCAGAGGAAGTTAAAAATAGAGTAAAAAAAGTAATCGACCTAGTGGGATTAGAGGGATTTGAAGAAGCTTACCCTCGAGAACTCTCTGGAGGGATGAAACAACGAGTTGGAATTGCAAGAGCACTTGTGATGGACCGATCGGTTTTGTTTTTGGACGAACCTTTCAGTGCTCTGGATGTTTTAACTGCTGATTCCTTACGGACTGAAATTGTCGAAATTTTTCAAAACAAGCAAACGGCAGCCCGAGCTGTACTTTTAGTGACTCATAATATTCACGAAGCTGTCTATATGGCTCGAAGAATTTTAGTCATGGGAGTCAACCCTGGACATATTCGAGGGGCAGTAATAAATGACCTTCCCTACCCTCGAAATGACAGCTCCCCCGCTTTTTCTCAGATGGTTGAAAGAGTCCATTCTTTGGTAACCGAAACTTTAATGCCCGATATTCCAAAGACAGAAACCACGACCGGAACCCCTCCCTCTGCTCAAAAAGAATCCCTTATTCGGGTGTTGCCTAATGTCGCAGTTTCGGAAGTTATTGGTCTTTTGGAAACGATTCATGCCGATGGGGGAACCGGGGATATTTTTAAATTAGCCCAACAAATCGGAAAAGACTTCGGACACACGCTCTTCCTAGTGAAAGCTGCTGAAATTCTAGAGCTCGTAGACACTCCTAAACAGAAAGTAATTCTCACGGAGCTTGGGCGACACTTAGTCGAAGGGGATATCAACGTCCAAAAGCGGATGCTTCACGAGCTTTATGGTGAACTTTCTCTGGTGAGTGAAGTCGCTCAGCTTCTCAGACAAAGTCCCACTCTTCGACTGCCAGTAGATTTGGTCAGCGAAAAGTTAGCGGAATGGCTCCCAAATGAAAATCCGAGCGATCTTCTTTCATCCTTGATTACTTGGGGCAGATTTGCCGAGTATTTCGGTTACAACGATGACACTAAAGAGCTTTACTTAGACGTTGGGCAAGAAACAACTTAAGACTTTTATTGTCTCTTTGCGTTATTTCCTGAAAAAACTTCAATGTTTTCATTATTTTTGTTTTTTCCTCAGATTGAAACAGTTAACATTTTAGTACATCGTGTAAGAAATAAGGGGTAGCAATGGCTGCACATCCAGATTTTGCAGATACGAAAACAAAAATCATGAAAATTATCTCTTTCTGGGATCCCATGAAAGTGCAACCCGGAAAGCCGCATGGAGCTCCAGAGGATGAGTACGAGCCAGAAGCAGCTCGAATTGCTGCTTATGTGCTTAAACATAGAGAACCAGGAAATCCGCTCTCTCTACAAGCTTTAAAAACTGAAATAGAACGACTTTGGCAGCTCATGTACGGCGAAAACTGTCCTAATTCTCTCGAAATAGCTCAAAATATTATTCAGCAATTTCCATAACTTAAATATTTTATTTTTAGGTGCCTTCCTGGGGAAAACAGGTTAGGGTCCTCCTTTATATTTACTCTGGAGGAATCTAATGAGTCGAGAGGACATGATCAAAATAGACGGAGTGGTGACTCAAGCTCTCTTCGGTGGACAATTTTCAGTGCAGTTAACAGATGGCCGAACGATTTCAGCAAAACTTTCCGGAAGAATTCGAAAATTCCACATCAAAGTATTGGTGGGGGATAAGGTCACTTTAGGGTTCTCCCCCTATGATTTAAGTCATGGACTCATTTTGAGCCGTGAAAAGCTCAATGCTCCCACTCCCAGAGTCAATTAACTATTCAACTTCTACCAAGATTTCGTTTCTTCTAAGAAACCAGGGCATCCAGGGAGGATTATACCTCGCCCACAAAGGGGTTCCTTTGGCTGTGATATTCCGGGTTTTGAGTTCAGTTAAGAGCTCCTGAAGCTTCTCTAAATACCGCTCTTCAGACCAAGTGCCCGAATACCTCAGAACTGCCATTTTCCTTGCTGGCATTTCTTTTAAAACCACTTGAACATCATTGGGTACTGGAAGATGAGACAAGTCCTTATCTGCGGGCATCACAAAGCTCACTTTAGAGTTTTTGCCAGAAGACTCTTGAATCACCGGTGCAGTCATCGCTATTTTTTCATTCATTTTGTTCCCGCCGAAAATGTAAGCGGCTACTCGTCGAAATCCCTGATTCCCCACTTCGCCAAACTCACCAGACAACTCTGTTTCGGCAAGAACCATTGGACCGTACTTACGAATTTCAATTTCCCCTAAAGTCTCAACGAGCTCGAATTTAGGCTCTTCAATGGCCATTGCTATTTCTCCAAGAAAAAGTAGGAAAGGGAACAAACTAAAAAAGAGTTTCATCTCAAGGTTTTAACATATTCCTTGCTCTTTAACGACTAGGGACTCTGCGTATTGAAAGCAAGGGGCCAAAAAAACTAAACTTACCCGATGCTTCGTACACTCATTCTGTTTGCCTGTATTCTGACTCGGTCCCTTCTCAGTGCTAATGCTCATTTTGATTCTGAAGTCACTAGACCTCAAGAGCCTAATCCGCTTGCAACTTTTCAAAGCTGCAAAGAATCCATTGAAAAGCTCGTACAAAAACTCGAATGCAAAGTGCCTCCCGTACTTTATGGACCCGGTCTTTCTTTCGAAAGGACAATGGAATTTGGAGTTCAGTTTTATACA
>OGVY01000072.1_pt1 | contig 16590 bp, 19 predicted proteins | sample 1575871 | NCBI WGS metagenome assembly OGVY01 (sample SAMN07581536, study PRJEB24739) | freshwater metagenome
TGTATTTACAAGCACTTCCTCCCCAAAATTGATAGAACCTAAATGGAGAGAGGCCATTTCGGGTTTCAACTGTAGGGGGGCCATGCGCTTTTGGAAAGTCTCTCCAACGGCTCCGCCAGAAGAGAATTGAATAATGGGTTCATTTCCCTTGCAGGCGTTTCGAATGGCATCCACTGACCTTTTAAAATGCTCAGTTGCTTGAGAAGGTCTTCCCGCATCATCTCTCACATGCAAATGAATGACAGAGGCCCCAGCTTCCACTGCTTCTCGAGCAGCTTGAGCCTGTTCCTCAGGACTTGTTGGAAGAACAGGACATTGATCTTTTGTAAGCTCAGCCCCTGTTATTGCTGCAGTGAGAATGAGTTTTTCCATTGCTTTAGATTAGCGATTCCCGAAGCACTTTAAAAGGAAAACTGGTTACTTTATAATAGGGGTCCTTTGAAAAAGTTTGCTGACACCCTAAGACACTCCTCAAGAATCCTTCTGACTACTCACGTGCAACCCGATGGAGACGGCATTGGCTCAGAAATAGCTCTCTACAAGCATCTCATTCAATCGGGGAAAAAAGCCTGGATTATTAACCCTTCCCAAACGCCTGAAAAATTCGAAGTCGTAGATCCCCATGGAGCGATTCAGGTCTTTAAACCTGAACTCCCTCTTCCCGAATTAGATTTAGTGATCATTGTGGATACTAACGAAGTTAAAATGCTGGGCGCTTTAGCTCCTCTTGTTGAGAAGTTGAATGTTCCGATTCGGTTTGTGGATCATCATGTAGAGGAATTACAAGACACTTCTGAACATTTGATAGATGAGAAATCAGGTTCTTCGGGGGAACTGGTCTATCGGTTCCTTAGGAATGAAAAGTCTTTAATTGATTTTGAAGTGGCGCAAGCTCTATATGTAGCGATTTTGACCGATACGGGTAACTTCAGATATCAACGCACTTCATCTTCTACCCATCAAGCCGTAGCGGAATTGTTCCAATTAGGAATTAAACCCGAATCTATTTTTCAAAATGTTTTTTGTAAGGATAGCCCCGAAAAACTTCGACTCCTTGGAAGGACCCTACAAACATTACAAATCTCAGAAGACAGGAAGTTTGCCTGGGTCGTGATCCCAAGAAAAGTTCGGTTTCAATGCAATGCCACCGTTGAAGATACCGAGAGCTTCATTGGACACCTAACAGTACTTAAGGGAGTAAAAATAGTTGCTTTGTTTCGAGAAGAGGATGACGGCAAAACAAAACTAAGTCTGAGAGGGCTCGGGGGTCAGTCGGTCATTGAAATAGCAAAAAAATTGGGCGGAGGCGGTCACCAGTTTGCAGCTGGAGCGAAAGTTTCTAACTCACTGACAGAAACGGTCTCTTTAGTTCTTAAAGAAGTGAATCCAATCTTTGCACAGCCTCTTTGAAAGATTTTTTTATTCTATTTCTTCCAAGCCATTACTTGCTTTTCAAAAATTCCAAAGAGATGTTCCCTCGTAGGGGTTCCTTCGCCGAGGGCCTCTAGAGCCAGCGCAGTAGCCTCAATCGAGGAAAGAAGGCCTTCTCTAGGTTCTTGTCTCATATTTCCGTACAAAGATTTGATACTGGGATTCAGCACGATTCGGTTCAACTTTAAAAGCCATGGATTTCGCCACCACAGCGTTTTGGATTGCTTCCAATTACCGTCTAAGACAATGAGGCCTCGAATCCCCTCAAAGCTTCTGGGTTGACCTTTTTTGTCAACAATCCCAACAGGGCTAACTTGAGAAACTACTTGGGCGCTTTTTTTAGTCCCCACAAACAAAACGGCCCACGACTCTGGAGCAGCTTCTTTTCCTAAAGCAACTTTCAAAGAACGCCAGGAAAGCCCCACTCGATAGATACAATTTTTAAGTGCAAGCGCAATAAGAGGGCTCGTAGTCAGGGGGGATCTTGCCTCTTGAGGGTGTTGTAAAATGAGGACTTCGATTTTATTGGGAACGGAGAGTATTTGACTGCAAATACAACTAGCTGGCTCCTTAAAACACCTGGGACAATGAGCACTCTGATTCATGGGGTAGGTCTTCTATCAAAGACTTCGACTTTTCGCTAACTTTAATTGGGTATTTTTGGTATATAAGCCACCTTATTTTCAGGATAAATCCAAGTGTCACAAACAAACGAAAAAATTAGAAATATTGCAATTATTGCCCATGTCGACCACGGAAAAACGACTCTGGTCGATGGACTTCTCTGGCAAGCGGGGACTTTTCGGCAGAATCAGCAGGTTGCCGAGCGGGCCATGGACAGCCTCGACTTAGAAAAAGAGCGTGGAATCACTTTGGTCGCTAAGAATGGCTCTGTTGTCTACAAAGGCGTTCGGGTCAATATTGTGGACACTCCCGGACACGCTGACTTTGGAGGCGAAGTTGAGCGAGGCTTAGAAATGGTAGATGGAGCTCTTCTTTTGGTGGATGCTGCGGAAGGCCCTCTCCCCCAAACTCGTTTTGTTCTCAAGCATGCTCTTGAGCGAGATCTAAAGATTGTAGTTGTGATCAACAAAATTGACCGACCAGATGCAAGACCCAAAGAAGTGGTTGATGAGATTTATGGCCTTTTTTTGGATTTAGATGCAAAAGATCATCAAATTGAATTTCCCATTATCTATACGGATGCTCGAAAAAGAATCGCAGTTAAAAGTCCAGAAGATCGAGAAAACGGAAAAGATCTTAATCTTCTTTTCGATGCCATCCTAGAGTTCATCCCAGGCCCCGTGGTCGAAGAGGGCCCACTTCGGATGCTGATTACCAATACGAGTTACAGTGATTACTTGGGCCGATTGGCTGTTGGGAAAATTTTTTCTGGAACCATAAAAATCGGAGACCGAGTGGTTTTGTGTCAGGAAAATGGGATCTCGGCTGAAACCAAAATTACTGCTCTTTTTGCTTACGAAGGTTTGAAAACAGCTCAAGTGGAGTCTGCTGGCCATGGAGACATTGCTATTGTAGCTGGAATCGAAGAGCTAAAAATTGGAGATACCATTTGTGAAACTGGAAAGCCCCAGCCTCTCAAGCGGATTTACGTGGAACAACCCACTATTTCGATTGAAATGCTTGTGAATGGCTCTCCGACTGCTGGGAGAGACGGAAACAGGCTCACTTCAAGGGTTCTTTGGGAGCGAATTGAAAAGGAATTGAGAACGAATGTTTCTCTCATTGCTGAAAAAGGCCAAACCAGCGACGTGATTGTGCTTCGGGGTCGAGGCGAACTTCAGTTTGCAGTTTTAGCAGAACAAATGCGCAGAGAAGGTTATGAGTTCATGTTGGGTCGTCCCAAAGTAATCGTTAAAGAGGAAAATGGAGTTTCGCTCGAGCCTCTTGAACATGTGGTCATGGATATACCGGAAACCTGCGTTGGCTCGGTCACGGAAAAACTGGGAATTCGAAAAGGAGAGATGACAAATTTACAAAAAATGGGAGCAGACCGAGTCCGCATTGAATTCGATATTCCTTCAAGAGGTCTTATAGGATTTCGAGCCCAATTTCTTAATGACACTCGGGGTCTGGGACTCATGAGCTCGTATTTAAATGGATATGTCCCATTTAAAGGACACATCGTAGACCGAGTGAATGGGGCACTGGTTGCTGATAGATCTGGAAAAACAACCCCCTATGCTATTTTTAATCTAGAAGCGCGCGGCAAGATGCTAGTCAAAGAAGGAACTGAGGTTTACGAGGGAATGATTATTGGGGAAAATAATCGTCCTAACGATATCAACGTGGATATCACTCGAGAGAAAAAGCTCACTAACATTCGAGCGGCTGGAAGCGATGAAAATATTATCCTGACTCCTGTGCCTCCGTTAACTTTGGAATGGTGCATTGCCTGGATTGCTGATGATGAAGTGGTAGAAGTTACTCCGCAATTTTTGAGACTCAGAAAACGCGTTCTTGCCGCTAACAAGCGGTCTATTATCAGAAGCCCTAAAGACGACAAAGATTAAGACTAGCCTTTGCTTGCCTTAAAGTGTTTAAAAATTTATACTTTTTGAACATTACTTATGGTCACGGCTGCAGACTTAAAAAAACAAGTGGGTCAGCTTTTTCTTGTGGGCTTTGAGGGTCTCCAAGTACCGAGTGATTTCGAACACGCAATCCGGGAATATCACCTAGGTGGAACTATCTACTTCAAGCGGAATGTGGAATCTCCAGTTCAGTTAGCTATGCTGAGTAATCGGCTTCAATTTGAATGCCGGTCTAAAGATTTATCTCCTCTTTTAATTGCGATTGATCACGAAGGGGGGAAAGTAGATAGACTCTCGCCCCCCTTTACTCATTTCCCAGGAATGGATTTAGTGGGTGAAATCGGCTCACCTAAACTAGCCTTTCATGTGGGACTTGCTATGGGTAAGGAACTAGAAGCGATTGGGGTCAATGTCGACTTCGCTCCAGTAGCAGATGTTCTTACCAATCCCCAGAACCCCATTATGGCTGGAAGAGCTTTTTCATCCGATCCCGAAATGTGTGCCAAAATGGGTTCTGGCGTTTGCCGAGGTCTACAGAAAAGTGGAGTTGCAGCAGTCGCTAAACACTTTCCTGGGCACGGAGATACTTCTGAAGATTCTCATTTAACTCTTCCCTCAGTGGAAAGAACGCTAGTTGAATCTGAGGCAATTGAGTTTGTACCTTTTAGGAGACTCATCCGGAGCCGAGTTGAAGGCGTGATGACTGCTCATATTCTTAACCGAAAACTAGATCCCGACTTTCCAGCAACTCTTTCTCCAAAAATCATCAACGATATTTTGAGGGCCCAACTTCGCTTTCAGAAGGTTGTATTCTCAGATGATATGGAAATGAAAGCTATCAGCGACAATTATGGAGTTGAAGATTCAGCTGTTTTAGCTATCAAGGCAGGATGCGATATGTTGATTTATCGGGGAGACTCTGGTTTTCCAGTGGCTGCTTATGAGGCTATTATTAAGGCAGTAGAGGATCGCAAGCTCTCCAAAGAGCGAATTGAAATCTCCGTTCAAAGAATCTTAAATCTTAAGAAAACCTACACTCAAAACTTAAAGCCAATCGAAATGGCTCAACTTGAAAAAAAGATTGGACTGCCAGAGCATCAAGCCCTTGCTGAAGCCATTCTTAAAAAAGAACTTCCCAAATCTCTCTTTGAGGAAAACACAGAAGAGCCTTAGCAAACTGAAAAGAGATCTGGCTGCTCCAAGGATTGCTCCAAACGGCTACAAACATAGTTAAAGTCTTCTTTCCGGTTCTTTAAATCCAAAGAATCTGCCTGTACGGTGAGGACTTTTCCTATTCGGTAATTCTCAATCCAATCGTCATAGCATTTATTCAATTGCTCTAAATAACTATCTGGAATGTTCTTCTCGTAATCTCTCCCCCTTTGCGCAATCCGCTCTTGAAGACAGGGGACCGATCTCCTCATATACACAACCAGATCTGGAGGAGGCAAAAGTTGGGTCATGGTACTGTACAATTCAAAATAATTCTCGTAATCACGTTTTTCCATTTTCCCACTCTCAAAGAGTGCTCTAGCAAAAATATGGGCATCTTCATAAATGGAGCGGTCCTGAATAGCAGAAGCGGACCCATAAACTATTTTTTTGTGTGCTTGAAATCGCTTTGAGAGAAAAAATACTTGGAGCTGTAAAGACCACCTTGGCATGTTTTCATAAAAATCGGCCAAGTAGGGGTTTTCGGCAACCACTTCAAAGTGAGGTTCCCAACGATAGTGCTCTGCTAAAAGCTGGGTGAGAGTCGTTTTCCCGGAACCAATATTTCCGGCAATAACAATGAAACGCTTCGAGCTTGCCATGGATCTTTCTTACTTCTGGAAACTGAGAAGGTCAAAGACTGACACACAACAAAAACAAGAATACGACTTGGCGTATTAAACGGAACTGAGTAGCTTGTTCTTTGTGAAGGCTGAAAGAAAAATTCGAGGTGATTTTTTTGGAATTCATCGGGTCTTAGACTCTAAGCCCACTCTTCCTCAAGCAGCAGTAAAGCTCGATAATTCGCTTCCTATTTTTCCAAATGAGATTCTCATTGAAGTCGAAAGGCTCAATATTGATGCCGCTAGCTTCGTTCAAATGGAACAGCAGACGGGAAGAGACACTCAAAAAATAGCTAAAGTCATTCTCCAAAATCTTAAATCCTTCGGAAAACAACAAAATCAAATCACGGGCTCTGGGGGAATGTTGGTTGGAAAAGTGGCTCAAGTGGGCTCCCGCTACCGAGGACTGCTCAAGTTAAAACCAGGAGATAGAATTGCCACTCTCGTTTCTTTGACTCTCACTCCCCTTGCTTTGGACAGGATCACTCGAGTTGATTTAAAGACCCACCAAGTTGAAGCGTCGGGTCATGCCATTCTGTTTGAATCAGGAATAGCTGCAAAAATTCCGGGGGATATCCCTGAAAAAGTTTCGATGGCTCTCTTCGATGTTGCTGGGGCCCCAGCTCTGGTGCATGCGACTGTAAAAAAAGATCAAACTCTCTTGGTAATTGGAGCCGGGGGCAAAGCTGGAGTCTTAAGTTGTGTTGCCGGGCGACAAAAAATAGGTCCCCAGGGAAGACTATGGGCAATTGAGCCAAATCCCGAGCTCGCCCACGAACTAAAAAAGCTAAAAGTGTGCAACCAAATTTGGCCTGTGGATGCCACTGATCCCATGGCCGTGCGCAGAATGGTGGAAAAGGCCACGCATGGTAAACTAGTAGATGTGGTGGTTAATGTGGCCAGTGTGCCCAATACCGAAGTCAGCGCTCTTTTAAGCGCGAATCCTCAAGGAAAAGTCGTCTTTTTTAGTATGGCAACTTCTTTCACCAAAGTTACTTTGGGAGCCGAGGGGATTGGCTCATCTGCTCAGCTGATTTTTGGAAATGGTTATTACCCAAAGCACTCTGACTTCGTTATAAAATTGTTTCGCACACACCCTGATTTGCAGAAACTCTTCATCAACCGTTACGCTCATTAAAAAGCAGGAGTCCGTTATGGAAGCCCCCCTTTGCAATGCGATAGCCATTGGGGAATTTACTCCCTGGGCCAGACAACTTTTCAATGAATGGCAAAGTGAAGGGCTCGTTCATCTAGCATTTGAGCCTAGCATCAACCAATTCGTTCAATCGATTGTTCGGCCTGGGGAAAGCCGAATTGTCATTTTAGAAAACACATCCCAAAGTCATCTCAACCTAGCTCAAATTAGAGCTTCGAACCGGTCTTTACTTGTCTTGTTCCTAGGACAAAGATTCCTCATAGATGATTTAAAATGTGCTTTGCAATATAAAGTCTTTGGAGTCTTAGAAAATCCCTCCATTTCTGACAAGAACGCTCTCCATCTTTTTCAAAAAGCTCAGTTGAGTATTGATCGTAAAAACCAAAATCAACTCCTTATTCAGTCTCTAAAAAATCTCGTTCTTCAAACGGAACCCACTGCAGCGGATGAAGCTTTGATTTCTGAGATGAAAGTAGGACTGAGCAAAGTAGAACGCCTTTCAGAGCAAAACGACTTCCTTAAGTCTGAACCCCCTTTGGACTCTGACACTTCCGCTCTTCCCATTGCCAAGTCTCAGACTTTGGCGGACGTCCTCTCAATCATGGCTGACTTAGAACGGACCGGAACGCTTTGGATCAAGGGCTCACAATCTGGTCAAGACGGTAAACTTGATTTTATTCAAGGAAAAATAGCTCTTGCTGAAACCGGTAGTGTTAAACAACTCAAAGCTATTTATCGAATGTTTTTTTGGGAAAACTCGAAATTTCTCTTTCATCGCAAGCAAACGATTGAATCCTCCGAACCTCTCATTTCAATCGGCATGGGACAAATCATTAAAGAAGGACACCTCCAATTGGAAAAATATCTGAAATTAAAAAAGGATGTCCCCCCACTAAACTTAAAATTAGATTTCGTTCCTCAGACGATCCAGTCCTCTACTTCGTTAACTCCTGAGGAATTTCATGCTCTTGTTCAAGTTGTAGAATTTCATTATGTTGCCGATATCCTCGATTACAGCGAGCACTGGGATATAGAGCTCTATGAAAGTTTGATAGGTCTTAGAAAATCAGGATATATACGAGTCGCCTCCCAAGCGGCTTGAATTGGGCCATCCGATGAAAGCATTTTTTAGGCGTGTGGTCACTAAAGCTCTTGAAGGCTCCGAGCTGACCAAAGAAGACCTGGCTTATAAAGTCCTTCCCAATTTTCTTTTAGAAATATTCCAGAAATACTTGCGAGTCACCACTGAAGGGACAGAACACATCCCGAAGGCGGGCCCTTGCATTGTCATTGGAAATCATAGCGGGTTTATGGGATTTGATGCACTAATGTTAGGACACCAAATACACCTTTCCACACAACGCGTTCCTAGAATCATTGCCCATAAGCTTTGGTTTCTGCATCCCAAAATTAGTGTCCATGCAAAAAAATTGGGACTTGTTGCAGCTAATATTGAAAATGGTTTGAAGGTTCTTGAAAGAAAACAACCCCTCTTGTTATTTCCCGAAGGAGAAGAGGGCAATTTTAAACCTACCAAATATCGCTATCGTCTGCGTAAGTTTAGAAGAGGATTTGTAAGGCTAGCACTGCAAACGGGAGCTCCTATCGTTCCTAGTATTGTGATTGGCGCTGAAGAAACTCACATTACCCTGAAACAAATACGCTGGGCTAAAGATCTTTTGGGGATTATTATTCCAGTTCCCCTGAATGTCATTCCATTGCCTGCGCGCTGGCATATTAGATTCTTTAAGCCTATTTACTTGAAGAAAGATCCCAAAAAGGCTGACGATTTAGCCTATGTCACAAAAATCAGTAGGCAGATACGTCTCAAAATTCAAAGAGACATTCATCGCGAGCTGAAAAGGCGAGAACATATTTTTTTATGATAGGACCAACGGGAAAGCTTTACTGAAGGGTAAATTTTTTAGGATTCATTTTCACTCCACATCCCGGGCATCTAGCAACTTCAATCACTTGGAGCAAACCTAAATTAAGGTCATGCGTAAAAACGAGTTTTGAACTACAGAAAGAGCAGTTTTCATAACTTTCCATGCAAACTACTTTAAGACTTTCCGGTTCTCGTTCGAGATTCTCAGAATCCTCAATGGCATAGGGACTGCTCATAATTGAGACTCCTTCAACTTTGTTTTTTTGGGGGATGTTTTTGAAATTCAAGACTGACTAATGAATTTATCGGTGGTTTTTAGGAAAAGGTTTAGAGTCGTTTGCGTCCCCGGGCGTTATCCCTTGTTTTAGTCAGTCATTTCCGATAAATTTCTGACCTAAATGTCCCTTTACTCGAGCAAAGTAGCCCTTCTTTCACGTACTATTGATTTTGCTGGGATGTTCCCTCCAGCAAGTTTAGATTTTGATTCATCTCTTAAAAAGGCAGCCTCTTTCAGAAGCAATTCCAAAAATCCCTGGCTCATGAATCGCGTTGTTTTGGGTCTTGAGGAAACAAAAAAACTCACACCTGAAAAACTTTTTACTTTGGGAGCTGATGGAAACCCGTGGCTTCTTTCAGTGCTTGGGAAGTCTACACTTGCCAAAAGCCCAGAGGAGTTTGTGAAATCCATTGCTTGGGATTTTCGGGAAATGCGTCGAATCGAGGAGCGCTATTTGCAAAGCTCTTGTCGAATCGATCAAACGAGCTATGAACTTCCTTTACCCTCGTCTGTTTTTGCTGCTGGCCAAGGGATTTTTTCTGGAGAGTTTATCTTCCCCGCCCTGGAACAAGTCGAATCTATTTGGCTCGGAAGAATGGATGTTTTCTTTGAAATTAGCTTCGAAGGAGCTTGGGAAGATACCGTCACCGGTGTTTGTCGTGTTTTATCCGAATGGCTCAGCAAAAACTCTGACAGTTGGATCAATCCTGGTTTAAAAATTCGAACGGGCGGTAAATGGATCCCACGGCCCGAACAATTGGCCCTTGCGATCAATGGGTGTGCTGCACACGGATTAAAAATCAAAGCAACTCAAGGGTTACACAGACCTCTTTCCCAGGAAGGAGCTTTTGGATTTATAAATCTCCTGGCGGCAATCAATTTTGCTTATTCGCTTGGACAAGATCAGTTTTCACTTTCTGATATTCAAGATTGTCTTCTTTCTCAGAAAGCTCAGGATTTCAATTTTGCGCCGAGCGAGTTTTGTTGGAAACAACACTCTCTGACTAACGAAGAAATCGAGTCTGCAAGAAAAACCCATGCAGCTGCTTTTGGAAGCTGCAGTTTAGATGAGCCTGATGAATATCTGTCTAAGGAGTTCCCATGAAATTAGCTTCTCTAAAATCCAGTGATCCCCATAACCGAAATGGGGAACTCGTCGTCGTTTCGTCCGATAATTTAACTGCGGCACACCCAGATTCAAAAATCAGTCTTCTTTCAGCCCTTGAAAACTGGGACTTTTGGGAGCCCAAGCTTAAAGTCATTTCGGAAAAATTGAATTCAGGGAAAGAGTCGGGAGCTTTCAAATTGGATCTCAGCCGATGTTTGAGTCCCCTTCCTCAAAGTTTTGGTTTTTTTGATGGGAGCGCATTCCTATCCCATGTGGTCCGAGCTAGGAAGGCTAGAGGAGATCAAATGCCCGAATCGGCCAAGAAGGTGCCCCTTATGTATCAGGGTGTGAGCGATTTTTTACTACCTTGGAATGCGTCCATCGATCTGATGAAAGTAGAATACGGAGGAGATTTTGAAGCGGAGTTCGGAGTGATACTCAAAGAAGTTCCAAAAGGGACTTCTCCTGAGGAGCTACCTAAGTACTTTGCTCTTTTTTGCCTTTTTAACGACATCACTTACCGAGAAATCGTTAAACAAGAAATTGAAACTAAATTTGGTTTTCTGCAATCAAAGCCGAACTCTGCTTTTGCCCCATTTGTGGTAACTCCGGATGAACTAGGAAGTGATTGGGATGGAAAGAGAATTTTGTTGGATGTTGAGGTTCATCTCAATGGCAAGCTTTTTGGGCATCCCAATGGCCGAGAAATGCATTTTTCTTTTGGAGAGTTAGTTGCTCATGCTAATCGAACGCGCCCCCTCTCTGCTGGAACGATCGTAGGCACTGGAACGGTCTCTAATGAATCTGCGAATGTCGGTTTCGCATGTCTTACTGAGAAACGTTTTCAAGAAATTATTGATTCTGGAAAACCAGCTTCTGCTTGGTTACAACCGGGCGACAAACTGAAAATTGATTGCAAGAAGAATGGAGTTTCGGTTTTTGGATCGATTGAGCAATTGGCAACCTTGAATTAAGAGTGTTACAATTTTCCGTATGAACACCATTGAAATTCTCATCGGAAATCAACGTTATGAATTAAAGGGGAATGAAAGCCCTGAGCACTTAGAAGAAGTAGCTCAAATGGTCAGGCGAAAAGTAGACTCCATTAGGAAAAAGAGTTCTGGGCTTAACCTCCAGAAAGCGGCTATTTTGGCTGCTTTTGATTTGGCGAGCGAACTCATCAAGTCGAAAAGAAAGTCAACAGACCACCGCGCGGCTGTCCTATCAAAAGCTCAGAAACTTCTTGAAAAAGTGGAATGGGATCTTCAAGTAAGCAAGTGAATGAAGTTAAAAAAGCGCTCAGAGAAGCTTGGAAAAGCAAATTTCCTTTAGATCCCGCTTTAAGAGAAATGGTTAGTCTGAAAGTTTGTCAGGAACTCATCCAAAACCCTCTTTTCAAGTCAGCCCATCGAATTGCAGTTTTTTGTGGTCTGAGTCATGAAATCAATCTTTTACCTCTTCTCGAGCTTTGGCATCGACCCTACGCTTTTCCAAAAGTGAAACCTAACCGAGAGCTTCATTTTTTTGAAATAGAGTCTCTGGATAGCTTAAGACCCGGAACACTCGGTATTTTAGAGCCCTCAATTGAAAAAAATCAGGTAATGGAGTGGACGCACCAGGATTTATTTCTTGTTCCGGGATTTGCATTTGACTTCAATGGGAATCGAATCGGGACAGGAGGGGGCTACTACGACCGTTTTTTTGCAAAAAACCCCCTTCCCCAACGTTGGGGTGTCTGTTTTCACCAACAAATTCACGACCAAGAGCTTGCCCATACGCATCATGATGTTAGGATGGGGGCTCTTGTAACAGAAGAAGGCTTTTTTCAAATAAGGAAGGGTGAGTAGTTTTTCATGGTGATTTTATATTTTGGGGATATTTTCGGAAAACCTGGAAGACAGGCTATTCGGAAAGTCCTTCCCGACCTTCAAAGCAAATTCAGACCGGACTTCTTGATTGGTAACGCTGAGAATCTGGCTGGAGGCAAAGGCGTCAACAAGCGAACCTTTAATGAAATGCGGGAAATGGGTTTTGATGCTCTGACTTCGGGAAATCATATTTGGGATAACAAAGAAGTGCTCTCACTTTTCGAAACGAATGATCGTCTTATTCGACCCGCAAATTTTCCAGAGCCCCCTAGAGAGAGGTGCCCCGGAAGAGGTCATATCCTTCTCGAAAAAAAATGGACATAGTTTGCTTCTTATCAATTTGATGGGACGACTATTCATGGATTCCATTGAGTGTCCTTTCATTGAAGTAGATAGAATTTTGGCACAACAACGAAAGCCCCTTGCTATTTTAGTCGATATGCACGCTGATGCGACGAGTGAAAAATATGCCATGGGCTGGCATCTCAATGGTCGAGTTTCAGCTGTGGTTGGGAGTCATTCACATGTCCAAACTGCAGACGAGCAGATCCTAAATGGAGGGACGGCCTATATTACAGATGTCGGAATGACCGGGGCCTTCGACTCCGTAATTGGAATGAGACCTGAAGAAGTCATCCGAAGATTCATGACTAAAAGACGAGTGATGGTCCAGCAATCTCAAGAGGGTCCAGGAGTTTGCTTCGTGGTTATCGAACTTAATCACGATCACAAAGCAAAATCCATTCAAAGATTTAGATACCGAGTTACAGATCTAGATTTTTCTGAAGGGGATTTAGAGTGATTTCAGCTTTTGAGCAATTAAAAGAAATTAAACGCGGAACTCAGGAAATTCTTCCAGAAAAAGAATTGCTCGCAAAGCTTGAACGTTCTGTGAAGACGGGAAAGCCCCTTTTGGTGAAAGCGGGTTTTGATCCGACTGCACCGGACATTCATTTAGGTCATACGGTTCTCATTCAAAAAATGGCCCAATTCCAAAAACTTGGCCACACGGTGGTGTTTCTGATTGGAGATTTTACTGGGCTCGTGGGAGACCCCTCCGGCAAGTCCAAAACGCGTCCTCAGCTCACTCGCGAAGAAGTTTTGAAGAACACAGAAACTTATAAGTCCCAAGTTTATAAAATTTTAGATCCTCATAAAACTGTGATTCGATTTAATAGCGAGTGGCTTGAAAAATTGACTGCTTATGACTTTATCCGCTTAGCGGCTCATGCCAATGTGGCTCGAATGTTGGAGAGAGAGGATTTCAATCGGCGGTATAAAGAAGGGCAAAGCATTTCTCTTCATGAATTTATGTATCCGCTTCTTCAAGCCTATGATTCGGTGGCTCTGAAAGCTGATGTTGAACTCGGCGGGACTGATCAGAAGTTTAATTTACTGATGGGCCGAGAACTCATGCAGGATCATTCGTTGGAACCCCAGGTCTGTATTACGATGCCTCTTCTGGAGGGGTTAGATGGGGTTCAAAAAATGAGTAAGTCTCTGAATAATTATGTTGGGGTCGATGAGTCTCCAGACCAGATTTACGGAAAGCTACTCAGTCTTCCTGATGCCCTGATGAGAAAATACTACGATCTTTTAAGTTCTTTCACTGTGGAGGAAATTGAAAGTCTTTTTAAAGATCTCCTGGCCGGGAAAAAACATCCAAAAGCAGTTAAGTCTGATTTTGCGAAGGAAATAGTGAGTCGATTTCATTCCCTGGCTGCAGCCAATCAAGCAGCAGACAATTTTGAAAAGGTTTTTGCTAAAAAGGAAATTCCTGATGAGTTGACCGAACACTCATTCCCATTCATTGAAAATAAGGTCTGGATTCCTAAGCTTCTGACGGACTTGAAGTTCTCCTCCAGCACCAGCGAAGGAAAGCGTCTAGTCGCTCAAGGTGCAGTCCGTATTAATGAGGAAGTCATTAAAAAGGAGGATTTGTTGATTGAAAAAGGTAAAAGCTTGATTCTTCAATGTGGAAAAAGAAAATTTGCCAAAGTCTTTTTCTCTTAATCTTTGCTCGTTTCTGATTGGGATTGGGGGCCGGGCATTACTTGCACTTCTCGCCCAAAGTTTTTCTCCCGAAACTTGATCACGGAAGGATCCCGATACAAAGCTAATTGATTAGGGCCCATGGCATTAAAGCTAATATCGCCCCAGCTATAAAAAAGGGCCTTTGAGTTTAACCTTCCCCCGGAAACGACAAAATCGGGAGGGCCCAATTCCTTTACTAGGACTTCCTCCCAAGTCCCCTGTGGGGCAGGGCCAAAAGGAAAAAGAGGGATTTTTTTGGTTCGAAGGGTGCCCTTGAATGGCTCTTGGAGAGTTATCAGGACGGCCCCTGTTCGTCTGAAATAGACTCTTAGGCCCAAGTCCCTATAATAAATAGCCTGAGTCAATCGAAGCGCTTTTAAGTCTTCGTTCTCAGGAAGCTTTTCGAAGGGGTAGGGAATTCGTTTAGTGACTCCTGGATAGGTGTCTCCAAGTTTCACCAACGATGAAATTCCGGTAAACAAGCTCACTTCAAAGGCTTTTGGACTCTCTGAAGGGGCTCCAAAGGCAGTTAAAGAACACCAAACTAAAGCAGTTTTAAGTATTAAATCGACCATATAAAAAATTTTAACACGAATAAAAAGGAATCTTGCCTAAAGGGTTGGACCCAGGATAAATAGTAACGCTTCTTGTAACGAATGGGCCGCTAGCTCAGTTGGTAGAGCACATCCCTTTTAAGGATGGGGTCGATGGTTCGAATCCATCGCGGCTCACTTTTCGATTTCCTTTCCGGACGGGCACTTAGCAAAATCAGCAGAAAATATGATTCGAAGCGTCATTTTTGGTGGTGGTCACGGGTGCCACATTACCCCCGCGAGAGAGGGCTGCGAGTTTTCGTTCATGGTTTGAGTCCAAGTATTTTTGAGTTGTGGTAAGTGAAGAATGGCCGGCCACTTGTCGGATTGTCTCGGCGTCTGAGGTTTTGATCATTTCAGTACAAACCAATTTTAACACGCTGCATATGTCCGTAGGAATTATGGGGTAGCTGAAAAATATTTACGAAATATATTTCCGAACGCTCGGAAGGCATTTCTTTTGGGTTTGGGAATGGGGGATGGCTATTGTAGGTTTCGAGAGTGGTGTGGCTGGTTTTCCTTTGTTATCTTTTTCTACCATGTGCTTAAAATGATAGGGTTTTTTGATTGTTTAACTAAGGTGCCATACTTGACATTTATGTTAAGTTAAGCAATAATGTTACTTGGTTGGGTGGATCGACTGTGGAGTTTTATGGCGCTTCCAAATTTTACTGCGGACGGGTTACTTCCACCGGGAGATTACTCGTTAACGCTAAAGGAGCTTGGTCAAAGCTATCTTGTAACGGGGAGCGGAGTTTCGAGCCCTTCATGGGATTCCGCTTGGCGCAAACATCTGGTGGATAACCTTTCCATCTTGGCGGAGGAGCTTTGGAAAGTTGGGGTGAACGAGATTTTTATTGATGGCTCCTTTACGGAAGACAAAGACCACCCCAACGACATTGATGGGTACTTTGTTTGTGAACTTGGCCAGCTTGCTTCTGGGGATTTAGAGCGAGAACTAAACCTTCTTGATCCGCATAAGATTTGGACTTGGAATCCGGCGTCCCGAAGAGCTTATCCCGGCTATCCGAAAAAGCAGCTTCCGATGTGGCATCAGTATCGAGTGGAGCTTTATCCGCATTACGGATTTGGTCCAAACACCGGAATCAAAGACCAGTTTGGTAACGAACTGCTTTTTCCGTCTGCGTTCCGCATCTAACGCCGAGACAATAAACCGCGTGGGATTATTAAAATTGTTACCGACAGCAAAGGAGAAAAGAAATGATCCGCAACGAAACAGAGTATCAAGCAGCAGTGGCAAGGCTTAAGGAAGAGAAAAAGAGAATCTCTGAGCAAGAAAAACGACTCGCCCAGATGAAGCTCTCTTCCACGGAAGTGAAGCGTGCGATAGAACCCATGTTGTCTTTCCATCTCCAACTTGAAGAAGAAGTAGAAGGGTATGAAAAGTTAAAACGCGGTGACTTAGGTGAGTTCAAAAATCTCCATGGAATCGGTCGTGCGCTGGTTGCCTTGCGGATAGCTCTTGGGCTTTCGCAAAGGGACTTGGCCGAGAAACTGGATTTGCACGAATCCCAAGTTTCCAGAGACGAGCGCAATGAGTACCATGGCATCACGTTGGATAGAGCAAGTCGGATACTCGATGCTTTAGGTGTTGATCTTCTAAGCCGGTTTAAATCCCCCGTGGTTGAGAGAACCAAAAAGGCTGGAAGAAAAGCGGGGTAGGTGAAGAATGAGTGCAAAAAAGAAGAAGAGGCCAAAGAAGTCGTTGTGAGAGCCTGTTCCTTTTACGATTAAGGAACTGAAAAACGCCAAGCTTGTTACTGACACTTTAGAGGAATGCGTCGGTACGGGCGATATTGATTCTTACAAAGAAGTTTTGGCCGC
>OGVY01000073.1_pt1 | contig 16589 bp, 22 predicted proteins | sample 1575871 | NCBI WGS metagenome assembly OGVY01 (sample SAMN07581536, study PRJEB24739) | freshwater metagenome
TCTGCATCATGGATTAGTTCAATGGTCCGCAGGGCTTCGTTTTGCGGCAGATTGGAAAGAACATTCAGGTCACTGGGGGTTTCCTGGATGGTTTCCTGTTCTACCAGTTCTTCGATAGCCCCAATCCGCATCAATCGTTTGACTTCTGTGTTATTACGGGCCGCGTGCCACACTTGTTCAGGAACATCTTTGTTAAGACCAGGGGCCAGTTGTACCAGTCCTTGATCAACAATGACACCAAAGCCACCTTCGCGGGGAGGATTTTCAAGCTCGGGGCGATAGGCAATCAGCATTGTTTTGGAGAAACAGTCACCAATTAGCTTAACGCCCCTTGCATGAATCAGGCGCTACGTTGCACGTAGATCACGCTCTTCTGGTAGTACAGTGCCACACCACCCACGCGAGCATGAGCGGGGACAATGAACTGCAGATTGCGCTGTTGCGGAGGGAAGAACTCCAGAGGCTGCGGAATGTGCAGTTGGAGCTTCTCGGGATCGCGCTTGTAGAACACCATCCGGCGAGTGTTGAGCTTGCCCGTAGTCTTGCTGCTGTCCAGTTGCAGGATGGGCTCAATGTTGCGGATGTAGGGATTGGTCCGCATGAAGTATTCCAGAACGGTCAGGTCACTGGAATCACTGTTGCGAGTGGACGAAACTTTTTGATAGTCAGTCCACGGCATGAGCAGAGTGTCGGGCTGCTCTTTCATGTTGGAAGCATTGACAATGGCAGTGGAGCCATAGTTCAGCAGTTCCAGCATTTCAGCAGTGGTGATACTGGCAGTGTCAAACCACTTGTCAGCAGTCACGATGTCAACACCAGGATGATTGAAGAATCCAGTGAGGTTGACAGTGGTATCACCAAACATCGCAATGTCTTCCACTTTCTCCTCATAGGCACGACGGGTAGCGGTACCACGACGCGACTCAAGAGCCACATTGGCCATTTGAGCAGCACGCAGTTCCTGCACGGTGTAGCCAAAAGAGCCAGCAATGGAGCGGAAGTAGATGGACTTTTCCACTTGGCTCACGTCAGCACGCGGCAGATCGTCAGCATTGTCGGCAATGAAGTCGAACTTGCCGGTGCTATCCATCACCCGATAGGTGAATTGCTGGGCGCCAGGGCCAGCCTCACTGGTGACAGGCAGGATCGTGGGATATTTGATGTCGGCATAGGCCGTCTCAAACACTTGCGGGCGAATGTACTCCAGTTGGCGCTGGAGGAACAGTCCCGCATCATCCATACGAAAATCAGACATGGTTTCCTCAGGCGTTAGCGGTAAGGGTGAAGTTGGGACCGTTCAGGTCAACAACAGCCAAGCCACTGCCAGTGGTCCGAGACAGGTAGGCAGCGTTGGACAGCAGGGCAGTACGGCCACTAACGGCAGATGCCGAGAATTGACCGGCATACTGCACGCCAGAAGCAGCGTGGATGACGCGCACGGGAGTAGACGGATCTACTGCACCATGGACGTACACCACGCAAGCGCCACGACGCAGAACGTTCATCAGTTGACGATCTTTGGCGCCAGGGCGATTGTTGGCATCACGAGCAGTCTCATCAACGTAGGTGAGAATGTTCACGCCAACGACAGTGCCACTAACGCCAGAAATGGTACGGGCAGAGTCAGCAACAGTGCTGCCACTGTTCCAAACCATCAGGTTGCCGAAAGCCACAACGCCAGAGGTTTCATTGACGTAGGAATCAATGACTTTGGGGCGGGAATCAGCCAGTTGGCCTTCAAGGAAGGCATCATGAACCAGAGAATAGGTGGTCTGCACACCGCCCGCAGTGGGAGTGCCAGACGCAGAAAACGCAACAGCCATGGGTCAGGCTCCTTTGGAAACGGTGAGGGGACGGAGGTAGGCTTTCTCCATCGCTTGCCGGTAACTGGTCGGAGCAGCAGAAACGGCAGCCGAAGCCACAGCATCACGCAGCGGACCAGTAGACGAATCCTTGCGGTCGTCAGCGGAAATGGTGTCGAAAGCGGCTTGAACATAGTCGTCAGACCGTTCAGACAGATTCATGGAATCACCACGAACAGCCTTAACGGCATCGACCATGATTTCACGAGCGGACTTGCCGGCAAAGACATAGGCACTGTCAAGAACAGGCTTGGCCTTTTCAATGAGGGCAATGCGCTCTTCGACAAGACTGTCAACATTCACGGCCTTAGCCGCTTCAAGATCAGCCTTGAGGGATTCGTTTTCGGCAACGAGGGCATCAGCACGACCATCAGCGGCATCACATTTGCCTTTCATGGTCTTTTCCATGGCGTCCATTTCCTCCTTGAGTTTGGAGGCTTGGCCACACATTTCGTCGTACTGCTTTTTCAGGGCCTCATAAGAGGTCTTTGCATCAGCACGTTCTTTGCCAATGGCAAGGGCAATACCCTCGCTCACTTCAAAGTCAGCGCCATCAAAGACCACCTTGGCGGTAGTCATAGGAGAATCTCCAGAGTTGAGAAGAGAAGGATCGGCGGCATCCTGACGGTCAAGATGCAATTTCACTTGCGGGCCTGCACGCCCGGTTTTAACCACGGCTACGTGATTGCCAATGATTTCCTTTTGGCGTCCGTCATACGGTTCACCATCGGGAGTGGTGCCAGGATTGGCGTCAAAGGCAACGCGATAACCTGCGCTAACTTCTGTTGCATCACCCCGTTGAATCTTGTCAATCAAGTCCTGATCTGTGATCGTCATGACTGCCCGGACAAAGCCATTGTCATAAACAATCTCAGAGCCAGTGAAGCCCTTTTGATAGTTTCTGGTGTTGGCACTGTCCAGTAAGACTGGGGGATGCTCGTCAGTTACGCTCTTGCCCGCAAACGAAGCAAGACTTTCAGGGAGCGCCACGTCTTCAGGGGCGCGATATTCACGACGAATTGAACCGTCAGCATTGGAATAATGCTGAACACCAGTACGAGCGATTGTGGCATGAAGCCGCAAATAACCCTCGGGGGTTAGCTCGTACTTCTCAATCGGCGCTACATCGTACCGAAAAGAAGTATTGCTCATGTAATAATGCTATGCAAACTAGCATCATCCCCAGTAGCATGATTCAACAGTGAATCAAACGATGGAGAATCATCAAGCTAATTTGCTTAAGATGCCTCATGCTCAACGACGAATGACTGTTGCATCACGAATTAAGCAGGCACGTCTTGATAGTGGTCTTTCGCAACGCAATGTAGCCGCAAGACTTGAGATTAGCCAATCGTCCTATTCGCGCATGGAAAGTGGAGACTTAGAGCCTAGTGCCGTACAGATTGCCACGCTTAGCGGCCTGTTCACCATGTCCGTATTGTGGCTCCTAGGCTACCCCAATTTCATCGCTCTGAAGATTCCCTCGTCTGCTGAATCTCGGCTTCAATCCCGGCCATGACATACGCCTTGGCTACTGCAATGGCTTCAAAAAATAACATGCGATAGTTCTCCTCAAACTCCGGGTCGGGCTTTTCGTACTGTGGCTCCACGTAAGTTTGATCTTCAGTGGGGCGACCATTGATAAACAGTTCTTTCCTGACCACTGCCCATCGCGTTGTATTGCGATGGGAATTGATGCTCAGGATGCGCAGAGCATCATCAACGGAAAAGTCTTCTTCTTCGCCATCGTCGTACAAGTCCAGGTCGGCACTATCCATGGCCAAGAAGCGAGTAGTCTTATCTTAACGGTCGCCTTGCTTGCTTTCTTGCTGCTGAATGATGCGATTGGCCCATGATCGCCCCGAGTCCCCGCCCCACAGCAGCCAAGCAATGTAGCCAGCATCATTCTCGCCACCACTTTTGTTTTTTTCGTGGCGCGAGAAAAAGGCGGCCATGCGCTTGATGGTGTCATAACTCAGGGCTTCCCCATTGGCCAAGCTCGTGGCTCGTGCCACACCACTACCAATCCCTTGCTTGCCAGCCTCTTGCGTGGTCAAGCCTCCCTTGTGATACTTTCGTCGTAGTTCTAAGCCTCGACGCGCTGCAGCCCTCACGGACGATGGAGGGGAGAAGCTAGCAGCATCAAGGCTCAGTCCTTTGGGCAGCCATTCTCCATTTCGCTTTCAGGATCTTCCTCTTCCGTCAAGGTCAGCACGTAGGAATCCCAGTATTCATCAGTCTTGGCTCCCTTGCTAATGCCTGCTTCAGACAAGGCAATGGCAACAGCCTGGCGCTGGTTTTTAACCTTATCGCCACTGCTGCTTTTGAGAGTACCAGCCTTGAACTCTCGCATCACCTTGCGAATCTTGGCAGTACGGGCTTTTTGGTTCATCGTCAGTCATGTTTCACTCCTACAAAGTATAAATCATGAGCGGTGGGATTAGTCTCAAACCCAAAGTAACGGAAATGCTCACTAAGGTTAAGCCTTTGCGTAAAGTCCTCTGGTGTCAAGTTGCGATAATACTCCCATCCTTTGCTAATTGTTAGCGGACTGTCTTGTGGAGTGGTGCGCGACGTACCGTGCTCAGGACGACCTGTGGTAGCGCAAGTCATGATTACAAGTCCGCCGGGACGACAAAGGCGGATCATGTTAGCAAAAGTGTCTTTCCATCTCGGATTGTGTTCCATACATTCACAAGAAATAACACAATCAAAACGTTCATCAGTGTCATACTTGTCGCCATCGCAGACAATATCTACTCCAGGTCCTTCCCCTACGTCAAGACCAATGTAATGCTGAGGATTATCAAAAAACTGTCGTACTGTTCCATTGATATTTAGGCTCCCAACTTCCAGCACTTTGCTGTTGGTAAAATAATTGCCATACATACCCTTAATGGCATTGATGAAAGACAGTTGAGCGGGGTGGGCCATGGCGTTAGCAGTGCTGCCTCAGTTTAATCAGATTTTCAATGGACCGATCGCCCTCTTGCTCTTTTGACGGAGCAAACATGGCCCGGTTCCGTGATGGTGCATTTGTACTGGCAGGACTCATGTAATACACTGCAATGCTCTTACGAAATTGTCCGTCAGGACACCGTAGCGGCGATGGCAAACCGTGCCATGATTGTTGATCAGTACGAAAAATAACTGCTCTATTGAAACGACAGGGAATTGTAGCCTCTAGACGCAAGGGGCGATTGCGCTCGTAATCGTGACTCCAGAACTCCAAGCCTCCACCCCATTCCTGTTTCCAACCTTCAGAGAGATAAACAATTAAGTTGATGCGTCGTTGCAGGCCAGTTTTGGGATGGAGGGAATAATCTTGATGGACATTAAGTTTACCTCCAGCACCATGAATATGCCATCCACCACCATGCAAGCCAATATCGCCACTAACGTCAAATGGAAGATGAACAAAGGGTCCATTTTTTACGAGTGTTGAAATTATGGAATAAGTGGTAGGGGGAAACCTGTCCCAGTGGTTACAAGTCTTTTTGTTCTCAAGTGGATTGTCATAGTGGAACCACATGGGATCATCAAAGGCCGGAAACTCTTGCTCAAGTTGCCTTGCAGTTTCCAGTGGAAAAAAGTCATCAATAATCCAATGGTCAAAAGGAATAGTGCTTTGTTTCATTGGCCGTGAAATACGATTGGAGCACTTTCAATCGGGCCAAGGCGCAATGCGTCACGATAAAGGACCATGGCGGTGAATAACCGTTCGGCAATAAATGCAATACCGCGCTGATTGTACCCTTGCTGCTGCCTAAATTGCTGCTCATAATCCTTCCACAGTGGCATACAAAAGCCCTCCAAAAGCATCGCCATGAACGGCTCGTAGAGATACTTTGGTCCTCTAGCCATAAGACAACCATGAAAAGTGTTTTGTCGCCAAACTTTGTCTAGTTGATCAGCGGACAATGGCAGCAAACCACGACTTGCTACTTCCATCGTCATTTCATACCCTGGCAATCCATTGTGGCCTCCTTCAAATTGTTGTTTAAGAGAACACCCAAATTGCGCTGGATGGGGAACATAAAGCACAGAAGAACTAGACGGAACGATTGCCTCTTCTTGCCAAGACCTACGATATTGAGCATTGCCAATCAGTCTGCTGCCATCAAAATCTTGCGTAAGCCTCAAAACTGTCTCAATACAAGATAAGTCGGCCCAATAGGCATTATCTATTGACTTTGGGCCATCGTCGTACTCCCACTTGGGGCAAGGCATGTCGCTCACCAGTTGCTTTGGAGTTGCCCGCCAGCGTTTTGCGCCACAGAATACAGGCACTACCTTCGCAGCACTAGACCATCGCACAGGCTCGTGCAGAATACAGCCTGCATAAATTGTCAGATCAGAGCTTTGCATAGACTTGTCGTTTTTGCCATAATTCGTTGTAGTTGTTGACGCCAGTGGCTCCAAGAGCAGTCAAGTCACCGCCGCCAGCGGGCTTACTCCAAGCCATGATTGTACCGTCAGGTAAGACAAAAGCTCGATTCTTTTGTTCGTATGATGGTGTCAACTCTAGGTAATCGCCAAACACGTAATCTGCATCACTTCCATGCCTTGCCAAAGACTGTCCTAGCAAGGTCGGACCAGTCGGACACAATGGGGTGATGCCATAGTATTCCCGCTTGCAATTCTCTACAATTTGACGAATAGCGATGGAAAGAGCGTGATTGTTGGGTTGGGCATACAAAACTGTTGTTGCACAAGCAAAACTTGTAAAGCTAAACCGTTGAATATCACGAAAGGCGAGGAGCTTAATCCTCTCTCCAATCTCAACTGGAGCCACTCCCCTAACGCCAATGTCAAAGTACCAGCCTCCCAGTGCGTTCAAGATGCAAAAGCGGCCAAGATCAGCCCTGTATGAATAAGGTCGGAGAGTGTTAAAAGCCCACAGCACTTCTTCGTCATAGTGACTTTTGATCAGGTCACGTAGATCCTTGTTTCCATAGAGCCTGTAATCAGCATCAGGAAACAAAGCCTTGATTGTGCTTGTTGCGTATTGCAAGTGAGGCGATAACTCAAGGCTATTCGCTTCATTGATGAAGATTTGCGAAACTTGCATCAGCCCAGCCTCACTGGAGTACCAAAACCCTTGAAGGCAGGTGCTGGTTTTTCATTCAGGCAGCGATCAATAATGCCAATCATTTGCTGCGAGATCAGCCCCCAGTCATAGGCGGGGTCAGTGGCGCGATCAAAGCACCATTTTGCTGCTGTGCCAAGAAGGCCACGATCTTCGTGGTATGCCGTCAAGCAATCAGCCATACTTTTAGTTGACGGAATTGGACGCTCCAAGCCATAACCACGATCAGTTTCAGCCTCCAGGCAATCAATTCGCCTGACACCATCGAAAATCTCTTTTAGGCTTGTGTGATCTGGCACCAGTTGCGCTACACCAGTAGCAGCGTGCTCAAAGTTGACTAGGCCCCATCCTTCGGCAATGCAAGTGTTGACACCAATGTCCGCAGCATTATATGCCCGATTGAGGTCAGCAATGGACAAGCAGTTGTTGACGCTGAAGTTGTGATTGGTCAGAATCAAACGGCTAGTTGGGTCGTAATCATAGTCTCGTGCGACCCGATTAAACAACGGAATGATGTCCCAGCCTTGATCCTTGATTCCCATGTGGAGCCAAAGCCTTGCATTAGGAAAATGCTTGGCAAAATGAATGAAGCCCTTGATGGTAATGTCAATGCGCTTACGCGGCTGATTGCGGTTGCCATTGAACACCACAAAGTCATCCTTTGCAATGCCCATGGCTCGCCTGGCGTCATCCCTATCCAAGGGAAAAAACTTAGAGCGATCCACTCCATGAGGAATCACATCAATGGTTTTCGTGTAACCAGCCTTCTCTAGTTCTGCTTTGCCAAATTGCGTATAGGTGCCAAGGCCGTCCAGCCCATCAAGATGCTGCATGAACTCCGGGAAAATGCCATAGGAGTCAATGGGCGAATAACCATACACTTTCATCGGCACTTGCTCTCGCGCTGGCTTAAGAGCTTGCAGAAATGGCGGAATACACCAGAGATCATTGGTGATCCATACAAGGTCTGGCTGAATGGCTGCCGCCAATTCCGCAATGCGATGGGAGCCAAAAGGATCAGGGCCACCAACTTGTGCTGGATACATGCGGCAATACTGCTGCATGGGCGACGGATCACCATGCCAATTCACTGCTAGGCCATGGATTTCGTGCTTGTCCGACAGGCGAGGGATAAGCTCCTCTGCTACACGACCAAATCCAGTCTGGGCTCCAATGTCACCACAGTAAAGAATGCGTGCCACAAAAAACGAATAACTGCCACCATGGTAGTGGTCGTTATGGCATTTGCGAGCGATAGTAACGAATGGTGCAGCGGCATCTTGCCTTGCATTCACAACGCTGCCCTGGCATTGGCAGAGCCCCTAAGGCCACAATTCCGGCAGCAGCATAACGAAGACAGTCTTGACAGTGCTGGGCCTGGGGATCAAGGATGCGTTTCATTAACGTATAGCCTTGCTTCTCTTGCCGGATGGTGGTACCAGTCCAGTATGAGCCCCTGACGCTATCGGCATAGAGACCAATACGGGCCAAGGCCATGGGCACTGATACTCTTTGCTCCAGGAGGTCTTTGGCAAAGCCCTCCAGATAGCGATATTCTTCCCTCAGGCGCCATCCCACACGTCCCCATGCTGCAGCGTCCATTCCTTGCTGGCCACCATTCCCGACCAAAGCAGCTCGGATATGAGCCCGCTTAATTTCGGCCCTCACTTGCACTTGCCATTGCTCTAGGCTCAAAGTGCCGTCAGCTAAAGAGGCTGTTAGTGCCCTTAGGTCGCTTCTTGTCCTGTTCACTCGACCATCAATGGTGGCCTCAACAGTGGCGCCGCTCAAGAACCTGCCATTGGCGGCCCGGTAGCGGCCTGTGCGGGGATCGTAGGACCAGTCCTCGTCCAGCCTTGCGCTAAGGGCAATGGAGTCGGTCAGGAGGGATGCTGGGGATAGTTCCTGCATCATTGCTGCTGCGGGTCAAGGTCGGTGGCCTCAAGAAGCGTCTTGTACCGTTCCGGGGCCTCCCGTTTCCATTCTTCCAATGCCGCCTGAATATCGGCCTGTTCAATGATTGCCGCTTCGTCAATGCCACTAATGATTGTGCCTTCTACTTTCAGGGGATCAATGGCATCAACTTTGCTGCTGACCATTCGTGCCGGTCCTTTCCTTTCAGGATCAGGGTCGGCCTTGCGCTTGCGGGCAACAATCGTTTGGCGCTCCTCTTTGCTCATGGCTGCAGCCTTGGCCTGTGGCAAGCACTTAGGTTTGCCTTCCTCCTGTCCTCGACCACCACAAGGCCCCATGATTTCGCCATTGCTACCAATCCTCACCCACTTTTCCTTGAACCATCGGTCAAGATCATCAGCATGGATTTCACCATCGTCTCCCTTAAAAGCACCTGAGAGTGAGCCATGTTTTTCCTTATAGAGAGCTTTGTATTGCTGTACCACGTAGCCACTGGCATAAGCCGATGGCCAAACCTTAAACTTGCTTTTTGCTGCTGACACGGCCTGACTATGTAATCCTTCATCGGCAAACTTCACGTCACCGCGACGCTCCTCTAAATCTCGCGGCATAAACAATCCCGCCTCACTGTCTTGCACCTCCCTACTGCCGTCCATTGGCAGCGTGCCATTCTGTTCATTCAGGGGATCACGTCCGCCAGGAGGCACTGGCTTACCTTGTGTCTGCTGGGGCAGTTCGCGAGGGAGCGATGGGTCAAGAGTAAGCTCCATTGTCCATTCGCTGCCGCCATAACGCGCTTCTGCCACTTCTTTCGGATGCAAGACGCCAAGTTGGATGTAGCGGCCATCAACGGCTGCCACTCGGGCTCTTACGTCAGCCTTTTCCCTTTCGTTTAGCTCAAACAGATCATTGAACTTGATGCGCCAAGAATCGGGGATTTGCCCATTGGTGGGACCTTCCTTGCTCAGCAAGATATACTCCATGAGCTTTTTCAATGGGCGGCGGAAGTGACTGCTTTGATAGTCACCTAAGAGCTTGGCAAAATCTCGTTCTTCACTACGGCCAGTGGCGCCAATCCCACTGGGACTTTCGCCAAACAAGATAGTATGAGGAATCTGAGAAGCGCCAATAATGTCAATTCTCAGTTTCTCTAGTACATCGCCAATACCAGAGAACTGCCTGCTAATGAACTCAAGCTCCTCTTTCTCAGCATCAATGGCAAATCCCCTATACACGCTCTTGCTCATATCATTCAGAATGAGCCTATTTTTTACGTCACCTTCTTTGCCATTAGCCAGCATCTGAGACAAGTTACGAATCTTGTGGACAAAAATGTCAAACTCGCTTAGCAGCATGGACGATGAATGAATGCCAGTCCAGTAGTGGCGGAAACTATCGTAAATTGGCTGCACACTACTCATTCCCCATCCATAGTTCCTTTGACGAATCCGGTAGGGAAGCCACATGCCATCAAAGCGCAAGATGCGATCCTTGTGGATTTTTTGAAGTGTCGGCTGCTGAATAAGATCGCCTGAAATGATCTGGTAGTACGTGGCCTTGGAATAGTCGTACAGGCTTTCTTCGCTAATCAATGGTGCAATCTGATAACGGTCAAGCACCTCCATGCCTTCTACTTCTACGATTGCATTCTTGTTGACTGGCTGGTCAGCAGAGCGTCCATCGTTGATGTAAAGCAGGATTGCAGCGCCACCATATAGCCTTTCGTTCTTGCCGGCGAGGTTAAAGTTTTCTAGGATCATCAAGTCTTCTATGACTTGCTCTACGCCAACCACTTCCTCTGCCTTGACACCATCGCCACCAAATAAGATACGAAAACCCTTGCGGGTGGCCTGATCGGCAACAATGTCTACCACTCGACGTGGAATCCACTCGCCATAGAGCCCCTCCAGTTCCTCTTGCGTGAGAAAAATGATGGGCTGGGAAATAGTGGCCTGTGACTTGTCTCTACTGGTTCCCATGCCAGTGAAGACATTGGCTAGGCCGTCAGCCCTATAGCCCTCCCCGTCGAAATGCCCAAAGTTAATAATGGGGCCACCATCTTTCGCGCTCAGTGTGGTCATATTGTTGGCTTGTTTTCTCCACTCTAATTGCCGTTATGATATTGGCGGTTGCGCCTCTTTCATGGCCCTGCAAGTCATTTTGACCGAAGACGAAAGCCTTTCTGCCATAGAGGAGGCCCATCGTCGCCAAAAGACGAATGAAGCAAAAGGGCTATGGGGAAGGAATGGTGGGGCTAGAACTGGCGGCAAGGCCATTGAAATGCACGTTATGGGCGCCATGGGCGAAATGGCGGTGGCAAAGCACTTGGGCCTTAAAGGCTTTCTTTATCAAGAGGCCGAAGCCAAGCGTGGTTCTGTTGACTTGCCGCCAGACATTGACGTTAAAACTCGCAAAGGCCATGATCGTGACTTAATCGTGCAACTTTCTGACAGGCGAGATAAGCGTTATATTCTGGTTACTTGGATGAATCCCGCGCAGTTGTTCATTCATGGATGGATTAGTGGCGAAAAAGCTATGCAGCCACAATACATTCTTGATCCAGCGCGAGGGCGCAAAGCCTACTTTGTGCCACAATCTGTCCTTATGCCAATGACACATTTTGACAATGCTCAAGTGCTCACAGTTTGCTGAATACGCCTTAGGCCTTACTTTATGGGATAAGCAGAAAGAAATTGTTGATGAATACTTCAATGGCACCAAAACGCATGGTGTTTGGGCGCTTGGCCGCCGTTGTGTCACTGGAGACACGCTTATTACTACAAGTCAAGGAAACATAAAAATTAAAGAGTTAGCAGATCGCGGTGAGACGCTAACGCTAGAAGACGGAAGCAAATGGCAAACGTGTTCTGCACAAGTGGCCCAACTGGATGGCAGTTATGCTTCCGCAGAGCTTGTGCACGTTGGGGGAATAGAGCCAACCCGAAAAATTACACTAGCCAATGGCCTCTTTATTGCCGGCACTCTGGAACATCCCATCATGGTCATGGGAAGCAATGGAGCAGAATGGAAGGAACTACAACATATCAAGACTGGCGATTTAGTTTTTACTGTTTCCATGAAAAGGAGCAATGGGCGAGAACTGGTGTCGGTAATTGGCAATGACGAGAATGGGCTGCATCAAGTATTTGATCTACACGTTCCTAGTACAAATGCTTTTATTGGCAATGGCATCTGTAATCACAATAGCGGTAAAACTCTGCTTGCCGCAGTAGCGGCCCTCTATGTCTGCTTTGTCCTAGAAGAACGGTATAGGCGCAAAGTAAGAAAGAAAGAGAAGTGGTACATTGTCACTATTGCCAATGATCAATCCCAAGCAAAGTTGGCCCTAAATAACATCCGTCAACTGCTCATTGACAGTCAGTTTGCCAAAGAAATCACCAGGGAAACTGCCACTGAAATTGAAATCAGCAACGGCTGTGTATTCCAGGCAATTCCAGCCTCGGCCCGTGCTTCACGAGGTAAGGCCGTGGTCATGATCATCATGGATGAACTTGCGTTCAGCATTGAAGGCGATGCCAACCGTGGCGCAAAGGCCATCTACACCGCTCTGTCCCCCTCCATTGCCCAGTTTGGTGACGATGGGCGAATCCTAGAGCTTTCATCGCCATGGCTCACGGACGGCCTGTTCTATGAACACTACTGCGAAGCTCAAAGTGGTGAATACAAGTTCATGCAAGCCATCAACATTCCAACATGGGAAATCAATCCCAACCTGCCGTGGGGCTGTAGTTTCTTAGAGGCAGAGCTTAAGCGCGATCCCGAGAAGTTCTGGGTGGAATATGGCGCCCAATTCTCCAAGAATCTATCAGCCTTGCTAGCGCCAGAAGTGGTGGAGGCAGCCGTAGACAAAAAGCGTGGCATCCTGTTGCCACAACGCGATTTCCAGAGCATGTACTACCTGGCCCTAGACCCCGCCAAAGGTGGTGTTGGCCGCGATAATTATACGGCAGCCATTGTCCACTACGAAGGTGAAACGCTAGTCGTGGACAAGTTCCATTCGTTTGATGCTGATTTTGAGATCAATGGTAAAAAGGAAGTCAATATCAAAGGAGTGGAGCAATGGATTGTGGAACACCATAAAGCCTATGGTTTCAAGGAAATTGTGCTTGACCAGTTCAATAGTGCTTCCACCATCCAAACGCTTGCCGAAAGTTTCCCAATTAGCGAACTGACGTGGAGTGTTTCCACTAAGATGAAGGCGTTTAGCAAGATGCGACAGTTGTTCAATGCTGGCCTGATCAGTCTCTATCCACATGAAATTGCAATCAAACAGATCAAAAACCTTAGCGTGGTGTATCGACAATCAGGACAATGGACAGTGACTGGTGGTAAAGAAGCAAATGTTGACGACTATCCCTTTGCATTGGCTGCTGCCATCATGGTGGCATCAGAAGGTGATGATATTGACTGGATCAATTCTTTAGTTCGCTAAGGCTATTAGTATGGCAATAGTTTTCCCATGGTAAGGTGCTTGTTGACTTAGAGGCAAAAGAAATCACTTTCCTACTGGCATTGCTTGATGCTGACAAGCAAACAGCATTGCAACTACTGGCAGCGGATCATTTTTATGAACCCAAGCTCCTGCCAAAGTTACGAAAAGCTGAAAGAGAAGCGCGGCGTCAAGCTCCAGAGGCAGGCTAGACTACAACAGAACGACTCGTCGCTTTCTATGGCCCAGATTCTCAGCGCAAAAGCAGAAGCAGCCTGGCTTGAGCTTGTTGATGCTGCTTATGATGCCTGTGATGATGTGGATAGTGGCAACCCGTTTTTTTATTTGACCAGCCAGTATTCGCAATGCCTTGCAGAATACCATCAGGCAATGGAGGAAAACGATAGGGACTTATTCTGGGACAGGAAGTGCAGTGAAGATCCCAGTATGGTCGAATGCCGCATTTACGACTGCTGATGGTTCGGCTTTGTTATTCCATGAAAGGCAAGCGATATGAGGCTTGCCTGTCTATCAAGGAAGCAATCAAACTAAATCAACGCCTATTAGCTGCTGGAGCGGCAGTGTATTGGACCGAACGACTTTCCCTTCCATAGCCCAACCGGAAGAGGCAGCGCCCTTAAAAGGCGTATAGTGTCAGTTCGACTCTGACTGGAGGGATTCCATTTCGGCTTTTACCACTTCCCAGGCGATTGGGGCGAAATTGGTGTGCTCCACGCACACGGAATAGTAGAGCGGATCAATGGTACCGTCAAGTAGCGTGATACGTCCTGTATGCAAGTGGCCATGAATGTTGCCACGATACCGTTCTACTGAACCACGATGGCAAGGAATATGAGAAAACAGAAAGCGATCGTTGTTGACGAAAGCTCCCCGAATGTCATAGAAGAACTCTGTGTAGTCAGAGAGCCTAAAGATGTCGTGGTTGCCACGAATCAATGCTTTCTTTCCATTGAGACGGCCAAGGATTTTGAGAGACTGCCTAGGAATGGCCACGTCGCCTAGATGGTACACAGTATCTTGCGGCTTAACCACTGCATTCCACCGCTCTACCATGGCTTCATCCATGGCTTCTACGGTATCCCACGGGCGAGTCTTGTTGCCATTGGCGTCAACAAAGGAGCAAGACTTAACGTGGCCAAAATGCGTATCAGAGATCAGAAAGAGGCTCATGGAGATTGGAGTTGTCTTGAACTGTTAATTCACGTTCGTTGAAGTCTACTTCAATTTGCAAACCATTGATATGTACCACGGCATAACCAAGTGAAGGATAGTTGTGCACTGAATTGCTGAAACGACTAACAACAGTTATGTGTTGTTCTTGAGCTTCTGTTTCTTGTGCACTGGGAACAGCATTGTCTTCGGGTTTATCAGCCGGAGCTTCGGTGACTTCCTCTTCGTCTGGTAGGAGCCTGAGCAGTTCAAACATTGGGTACGCATAATGAATGTTGCTTTGGCCTTCGTGATGGTAGTGATACCAAATGCCACCGATGAGAGCAGACCTGTCTTCAAGGCGCAAAACAGTCACCACTTTTCCGTCCGCCCTTTTCCAGCGTTGCCCCAGTTTTAAGATTTCCTTACTGAACTCCACGATTGCTCTATTGCGGCGTGCCCTGCGAGAATACCATGGACAGAACGGGAATGCAAGAAAAAGGCCCCGGGACGGCAATCCCGAGACCTGAGGTGATTCACAACCGAACCGGGGAGAGAGGCCCCAGCCCATCAGATCATAACACCCAGGCGGGATTTGAACCCACATCGTCCTGCAGCAGCAGAACCGTCTTGTCCAGTTAGCTCGGACTAGGTGAGCAGCCTCCCGATTTGAGCATCGTTGAGAGGCTTGGGAGGATGGGTCCGTTGCAGTGGGGCTCGAAAGTCCATGCCAGTGGAACCATACTGTTCAGAAGGCGTCCCTTCTGGCCCGCAATCACGGGACTTATCCCAGACCAGCAAAGAACGAACTAGAGTCGAACTTCAGAACTGGCTGGACTCCATCGACAGAGCAATGGAGGGAGGGATGACGAAGGAGCAAGCGTGCAAGCAGGGGCTTGCCCTCTGTCGTTGACAAGCATAGCACCACTTACGGCATGGGTAGTGCCACGCATTTAACCATTCTTTTCAGACTTTCTTTGCTCATAGCGAGCTTTATCGTACAAACGTTTTTGCTCCCTTTTCTTAGCCTTTACCTCGTCCGCCGATTGGCGAGGGCGAGCCGGCTCGCCCTCCATAGAGGATGTCAAAAGTTCTTGAGTTATGCGAACTCGCCAGCCCTTATAGCCATCCAATTCTCCACGTGCAGCCGAAGACATATGGCTTTGGCGGAGGCCGTGATCCTTGCAAAACTGATTAAGGCTTCTTGTGGTGTAAATGTTGCCGTCTGGGTCGGTAATTTCATATTCATACTTTGCCTTGCTTTGGGAAATCTTTAGCTTTGCCTCTGGAGTGTGTGGCCGCTTTTTCACTCCTGTCCTAGTTTGTGACATTTTTCTCTTGGTTTCCTCACTATGCCGAAACCCTGCCCGGGTTTGCATCATCTTTTCAATAACGCTTCGTGGACGCTTTCTACCTGTCAGCGACTTGGCGATTTTGTCTTTTGTTTCTTGCGACATGATGACTCCGCTACGCCCCTCTCCTCCGTCGGTCATATTCCAAAGTATGCCCTCTCCCTTGTCAATCCGTCCATACAAGGCAATCGCATACTTTTCCAGAGCAAAAGCCTCGACCTCGGTTAAGCCTTCCTCTAGGAAGACTATGTAAGAATCGTCCGAAGGCTTGGCGATGGATCGTTCTTTTGAGTATGCGCGATTACCGGATCCCTTGCCGATGTAATACGGAGACAGTCGCGGCCCCCTTTTGCTGTCCTTGCTTCGTAGATAGGCGTATACGTAATAGGAGCGATTTTGTTGTGACACGAATCACGCACAAGACCGCTCCAATATAGCTTCACTGCCACTAAATGAAATTATATCCCGTAGCTAGGAAGGCAGGTGTTCGCCGCTTCAAAGAACGCTGGAACCCGGCTTGCCCTCAAAGAAGAAAGCTCCTGCGCCTTACCAGTCCAGAACAGGCTATGCGATTGTCGCAGCCAGAAGTCTTTGTCCAGCCACTTGTTAGACGAACTGCCCAGCTTCTCAAACAGCCAAGCGACAGTACCAGCGCGGAGCTTGTCAAGACTTTGGCTTTCCTTTTCGCCTAGCTCCCTGCTCACCATCTGATTGATGACCGTGTGAACACGTTCATCGCGGGAAATGTCTTG
>OGVY01000074.1_pt1 | contig 16554 bp, 13 predicted proteins | sample 1575871 | NCBI WGS metagenome assembly OGVY01 (sample SAMN07581536, study PRJEB24739) | freshwater metagenome
CACTAATAGATGCATCTTTTGATATGAGTCGGACGGTGCCCCCGTGCTTCTCTAACTCTTTACCAAGAGCAAGGGCAGTGCTTACTCCTCCGAAATGATGATTCGGTCTTAAGCTCGGAAGTAGAATGTTGAAAACCTTGTTATTGGAGATTTCTGCTCTAACGGGTTCCGTCTGCACAAAGGAGCTCGAACCCCTCAAGCGTAGTTTAATATCCTTTAGCACCAACAAAAGAAATCGTCTGCCAGGCAATTGAGAGGCCTTCAGTTTTAAGACCTGTAAAACTGCTTTGTATTCTATATAAATTCGAAGAACGGAAAACCAGAGAATCAATTTTAGGCGTTCAGTCCAGTTCGCCTTTTGAGTCAATGACCAAGAAGATGGAAGTAGCCTGAGGGGATTTCCTTGAATCAAGTCCCCGATCTTAGTTCGGTCGGGGTGCTGCTTGTCATCCAGATGAGACATTAAAAGTCTCAAAAGATGGGCGGACATTGCGAATCTATGACTCAGGTTCTGTATCTTTCCTACGATTCCAAGTTGAAATTTGCTGTCTTTCAGGATTGGGCCCACCAAATTGTTTTCGTGAGTTCGGTAGCGAACGAGAGGTGTGTTTATCGATATAATCGTACCATAAAACCCAACAAGTAAGCCAAGCCACAAGTCCTGAAAAAATTGCACCGACCTTCCCTGAGGTGGAAAAGGAAGGCACTTCTCAAGCAGAGAAGACCTTAGCAAAACAGTGCAGCCTGTTATTGAATTTTTTATAACAAGGGACAAGGGATTTAGATATTTTACTTTTCTAAACTCTTCCCTCCACAGAGAGTTTGTAAGGACGGCATTTTCAGAATTAATCACCATGAGATCAGAGTGAACCATTGCCACTTCAGGATTAGCTTCAAGAGTTTTCACTTGTATCTCAAGTTTTTCAGGAAGCCACTCATCATCTTGGTCTGAAAAAGCAGTGTATTTAAATTCCAGTGCAGATTCGTACAAGCCCTTTTCGAAATTATGAAAGACCCCCATTCGGTGTCTATTGTGTTTGTAGGTAAATCGGGAATCGATGCGTATAAGGTTTAAAATAAGAGGATCGGACGAGGGGCTATCATCTAAGATCAAACACTCCCAATGCTGATAAGTCTGAGAAACAAGGGAGAGGAGCTGCTTTTCTAGAAATTGCAAATTTGGCTCATACAAAGCCAAGACAATTAAAACCTCATTTCGCACAGGATTATCTTGCTTAGTCATGAAACCGAGAGCCCTAAATCGGAGAGTTTTTGCATGCCAGTCCTTTTGAGAGAATTAGTATCTACTGCTAAAACAGTAGGCAAGTAAAATGGGTGGCATCCCCCGGCTTTTGACTCTCTGATTATTTTGTGGTCAGGTAGCCTAATTTAATTTTGAAAGCCAATTATGCTTTGTAATCTGATTATGCCAATGGCGGGGGCTGGGAGCCGATTTTTAAAAAATGGCATCAGGACCCCAAAACCCTTAATTGATTTGAGTGGAAAGCCTTTTTTTGTGCGATCTCTTGAATCTGTTTGGGGTAAGTGCTCCGTGGACCAACTTGTTTTTGCCGTACTCAAAGCACACGTTCGGGATTTTGGTGTAGATCAGATTATCAGCCAGTATTTTCCAAGTGCAACAATCCTGATTCTTGAGGATGTTCTAAATGGGCCTGTCTATACATTGGAAAAATGTATGGAAGAAATTAGGGATCGAAAACTTCCTGTTCTAGTAAATGATTGCGACCACTATTTCCAATCTGAGCACCTGTTGAGATTTTTAAATGGAAACCCGAAAATGAACCAAGAAGTTGGTGTTTTGTTTTTTAATTCAAAGTCTCCACAATATTCCTACCTTGAATACAATGCAGATAAATTGACGGGGGTTGTTGAAAAGCAGCCTGTCAGTGACCGAGCAATTTGTGGAGCCTATTTGTTTAGAGACGCTGAGGTAATAGAAAAGCTTATAAAGATGGCAAGAAAAAAAACCGATTCAGAGCTTTACTTGAGTTTCCTCCTAAATGAGGTCTGCAAAACTGGAGGAACATTCCTGACCTTTAACTGCGAAAAACATCTATCCTTTGGTACACCAGAGGAACTTAAAGCTGTCTTGGAAAGTAGATTTTTTGAATGACGCCAAAATTCTACTTCTTTTTCTCGCTTGTAGCGTTAATGTGTGGGCACATCGTAAGGGTCATACGTTGGCGATTGATTTTAGAAAAGTATCACTCTGGTCGTGCAGCTTGGTATTTTCTTTCGCTGGTTGTTGGTTACCTCTGCAATTTCATTTTTCCGCTTAGGCTAGGTGAGCTGATAAGAGCTGCTGTTCTAACAAAGACATCTTCATGTAGCTTGTCAAAAGCTCTTGGTTCAATTGTTGTTGAACGCTTTGTAGATCTCCTAACGGTTGCTGCTTTTGTGCTCTTTTTGATAATTGATGGTGGTCATTCCAAAGAATTGGGATCTGGCTTGGTGTTTCTAAGTGCAGGTGCTTGTTTGTTATACATGATCGTCTTTTCGAAAGCGGGCTATATCAAGCGTCGCACGTACCAAATTGCGAGCTTATTCAACCAAGAAATAAAAAGAGGGATATTAAATTTTTTTTGGGGGATTCGACTTCTTAATCCCAAATTACTCACCCCTAGAAAACAGCAAACCTTTTTGATTACCACTCTGCTGATGTGGTTCTTTTATGGCTACTCGGTTTATTTTCTCTCAATAACTTTAAAAATAAGTGAGGCGCATCCTTCAACCCCTTTGTTTGAATTGATTTATTTGAGGGGTTATTTAACCAGTGGGTTCCTCCAAATAAGGGAATCGGCTCAGTTTTCAGCGCCATTATCCACGTATCTTTTAGGCTACTATTTAATTCCTATCGGACTAATATTTCTTTATGTTTTAATGTTTTCTCCGAAGAGCTTGAGAAAAATGAGACTTTCAGAGGTTTTTAGGAATCTAAAACCAACGGAAACAGAGAACATTTATCATCTGAATGCATTTCAGAATCCGCTTGACCAATTGAATTTTTTTCAAAGCTACTTCTTCGAACAAAACAAATTAGTGGAAAAAGTGTACCGAACGAATTCTGATATCGCTATTCTAAGGGATTTATCTAGCGGTAGTAACGCTATTACCCTGGCCATAAGAGAGAAACAATGCGAGAAAATTAGAAAATTGGCTTTTGGCGATGATACACCAGGTCTTCATCAACAAGTAAATTGGCTGAACTCAGTGCGAAACGAGATACCGGTAGCACCGGTACTGGGGTTGCGTAGAGACGCTGATATGCTTTCTTACGACATGCCATACTCCCCCAATAATCTTTCCTTTTTCGAAGTCATTCACACTCTTTCCCAGAAGACGAATAAGAAAATTATAACGGATATTGTTGAACGGCTGGAGAAGAACCTCTACCAGTCCAACAGATTGGCAACTGATCAGGAATTGCTAGATTATAGCCTGGAAAAAGTATGCAGGAATCTTGAGTTCATTCAAAGGTTTCTGCCGCCCAGTCTTGTTGACCCCACGAAGATTTTTGTAAACGGTGTTGAGTTGAGGAATATTTCTTTTTTTGAAGAGCAAGGGTTCTTTAAGAATTTCAGCCGATTTATAAATGACAAACACGTAGGGACCATTCATGGAGATCTAACTATCGAAAACATCATAATTAAAGGAGATCGATTGGACCAAGAAATTGCGGATGCTTGGTATTTGATCGATCCTAATCCGGATAATATTTTTAATTCGAAGTGGATTGATTATTCGAAACTTTTTCAGTCTTTGGATAGTGGCTATGAATTTCTCGGGAAAATCTCAAGAATAGAAATATGTCAGAACAATATACGCTTTCCATTTTTTAAATCGGCCCAGTACGCGGAACTGGTTGGATTTTTAATCCACTTATTGGGCGGCACCGATTCATTGAAGGTACAGGATGTTAAACTTCACCAAATTGTAAATTACTTTCGTTTGATCCCCTATAAAATAAGAAGGGGACAGAAGAATTGTTCCGCATATTATGCCACCCTGGTAGTTCTTCTAAACGATTACTGGAATCGCTATGTTCAGAAAGCCTAAATTGTTTATTACAGATTTGGATGGGACTCTCGTTGATTCTGAGGAATTAAACTTAAAATGTTATTTGAAGGCCATAAATGAGCTTGGTTTTTATCCTGAACCCAGTTGCTTGAGAAATGCTATTCGAGGCAACCATTTTTCTAATTTTTTGCCGCAGGTTATTAATGAACTTAGTCCAGTCAATTGTAATTTAATTAAAAAAAGAAAAACGGAGTTGTTCAGAAATGGCATTGATAAGTTGAGGTTGAATTGGGGGCTCTATAATCTTCTTGATGGCCTAGCAAAGCAATATCCGGTTGCACTGGCTACCACGGCTTCTAGGGAGACCACAAACGCCATTCTTGAAACTTTCAAGATGAGTCACCTGTTTTTACTATCGATATGCGGCGATGAAGTAAGCCTACATAAGCCAGCCCCCGAATGCTATAAACTTATTATAGAACATTTTTCTGTCCAGCCCGAAGAGACCATTGTGTTCGAAGACTCTGACATTGGAATCGAGGCAGCCACTGCCGCTGGAGCACAGGTAATTAGAATTAGTCTTTAATTAACTTCGGGAAGAAAACACTTGCTTTGGAGAGGGTGTTAAGGTTCCCTAACCGGGGGCAGGGGGTTTTTTGAATCTATCGAAGACTTTTTAGGAAAGGAAGGAATAGCATGTCCGAAGACGTTTGCATCTATCAGAGAATTAATTCAATTTACTCCAAGAATGTCTACTCGATTCATATGTCTAAAAAAAACCATCATATGTACACGGTGCCAGTACCTGATCTACGAGAACTTAACGAAATCTACTCCAACGATTATAGCTTTGCCGCACATAAAGTAATTGACTTTGAAAAAGGTATCCGTGCTCACTACCTTTTTGGAAAAATAAGAAGGTTTTTGTTTGAGGGAAATCGGGTTTTGGAGCTTGGCCCCATGTATGGTCATTATCTTGCGATATTAAAGAGACATGGTTTTACTGTGAAGGGAGCAGAACTGAGCTCAATTGGGGTGAAGGAATGCAAACAAAAAGGACTAGATGTAATCAACTCATCAGCCGAACAGTTTTTAGCTGAAGTGACTGAGAAATATGACATGGTTCACTTGAGCCATAGTTTGGAGCATTTTCTTCGACCAGAGGAAGTGCTTCAGGGAATTTATCAAGTATTGAATCAGGGCGGTAAGTTAACCATTTTGGTTCCTAATAACCAATCAAAGTTAATTCGTCTCTTTGGTAAGGCTTGGGGTTATTGGGCTGTGCCAGTGCATTTAAATCATTTTTCCGAGGTGAGCTTAAGATCTCTGCTAGCAAAGTCTGGATTTAAAACTGTTTTTTGTGCAACACAAGGTGGGGACTCGTTGATGTGGTTAGGTTCAATATTGAATTTGGTCGGGGTGAAACTGTCGTCAAATGATAGGATTGCAAAAGTGGGATTTGCAAAAAAACTTATTCTCTTACTTGCATCATTCTTATTTTTACCTTGGCTCTACTTCGGAAATGACGATTTGGTCCTAGTAGCCGAGAAAGTTTCAAAATAATTAGCTACAGACAGATTGATAAAGACGCAAATTAAATCGGTGATTAATGCTTCACCACAGCTTCCATTTGGTAGGCCTTGGCAGTGGAGTGCCATCGTAGTGCGGTTCCGAAGCATCTAGGCGCTTTTCTATAGCCCCTAGATAAGCCTCTTGGGCGTCGATAATTTCATGGGACGGCACAGAATCAGTTTTTGGCTTGAGGATAAGTACATCTTGTCCATCTTTTGTGTTTTCATAGAGTCCCGACCAGCCACCCCTAAGATAATCTTGTGCGGGCAATAACCCAGCTCTACGAACCATTCTGCAAATAGCATCATACTCATAAGCCACAGCCCCAGCTGGAACCTCCGGATTATTTATATAGCAGCCTCGGCCAACTGAAAATTTAAAGGAGAGGTCATATTGAGTCAGATTAGTTGCCCTAGCTGACCTAAGGACGAGGGGATCTACAATGAAACAAGTAGCATAGATTCGGCCATTGGGGCGCAATACGCGACGAAATTCTTGTAAATAAAATACGATATCGCGCTCAAACATGTGTGTGAATACTGACTGAAGAATTATCAAATCAGTCCCACTATTTTCCAGTGGTATTGGCAAGTCCGCTGTCTTAAAGGTTCCCCCCGGGTTGTGTAATTGGTCCTTGATATCAAAGTGTAAAAACCTAAAGTTTGAATGCCGACGGCTAATGTTCGATGAACACCAATTAATAGAGTCACGAATAATATCAATTCCGAGATAAGAATCATTGGGACCCAATATTTTTGTCAGCGGGATAGCATCACGCCCAATCCCACAACCTATTTCTAAAACATTCATCCCGGGCCCTAATCCGCAGGTTTCCGTGATGTTTCTTATATGTGTTTCAGAAATCACACTGAAGGTATCAGGCCCACCACCAGTTGCCATCAAAAGAGGAAGCGGTATTGCATACCCCTCAAAGCTAAACAAATCCTTACTTTTCGACATCACTTTATGACTACAACCCTTCTAGGAATCTGGTTCGCTTATTTAAAAATGAAAGTCAATGCAAGAAAAGTAATGGTTCTAAACTTAATTCTGTATCCAAGAATAAGTTGTTCGGTCTTTTAGATGCTCAGCAGTTTTTCTACGAAACCACTTGGAGCTAAACCTAAGCCCCAGGACTAGTTTGAGTGTCCGAAAAGATTGTGAGAAAAGTCGTACGTTTGAAGTCTGATCGGTCTCTCGCCAGGAAATTGGAAAATATGAGTAGTGACTATTTTTTATGATAAAAATTAGCAACCAACAATTAAAAGTAAGATCGTTGGGGCACATAAAAACATAATTTTTTGTGAAAATCTCCCTAGAGAACACATTAAGGCCTGAACCCAGATCCTGTACTTTTGATCCAAGGGCTAGTGAAAAAAGAGCATTGAATACCCGGTTTCCAAAAATTCTAAATTTAGAATAGCCAGACAGTTTTGATTCGGGCAAAAAGCGCGAACCAAGAAAGCTTTTATCGGGTGCACTTAAAGGAAAAATAGATTTCAAATCTGAAATGTCGGCCTGGTCATCCCCGTGAAGTATTACAACATGGGAAAAATTCCCTTTATTGCTAGCATAATCAAAAATGAATTTGTGAGAGCCACCCAGGCCAGAGTTCCGTGGATTTACTTGCACCCGGGCCCTATCGAACTGCAAACTGGATATGGCTGCCTCCGCAACTTCAGCTGTGTCATCAGCTGAGCGATTATCAACAACTATAATTTCTTTAAACCAATCTTCCCGCTCCTTAACTTTGGCAAGTACCCGTTCGATCTGGTGCCTGCAGTTATAACAAGTAATTGCCAGTAACATTGAGTTTGAATAGCCACGATCGTTCATGAATTACTCCCAACGAACCTTGCTACACAGCTCCTTTTTGTTAGAAGCCATTTGCCAATCGCTAGTTGGGTAAATCGGCAGAAGAAAATTCTCAGCACTGTCTGAGCACATTTTCGAAGCATGGAGGTAAATATTACCAATCGTTTCCTCCATAAAGTTCGAATACTTCCACTCACCTTTAGCGGAGAAAAATGTCCCCAATACGCATAATCCTAAGGTCCCAAAAATACAGAGCCTCTTTAATCGATTGTGTATGGTTCCAACCGCTGAATCAAAAACACCAACAAAAAGAAGAAAGCAAATCATGTTTTGAGCAAAAAAGAAGCGTGAGTAACTTCCATGGGTGTAGTTGTTAAAATGAGGAGCTTGGCTAATGCCGGGCCTATTCAAAACAAAAGCCGCACTTAGTATGAAACAAAAAAGAAAGCCAAAAACAAAATACCAGCGACAGCTACCCCTGAGCGTCCGAAGTCCCAAAAGAAAAAACAAGGATGTTGCGACTATTGCCGAAAAATCATTTAGCTTGGTATAAAACTGCGGCGAAAAACCGTAAAGAAATGTTCTGGCCACCACAATTTCAATCAACGCTGTTCGATTGAGCATGCCATCTAGATAACCCTTTATGCTGTGATCATTGAAAAGGGTCGCCCAGACCTGAAAAATACTTAGCACGCACAAAGCCAAGAAAGAGCTGAGCTTAACATTTGGGCTAATTTTTCTTCTCGAAAAATTTCGAAAAAGGGGCATTGAATCCAGAAAAAGTATTGGGTACAAAAAAATAACAGTAGGCAAGGTGTAGAAGCAGATAAGGATTAACAATACCGCGAGCCAATTTTTTTGGTCCTCTTCGGCAAGGCTTGCCCGCCAACAAACTAAAAGAAAGGCAATGTAAGCAAACACCCACTTTGTGTTTCCGATGATCCCAAAAATCTCATACTGACCTGGTGCCAACGGCACTGTGAAAAGCATCAAAGAAAGAAGTAGTTTGGCTGCGAATGACATCCTATTTAATAAAAGCCAATGGAAATTAAACACAAAAGAATAGAATACATACGAAACGACTGAAATGGTTCTGGGCAAGTCCGCCAAATTAAAGCCCAAAAAATGATTTAATCGCTCAGCTAGCCAGGTTAAGGCATAAAGGCCCAAGATATAGTAGCCATTGAATAGTTTGAAAAAGGATGTGAACCCACTATCGTAAATCTGCCGCGAAAACATTTTTCCATCTTCTGCATAAAAATTTGGAAACAAGAAATTGTATTTAAAACGGCAAAAAACAAAAAAGGGACCCAAAACTAAGAGCAAACAAAAGGTTACGATTTCAACTGTTTTTTGGCGCTTAACCGAGCACATTTTTTTTATGTTCTTAAGTAGCACTCATCAGGTTTCGGTGTAAAGGCGAATTGAAAGGATACTTTAAAGCTAAACTAAAAAAAGGGGAGATCCAGAGGAGCTCCATTGCTTCTTTTGTAGAAAGGAGAAAGGCCCTTTTCTACTAATTCGGTGCCTACCGGATCTTTAATTGCGTTATCACTTTTTGAGATTTTAAGCATTTGAGCTACTGGCTCCTGTAAAGGATCGACCAAAGCATTTAAAGGTACTTTAAGCTTTTTTAAATAGTGGGATCCCCCAATTTCAAAAAACCGAACAATAGCTTCTTTGGTGGCTAGCAAGCGAATGCGTGACATGTAGGAATCAAAATGCCCTTGTCGGACTGTCTCAGAACCAAATCCAAGAAAATAGCTTTGGAGGTGTTCTTCGATGAGATAACTTTTGGAAACTCCCACTACTGAATGGGGCTCTTCAGTAAGCAAAGTAAATAAGCTATCCATACTTCCGTACGGACCAAAGCAAGAATCATTCATTAAAATAACGGGGACAGTCCTGTTAAGGGAGCCTTTTATAAGTTCGTAACCAGTCCTCCAGGATCCAAAATCATGTCCGATATTTTTTCGGTGTACAATGACCTGGCAAAAACAAGAAAGTTTACGAACATCTCCCGGTTCCAATTGAGGAGAGCTCGAAATAAACATAATTGAAAAGCCCTTTTTGGAAAGGACTGATAACTGGGTTAAGACGTGTTCGGAAATAGCGGAATCCTTGTCAAAAGAAGAATACAACGCCCAGAGAGAAGATTTTTCTAAATGGTGATGGGGATCGAAAATAGAAATGATAGTTTTAATAGGCGAGTGAAATTGCGATAAAACTTGATAATCAAACCACTCCATGAGGAGGCCGAGACCTAAGCGCCTTCTCAGAAGAAAGTCCCCAAAGCGGTATAAAGTGGAGTGAATCCCTTCTTCGCGGAGAGCTCTAAAAAAAAACTTAAAGTAATATTTGAAACGATTGACCATTAAATTAAAACTTCTCTACTCTTACTTGCTTTTGGCGGGCTGTAACGACTAAGTCAATGCTGGAGTTTTTTAAGAGCTTCTTATCGATAAAGACATTTATTTTCAGAGGTTTATCAGTGAAGGGATTTAAGAAAGTCTGTGGACTTAAGCTTTCACGTTTTCGTTATTGTGGTTTTCTTGTACTTTCCTTACCCGTATGCCCGCTTGGCAATTTGTAAATTCAAAAACGATTGGGACCAATAGAGGCCCCGGTAACCGAGGTGATGTTATTGCTTTTCTTAATCCTGTGCTGGACCAAGTTCCTGATCAGCAACCGAAAGTATTAGATGTGGGTTGCAATACGGCTTGGCTAGCCCATGTGTTTGTGAATTACTTTGGAATAGATTCGGACTCCAACAGTATTCACGTTGCCCAGAATTTCTGGGAACGAGAAAGCCGTTGGACTCAAGATGAAGTTAAGAAACGAATTAGAGAAGTATCCCCTGCTGAAGAATGGCCGACAGATTTCAATGATTTTGATGGGATAATTCTTAGAGATGTCTTAGAGCATGTGCCGGATTCATCGCGGCTTTTTAAACTCGCCGTAGCTCGATTAAAGCCCGAGGGATGGATTTTTATCTCTGCTCCGGATGCGCAAAGGTGGATGTGGAATGATCCCACCCACGTAAGACCCTTACCGCTTCAAGCGCAAAAATGGCTTGCTCAACTTGTTGGTGCAGAACTGATCCACCAAGGATACGAAAGCGTTGCTCCAGGAACCCAAAAAATAGCAAAATTATTTAATGAAAGGAGCCCAGTTTTTATTCGACTCCTCTCTCGATTTCGATGGTGGCCTCGAAACTGTCTCAGTTTAATCAGATTGCCTTCCGAAACCCCTTGAGAATTAAGCGAGCTTTTCGCTAGTGGGCACTCTCTTAAATCCTTGCCCCCCGTCGTCTTTCCGCTACACTCCTTGAGGCATGAACCGATTTTTGAATGCTCTTTTTACTTTTGGGGTGTTTGCTTCATTCCTGGGCTCCTATTTTTCCGTCTCCTTAATTGGGTTGGGGACTGGGCTCGTGCTTGTGTTAGGTCCCGTTCTCTTAATCCGGGAAAAAAAAGCTTCATTTGTACTTAAAAACCCACTTCTACTATCTTTTTTACTTTTAATAGCCGCCATTTTGGTTTCCATTTCATTAGCTGATCCCTACCCCTATCAAAAACCTCTAGGGAAAATAAGGTATTTACTGTGCTTCTTTCTGTTTTGTCTCTATTTTGTGGATAAGCCTCAGACCAAAACCACCTTTCTTAAATTGAGCGCTTGGGTGGGGGGTGTTCTGGGATTAGTCGCACTAGGACAGCACTTTTGGGGCCTTTCTCCCTTAACATGGATTTCAGGTTTGCAGCTTAAGCCTGTTCTCGGGGCCGAGAATCGCTTTTTAGCTACTGGCTTTGCGTTTCATCACAATCCCTTTGCTGCCACTCTTAATTTCTTATTCCCATTTCTTCTCGTGCAATTTCTTGACTCCTCCTCCAATCGCTCGCTCTATGGCTTTGGAGCTTTAGGCTCTGTCATCGGGATTCTCTGTAGCTTTTCCCGCTCGGGCTGGCTTTGTCTTATGTGTTCTACTTTAGTTTTGGTTGTGATTCTAAGACCGAAGCTATTTATTCCCCTTCTTCTTGTCGGAGCTAGTGCTGTCTTTCTCCTCTTTAAAACCTATCCCCCGTTTCAAGCTCGTGCTTCCACCTTCACTTTGATTGCTAACTCAGAGAGGTTTCAGCTGTGGGATATTTGTCTTCGAATGTTTAAGGATGCTCCTTGGTTTGGGCAAGGCTTTTACAGCTTTGGCTCTCGGTTTCAAAACTACATAGATCTCAGTGCTCAACGAACGGAGTTTCCAGTGGAAGCTCATAATATGTATTTAGATATTCTATGTGGGACCGGTGTCATAGGATTTTTGGCCTTCGGGTTCTGGTTGTTCTCAATCAGCAAAATGCTCTCTCAAGGAATGAAAAAATTCCCTCTACTCTCCTCTGATAAAGTTTATGTTTTGGGAATGCTGGGGGCTTTGATTGCTTTCTTAATGGGTGGAATGTTTGACAAATACTTTTACATGACTCAAACGATTACTCCATTTCTTTTCTTTTTATCCATGGCAACATCCTCTGTAATGACTCAGGTTGAGGCCACTCAAAAGCCGAACCCATAATAGTCATGGTGGGAATGAGGATTTGACTCCATAATAAATATTCATCAAAGAGACATCCTGCTAAAAACGCGTACCAAACACCTGAGATCCCTAAAAGCCATTCTCTTTTTTCCTCCGACTCCCCTGAGCCACGACACTTCCGTAGATTTTTTAAAAGACTTTTACTCATCACTAAAACTATCCAAATAAATCCCAGAAAGCCTAAAACACCTGTTCCTGCCAAAAGATCGAGATAAACATTATGAGAGTGGCCGTGTTCGCCAGTATCCTCTTTTTTTTGGGGGTACTTAGCTAGTTCAAAGGGGAATCGGGCAAAGCCATGCCCCATCAAAGGATGTTTTCGAAATTCTTCCCAACCAAAACTTAAGAGAGAAAGGCGATCTTTAAATACAGTTCGGTCCAAGCGAGTAAGCCTTTCTCTACTCGGAGCACTCAAAATAAGAGGTAAAGTACAAACCAGTAGGATAAGCCCCAGCATCATTAACCCAGCCTTAAGGGATCGACCGCTTAGAAAAACCACCAAAACAGAAAAGACCAGAGCAACTATCGCCCCACGGGAAAGGCTGCAAACAACTGCAATCACACAAAGAGAAGCAGAGACCACTAAGAACCAACGAAGTGATCTTGACCTGCTTTTTTTGACTTGGGAGACAATTAAATGAAATACAAAAACCATAGAAAGACCAAAAGCTGTATGATGAGTCAAAAGCCCGGTGGCATCCACGGGAGTAATCGTTCCAAAAAAGAGTTTAAGAGGGTTAAAAAGTTTTAAATACTGAAGGATAGCAAGGATACTAAACACGGGAGCAATCCACCAGGAGGCCCTCAAAAACACCTTTCGAAGAGAAGGCACCAAAGTGAAAACAAGGCTTGATACCAATAAACAAAGAAAATAACGCAACTTCAGAAAAGGTTTTAAAAAGGGATAGGGTTCGGCAAAACAAATGGAGAGCCCTACGGTTAAAAGAAAGAACATAAAGGGCTTAAAGACGGGGTGCCTGATAAGTCCCTTTAAATTCACCAAAAGAAAAGGGGCTCCCACAACGAGCATCAATGCAGATCCCACACTGAGAAAGGTCGTTCCTAGGTACATGCCCAAGTAGCTCAAAAAAGTAGCTGCAACTAGAACTCTAAAAGACCAAGACGCTAAGGCTTGTAGTACAAATTCCATAAACGAGCTCGTTCTAGCCAGTGATTGAAGTTAAAGAGCGTAATCCATTCGGGTGCACTTTGATAGATGAGCCTTGCCCCTTCTGGAGGGGGACTAGAACTCGGTAAAGAAATCAGAACATCCGATAATTGTGATTGGGAGTCTCGGTCCTCAGAAAAGGCCTCAAGACTAAATTGAGGAGGCTTGTAGTAGTTCATATTGCCTCCGGCTCGGGAGTAGGGATTCACGGTTTGAAAAAGGAGTCGGCTTTTGTGTGAGAAATAAACGGCCTCAAAGAACTCTACATCCTTATCAGCAGGATGAAACAGCACTACTATAAGAGCCAGCGCATTGATCACCCAAAAAAACCTCATAAAGCTTTTGAAGTAATGTGCTAAGGCTGTAGCGTTTTGTAGTTTTTCGAAAAGCCTCTGGAAACTCAGACCTAAAATTAGTGGTAAAAAATAGAGGACAGGGAACAAAAAGCGAGCTTCTTTGTGCCCAAGAGCAAAATGAATTAGAAGAAAAGGCACAAGACAAAAAGTGAAAGGATGCTTGGGATACAGTCCAAAGAAGCTAAAAAGTCCGCCCACAAAAAGAAGACTAAAAGGAGGGATGAGATAAAAAAAGAGGAGCTTAAAATATTCATACCATGGCTGCACGCCGAAACTTGAGGCTTTTCCCTGAACCAGATTTTGATAAAAGTAATTCCAGAAAGTAAGGGGCCATCCTCCATAAAAGGCATGATCCATCAAAACACCTAAAGCTAGCGATACCCAAATTCCAAAAAAGAGAACGAGAATTTCACGGTGGCCCATCTTTCGAATGGCAAAGACCCAAATAAGCAGACCAAAGATCATCATCGCCATTTGAAAGCGGCACAAAAAGGACAAACCCAAAAAGATGCCGGCCATAAAAAAAGTAATCCTCTGTGAGCTTCGATGAGAAACCAAAAGACATAATCCAAAAACAAAAAAGAGGGCCCCCCAATTTTCGGATGAAAAACGCACACCGTTGTAAATAGAGACGCTAAAAATGAATGAGAAGGGGAGTACCCATTCACTCAACCAAGATTTTTTAATTTCACTTTGAAAAGTTTTCAAAAGAAGAAAAATGGCGCTCCAGGAGAGAAAAGCCGTTAGGAGTCGCAGAAAAAAAGTAACTAAAAATGGATTTTCTGATCCAAAGAAATATAAAGCTCGACGAACTAGAATGACTAACCAAGGTTGAAGTGAAGAGCGCATTTTTGCAGAGTATTCCCACGGCAAGTCCCCTTCTGGAGTAAATCCAAGTTTCCAAGAAGCAAATTCCAGGATCTGAAAGTGTTCGTCTAAATGGTGAAAGCCTTTGGAGAAAAAAGCAGCGACCGTAAAACATAAAAGGCCGAGGATTGGAAAGGGCGATCTAAAAAACTGTCCCATAGATGTGTTCGAATAACACACGTAAAAAAAAACGTTTAGGCTTTTTTTCTGGATTGGGATAAACCGAAGCTCTTAATGGTTCCTGTGAAAACCAAACTTTTCTTGTTGAGCTATTTCCTTTTGGGGTTCGGTTTAATCCTCTATGGTTTAAACCGATATAATGGCTGGGATCTGGACACTTACTTTGCGGTGGCGGATGCAGCAGCCCAAGGTAAACAGATTTATGGAGAAAAGCATTTAACTTTATACCCTCCTCCCGGGGGATACTGCTTAGAGCTTCTTCGGTATTTTCCCAGAAAAGCAGTTCACGTTGTTTGGTTCTTCATTTCAATTCTTCTGGTCTTAAGAATAGTGTGGATGGGACTTCAGCTTTTTCCGGCTCCCCAAACCTCGTCGACAAAGCTAGCTTTTTATTTTTGGTTGTCCGTGTGGGCAGCTCTTCAAGGAGTGGGTGCTCAAATAGAAAGTGGGAACATCAATTTGCTTTTGATGTATTTTCTCATGGAAGGCATGACTCGTTTGGAGGGCCTTAAGAACCGATGGGGGTGGGGCTTGGTTCTTTTGTGGCTTCCCGTTCTTTTTAAACCCTATTTGGGTCTCATCGCTTTTGGACTAACTCTTTCAGTTTGGAAAAAGAAGGGGTGGAAAGTTTTCTCCATTCCGGCTTTCGTAATACTTACAGCACTTTTTATTTCACTCTTAACAAAAGGGTTATCTCGGGTTTCTTTTGATTTTAAGAATTGGCTATCGGGGGATGTAGAGCATATCCACAGAGCCTTCACTCTCTCTGCAAACGCAGTTAACTTTGGCATTCCCTCTTACTTCTATCACATCTTTGGCTGGCCACTTTCCGCAGTGAGTGGTCTAACACTATTTTTCTCTCTTTTGGGACTCTTATATTCACTCTACGAAAAAAATCAGCTAAAGCTTTTTTGTCTGCTAAGCATGCTTACTTTTTGTATTTCACCGGCTTCATTTTCCTATTCGATGCTTCTTTTGTGGTTCCCCATTCTCTACTTCACAAAAGAAACGCTTTGGGACGAAGCCCCAATTCTCCAGAGCTGGAAAAAAATGGCAGGAGTTCTTTTTCTGTTTGCCCTCATTTTTCTAAATCCCACTTTCACAGGACGAGCCTTTTTTAATGACATCATTGTTCCTCACAGGATTACCACTTGGTTTGTTGTGTTGGGGTTGTTGAGCCTTGGGAGGTTGGACTGGGATAAGAGGGAATTTGACCCGCCATGTTGAATCGTTTAAGGTTTCCTTTGAGCGAAAAAAACACAGGTTTTGAGTGAGAAAAATAGCAGTAATTCCAGCTAGATATGGGGCAACCCGGCTTCCCGGAAAGCCCCTTCTTGAAATTCAGGGTCGACCTATGATCCAGTGGGTCTATGAAGCGACCTCCAAAGCGCGTGGATTAGATGACGTGATTGTGGCGACTGATGATTTTAGAATCCAAAAAGCTGTTCAGGGGTTTGGTGGAAACGCAATCATGACAGAAGCCAATCTTAAAAGCGGAACAGATCGAGTCGCTGCTGTTGCTGATGAAATACCAGCCGATATTTACATTAATGTTCAAGGCGATGAGCCCCTGATGGAACCCGCTACAATTGAAAAAGCTCTTTCACTTGTAGAGAGCGGCCCGTTTGAAATGAGTTCGGTTGTTACGCCCCTAAAAAATCGACAAGAACTTGATAGCCTCTCCACTGTAAAAGCAATCATGGATAAAAAGGGCAGGGCTCTTTATTTTTCGAGATACCCCATTCCCTATAGCCGAAATGCAGCTCCGCATTCGCCTAAAGAATGGGCTTGCTACCGACATTTGGGACTTTATGTGTATCGAAAAAATACATTAATGCGCATTCGAGAACTAGAACCCTCTCCTCTTGAGTTGGGAGAATCCCTAGAGCAGCTAAGAGCTTTGGAGAACGGAATCGAGATTGGTCTTGGACTGGTGAATTCTATTTCCATGGGAGCTATCGTGACTGGGAAAC
>OGVY01000075.1_pt1 | contig 16493 bp, 18 predicted proteins | sample 1575871 | NCBI WGS metagenome assembly OGVY01 (sample SAMN07581536, study PRJEB24739) | freshwater metagenome
ATGGGTTCAATTGGGTGGCAAATGGTCAGGAAAACCTTGTGCTCGTCAACCTGGACAGACTTCAACGCCAAAGTGTGGAAGTTCTAAAATGAAAAGAGATTTAAGTTCTAAAGAAGAGGAATGACAGGCTCGTAAAGAACAACATGAAAACTCATAGAAGCATTAAATACTTGAGCTGGACTCGTTGCGCCACTAGAATCCGCGCCATGTCCCAAAACTCGAAATCTATTCATATTAAGACATTTGGCTGCCAAATGAATGTCTATGACTCCGATAGAATGGCAGGCCTTTTAGAAGGGCAGGGTTATCGTTTTGAAAAAGAGATTCGAGAAGCCGATGTGGTTCTTATCAACACTTGCAGCATTCGTGATAAGTCCGAACACAAAGTCTTAAGTCTTTTGGGAGAGCTTAAAGCTCTCAAACAAAAGCATCCCTCTAAAGTCTTAGGAATTACAGGCTGTGTGGGCCAAAGAATGGGAAGAACCCTTCTTCAACGAGTCCCGCATTTGGACTTGGTCATGGGCCCTGATGCGATTGATCGAGTGGGCCAGCTTGTAGATACCGTGGTGAATGAAGGAAAAAGGGTTTTGGATATTGCTTTTGATGCTGATAAAAAACGGTCTTACAGCCAACCCTCAGTGGTTCATCGAGCCAAACCCGCTGAATTCTTAACCATCATGAAGGGCTGTGATCATTTTTGTACTTACTGTGTGGTCCCTTTCACTCGAGGTCGAGAAAAGAGCCGTAGCATTACCGAAATCATTGAAGATGTAAGAGCTTTTGTCGCCAAAGGAACCAAGGAAATTACTTTTTTAGGACAAAACATCAACACTTATGGAAAAGGGACTTCTGAAAACCTGGCCCAGCTCATCGAAGCAGCGGATCAAGTAGAGGGCTTAGAAAGAATTCGTTACGTGACTTCACACCCGAGAGACTTGGGTGAGGATCTCATTTCCCAATTTGGGATGGTCTCAAAACTTTGCCCAGCCTTGCATTTGCCGTTTCAGTCTGGGAGTGACTCTGTTTTGAAAGCTATGTCGCGTTTGTACACCCAAAGTCAGTATCTTGAAAAAGTCGAAAAACTTCGAAAAGCGTGCCCCGACATTGCTCTTTCCTGTGATGTGATTATTGGGTTTCCTGGGGAAACCGACGAGGACTTCAAAGAGACTTTAAAAGTTCTCTCTCAAGTTGAATTCTCTGGAGCTTTTTTGTTTAAGTACTCTCCGAGGCCTGGGACTCGAGCGTTTGCAGTTGAAGATAACGTTGCTGAATCCGTAAAAAACGAAAGGCTTTACCAAGCTCAAGCTTTGGTTCATCAAATCATCGAGCGTGAGAACAAAACTTTCATTGGTAAAAAGACTCAAGTGTTAGTGGAATCTCTCGACAAAAAAGAAAAATATTTCACCGGAAGAAATCCTCACGGAAAAATTGTGCATGTCCTGAATGCAGGTTCTGCTTGTGTTGGAAAAACAGTGGAAGTAGACATTACGGAAGCCAACGGTTCTAATTTGAAAGGATTTTATGTCGGAGCACCCAGAACAGATAGAAGAAGCCAGAGCGTATCTTCCCCATCTTTTTCATAAGCCGATTGTTGATTCTTCTGTGTTCTTGGCCTCCGGAGCGAAACTGATAGGAGACGTTGCTGTTGGTAAAGAGAGCAGTGTCTGGTTCAATACCGTCATTCGGGCAGACGTGAACTCTGTTCGCATTGGAGAGAGAACTAACATTCAAGATCTCACGCTGATTCATGAGTCTTATCAGTCCAATCCCACTCAGATTGGAAACTCCGTCACTATCGGACACTCCTGTATCCTCCATGCTTGTACTATTCAAAATTTCTGCATGGTCGGAATGGGAAGCACAGTTCTGGATGGAGCGCTTTTGGAAGACTTTGTTCTTTTAGGAGCAGGAAGCCTAGTCACGGAAGGGACTCGAATTCCCGCTCATAGCAAAGCTTTTGGTCGGCCCGCAAAAGTAGTGGGTAAACTTTCTGAGAAAGAAATCCAAACTCTGAAGTGGCTCTCTGACCACTATGTGAAGTTGGGCCAAATTTACCGACTGCAACCCAACAGCAGAAATATTCTTGGTTAAAACCTGAATCGTTCTTGACTCCAAAAGCATTCCTCAGAGACTGTGAGGAAGAAGTAAGGAGGTTTTTTGTGAAGCTTCATTTCGGTCTTGTTGCTTTTTTGTTTTCTTTGACTCTTTTTTCGTATGAGTCTCCCCCTCTGAGTGTTTTTGAAAATCAAGAAATTAATGAAAGGCTTAAGAGCTTTTACCATTGGCCTCCCCTTGCTCAAGCTATGAACGTACAAGGGACAAAGATTTACCCCTTGAGTGAGAAAATTTACCAAGGTCGGGAAGTGTTAAGAACAAAACTCAAGAGCTTTGAGCACCCTCTTTTGGAACAAGCTCAAGCGAAAGCACTGCCTCAGTATCTTTCCTGGTACTGCAAAAACGTTCTTAAAAGGATTTCTTCATTTTTTGAATGTGAGGGATTGAAAGCTTGGGCGGATTTCAAAAAAGATGACACGGTAGAGGAGTTGGCTCGTTCTTGGGTGAATACAGTAACCTATGATTTAAATGAGATCCCACTTGAAGGATCTTCTGAAAGGCCTTTGTGGTCAGATGATTTCTGGGCAATGGAGCGGGGACTCACGTCTTATCGTTATGCTTTTTCTGATTGGTTTAATTCTTATAGAGAAGCGATCGAATCGTATTTTCAACCTCAGGAATGGCTTTCTCTTCAAAACCCACTTGAAGAAACTTCTTTAAAAAAAATATTAAAATGGTCCCCCGCAGAAAAGTATGATCTCACCTTAAAAGATGAAATGTTTTCTTTGACCCATGAGCAAAAACAAGAGGGTGAAGCTTACAAAAACGAGGAGGGCGAAGTAGAGGGCTGGATGGGCTTGTGTCATGGTTGGGCTCCCGCCTCTATTATGGTTCCGCGCCCAGAGAAACCTCTGACTTTAGTGGGGCTCCATGGAGTGCCTGTGACATGGTACCCCAATGACATCAAAGCCATGGTGACTTTGGCTTGGGCCAATGGAAATTGGAAAAGCAATTTTGTAGGAAGACGTTGCGAGCAAAAGAAACTTAAAACCTATGCAAATGGAAGAATTCGCAGTGGGGAGTGCTTTGATAATAACCCTGCAACTTTTCATTTGGCTTTGGGAAACTTAATTGGGATCGAAAAGACTTCCTTCGTGATGGACAAAGCCTTTGACTATCAAGTGTGGAATCAACCCATCGTGAGTTACTCGTTTATCTATTTCAATCCACTCCAACCTAGCATTCGAAGCAGGGATTGGAAGAAAGTAGCTGTTCTCTATGATGTAAAATTTAAAAAGAAGGATAGATTCCAGAAACCGCTTACTCGCGGAAAGTTTATGGAAGGTAGTCGAGAGAGAGTCAGACGGCTTAGAGACTCTCAGCAAGATGGGCATATCAAAAAAATAGTAGGAGTGATTGCCACAGTAGATTTTCTCGTGGAGACCACGCCGCCCAATCACGGTCCATCTCCTAGTGAGGATACGGTGGGTCGGGATACTTACCTATACGATTTAGAGATAGCCCAAGAAGGGGAGAAGTTCTCCGTCACGGGTGGAGAGTGGCTTCAGAATAATCACCCCGATTTTTTCTTCGTTCCGCAAAAAGAGAGTTCTGCCCAACTGGTGTGGGACTACATGATTGAGCAAGACCCTCTGGAAGTCGGAAAAGAAGCAAGCACCCAGAGTGGTTACCCTCTTTGTAAACTCATTAAACAATTGGTCGAGGGATCCCAGTCGGGAGAAACCATAAGCTATTTTTGTCCCAAGCCCTGAAAGGCTTATTCTTCTACAATACCGTAATAAGTAAGTCCCAAGTGATTGATGAGCTCTTCTTTACCCAAGAAGCGTAATGTGTTGTGAAGTTTTAAGAGCTGAACTTGTAAGTCGTGTTCTGGTTTTAACCCTTGAGCAGCCAAGGGGCTTTTAAAGTAGAAAGACAGCCACTCTTGAATTCCATAAAAGCTACTTCTTTGAGCTAAATCCATGAATAAAGCTAAATCCAACACAATCGGTGCAGCCAAAATACTATCTCGGCAGAGAAAGTTGATTTTAATCTGCATGGGATAGCCTAACCATCCCACGATATCGATATTATCCCAACCTTCTTTGTTATCGCCGCGAGGAGGGTAGTAGTTAATCTGAACCTGATGGTGCACTTTTCCGTAAAGACTTGGATAAGTTTCGGGCTCAAGGATTTGCTCCAAAACTGATAATTTAGAAACTTCTTTTGTTTTGAAAGACCCAGGATCAGCTAACACTTCACCATCACGATTTCCAAGAATGTTAGTGGAATACCAGCCTGAAAGTCCTAATAAACGTGACTTTAATCCAGGAGCCACTAAGGTTTTCATGAAGGTTTGACCCGTTTTAAAATCGCTGCCGCAGATGGGGACTCTTAATTCTCGAGCGAGCTCTTGGAGCGCAGGAATTTCAACGCTTCGGTTGGGAGAGCCATTGGCATAGGGAACTCTTTCTTTGATAGCCGCATAAGCATAAATTTGGCTTGGAGCGATCATCGGATCATTCTCTTTGAGACCTTTTTCGAAAGCTTGAACTGTTTCATGGCAAGGGCTCGGGTCGATGTAGCGCTCAGTGCTTGCACACCACACCATCACCAGCCTCTCGCAGCCATTGTCTTTCTTGAAAGTTCGGATGTCCTCGCGGAGTTGATCTGCAAGGTCCATTTTGGTCTGACCCTTTTTTACGTATTCTCCAGAGATTTGAGTAATGTAATTGGGATCGAAAACGGCAGGCATAGGTTTAACTTGGGACAGCTCGTGCTTGATTTGAGCTAGCAATTCAGGTTCCAATACTTTTGCTTTGGCAGCTGCCTCATACGCATTGTCAGGAAAAATGTCCCAGCCACCAAAGACCAAATCATTTAAGTGTGTCAGAGGAATAAAGTCTTTTATTAAAGCAGATCGATTTTCACTGCGCTTTCCCAGACGAAGTCTTCCCATTTGGGTGAGCGATCCAATCGGTTCAGAAATCCCCTTTTTTACTGCTTCAACTCCGGCAATAAAAGTCGTGGAAACAGCACCCATTCCAGGAAGGAGTACGCCCAATTTCCCCGTGGCAGGTGCTAAAGTAACATCTGTTTTAGTCATGATAATTCCTCGCGTCAGCGTTTAACCATTTTTTAAGTCAGTTGGAAAGAGTAATATCCTAAGACGGTAAAAAAACCGTGAACTATAAAACATTATTAATTACAATTACTTAATGAATAGCTGGCAAGGTCTTTTCAAAGGAACCGATGGGACTTCTCTTTATTATGAAGTTCAAGGCGAGGGCCCGCCTTTAGTTTTTTGCTATGGGCTTACTTGCCGGCGGGAACACTGGCATCATCAAATTGAATACTTCTCCCAGAATTACCAAGTAGTGACTTTTGATTACCGGGGACACCACCGATCTTCCGCTCCTTCAAACGACCAACATTTAACCCTCGATTGGTGTGCTCAGGATCTGCTCGAACTTTTCAAGCACTTGAATCTTTCTCAAGCAGTCGTGCTTGGACATAGCTTTGGTGTTCCCATTCTTTCCAAATTTATTCCTCTTTTATCTGAAAAAATTGAGGGGGCTGTTTTTATTTGTGGTTCCGTTACAAACCCCTTTGAAAGCATGTTCCACTCCAATCGAATGACTTTCGTGCATCGATTGACTTCCTTCATCCAGGACCAAGCCCCAGAGGCCATGGGGTTTTTGTGGCAAAAATTTACGGAGAAAAACCGACTGAGCTATCTCATGACTTCTCGTTTGGGATTTAATGCTTCTAGGGCCCAAGAGAGTGATGTCTTTAATTACATTGAGGGAGTCAATCGGACTCCGTTTCAGATCTTTCACTCACTTATTTCTGATTATGCCCGCTATGACGGACGAGAGAATTTAAAAAACATTCATTGCCCAACCCTTCTGGTGGCAGGCGACGCAGATCAAATCACGCCTTTTGCTCTTCAGGAAGAAATGGCGGATCTTTTGCCGGAATCACAGCTCATAAAAATTTCGGGAGGAAGTCACAATGCTCATATGGATTTTCCGGAACAAGTAAATCGTGCCATTGAAGCTTTTTTAAAGGAGCTTCGAAACCGATGAAAAGCATTGGGTGGATATTACTTACTCTTGGCCTTTCGGCTTGTGCGAGTTTAAAAACTCCCACAAATCCCCCTATTCAAAACATTCCCTTTGTAAGCCTTCAAGAGTTTCTTACTGAGCAAAATGAACGCATGAAAAATTTAGAGAGGGTTCGGGGAAAAGCTCTTATTCGTTTCACTGATTCTAAGAATTCCCTCTTCGGTGAGAGCCGTTTGATTCGTTTTTTAGAGCGCTCTCTTTTGGATGTTAAAGATCCCATGGGAAGAACCCGTCTGTGGATACTTGCAAATGAGAAAAACCTGACCATTTATGAGGAGGATTCTCAAACAGCTTGGAGAGGACCCCAAGGGAGTGCCTCTTATTTTAGAACCTACTTTGGAATGGATTTACCTTGGGAAGAACTCCAAGAGCTTTGGTTGGGAATTTTGCCAAAATCCTGGAAAAAGAAAAATCTGCTTACTTGGGAATTTAAAGCTGGAGTTTACGAGGGCGCTTTAAAAGATAAAACCTCTTTTCGCTTTTGGGTTGATCCTGAATCTCGACAGATCAAACTCATCTCATGGATCCATCAGGAGAGGGAATATCAAATCGCCTATCAGGATTGGGATGCTTGCTCAGCTCTAGAGATTCAAAAGAAGCTGCTTGCGCACCGTGTGGTAATGAATTTGCCCGGCGAGTTAGGTAAATTTGAGTTAGAATGGGAAAACTTGAGTACAATCGAGGAAAGCCCCAACGAATTGAATTTTCAAAAGGGTCTTCCAAAAGGAACCCGTCTGATACCTTTGACAAAGTAAAAGAGGAGTCAAGATGAGCAAAAAAATGACAAGTAGAGTGGTTTCGGAACTCCCCAGTTTTCGCGAAGTCATTATAAACGCAGGGTTGATTTCATCAACACAAGCTGTCGATGTGGAGCGTTTGTGCTTTGAAACTGGAGTGAACTTTGCCACTGGCCTCATGTTCAAAGGCTATTGTTCTGTTGAAAGAATGGCTCGATTGCTCGAAGAAAAAGTTTCAATCAAAAGCTTTCCCTTGAAGTCGATCCCCGGTCTTGGCAAAGTGAAAAATCTCATTGCAGAAGAAAAAGCAAAAGAGCTTCAAGTGTTTCCATTGACTCTGATTGAGGAATCAGGCCAACGTGTTTTATTGTTGGGAATGACAGATCCTCTAGATATTTCTGCCATTAGAAAAATAGAGTTTTTAACTCACTTAAAAGTTCAGCCAGCTTTTCTTGCTTTGGATGAAATGCAGTCCCTTTATTTGAAGTATTTTCGAAGGGGTCTGGAAATTTTCCCAGTCGAAGTGACTTTCTATGGCGAACAAGCAGCTTCGAGTCGTGCCAATGCTGTTGAAGGAAGCATCGATTCAAAGGTCTCAGGAAACAGAGAGAAAAAACTTATCCAAGCGCTTTCTCATCTCTTAATAAAAAAAGGAATCATTTCTCAAGAAGAGTTAGATACCGAAATAAAAAAATTAAGTTCTTGAAGCTTTTTCGCAAATCCGCATAAAAAGAGCTTGGCTCTCTAACCACTCTTCTTTTTTTAGTGGCAGCTCCAAAACCTCCAGCACTCCTGCTCGGTAAGCTTTTTTAACCAGGTGCCTTTGGGAACTCTTCAGCGATTTTTCCAGAATCAATATCTGAGGCGCTTGCAGTTTTTCTTTGAGAAAGTCGATTAAAGTAAACGGCTCGGCCCAAGAAATATTTTGTTCCAAGAAAATGAGGCTGGGCTTAGAAGAAGAAAGTTCTTTTAAAAGTTGCTCTTCGGATGAAATAAAACTCAAAGGCTGTTCTCGTTTGCTCAGAAGTTCAAAAAAAGAAGAATCTAAATTCCCAATAAGAAACCAGTGGTACGGATTCTTTTTAGGAAAAGAAAAAACAGTCATGATAAGCCACCCTTTAGGGAGATTTTAGCCACCTCTTGAAGCTGCTGTCCAACGCATTTAACTGGGAGTTCCGAGGGTGATGCGGCGAGCCAATTATAAAAGCCTCAAGCAAAATCTACAAGCTTCCGACATATTTCATAAGAAACTTCTGGGGAGAGTCAGAAATCATGAATAAAATTTTAGTCATAGAAGATAACAAGGACTTCCAATTTCTCATTCAATCGGCTTTGAGCTCTGAGTACAAAGTAACCTGCTCTGATAACGGTAAGCAAGGTGTGGACTTAGCTCATGAAATAAAGCCCGACTTGATAGTTTTGGATATTTCTTTGGGGGAAATGGATGGATTCGAAGTTTGCCACTTGCTAAAGAACAATAAAGAAACGGCTCACATCCCTATTATCTTTCTCTCTTCGCGAGTAGATACACACAGCAAAGTAATGGGATTTGATCTGGGAGCTGAAGATTTCCTTGAAAAACCCTTTGAAGCAAGTGAACTCAAAGCTAGAGTGAAAGTTCGCTTGAAACAAAGCCAAGCTAACAAAGAAAACCTCTCTGTTTTTGAAGTTCCAGGTTTGCGAATCGATTTTGTGCGTCACCGAGTTTACATTGAAGAAAAACAGACTCTGTTTTCAGCTTTAGAATTTAAACTCCTTTCCTTCTTTGTGAGGCAGCCAGATCGAGTGCTCTCTCGAGAGCAAATTTTAAATAGTGTTTGGGGAGTGGATACTTTTGTCACGGACCGAGTGGTAGATTCTCACATTAGAAGCATTCGTAAAAAGTTAGGTTCCTACAAAGATCACATTGAGTCTATTTATGGAGAAGGGTATCGATTTAATCCCTCTCCAGCTTCTCATCAAAAGAAGAGCAAGATCGAAGACCAAGCAGCTTAGAACGCATTTTTTTGATATAATCAAAATATGCGAAACCGTCCGCTCGCTTTGATTCTTTGCTCCTGTATTTTTCTTGTTTTTCCTACTCAGCTCATGTTGGAAAGCTTTCAAGGCTATCACCCTTCAGCAACCGATTGGGTTCTGAGTATTTGTTTCCCTACTTTACTCACTTTAGGGCTCCTTCGGGTTGAGAAATTTGCTTGGTATACGCTTTTTGGTTTTATTTTTCTCTGGGGAATTAAGGATTATCAAGAAATAGAAAGTGCCGAAACATCCCTGTGGAGCGTTCTGAGCCACGTTACGGTTTACCTTTTGGGTCTAGCTTACTTTATTAACCCCCGAATCAAGCGGTTGTACTTTGATCCCAAATTACAATGGTGGAGAACGAAAAAAAGGTTTGAAACTCATGGTCCCGCCATTCTGCAAACAGAAAAAAAAGTCCTTTACCCCCAACTCAAAAACATCTCAGAAGGGGGGTGTTTTCTGGAAACGCCGCATACACAGCCTATTTCTCAAAAGTTAGATCTCATTATTCCTCTTCCCGTCCCCTTTAAAGCTTCATGTTTGCGATTCACTGGCGAAGTTCGTTGGCTCTCAGAAACAGCTGAGCGAACGGGGATGGGGATTCAGTTTCTGAATATTTCTCAATCCAACAAAAGAATTCTCAAAGAGTTTCTCAAAGCCCTCTAAAAGCCCCTCTTTTTCTTGAAAAGCTCCCTCCTCCAAGCGATGATGGGACCATGTATTCGGATAAGTTGCCCTTAGACAATCGAAAAGTTGCTCGATGCCGGAAAATTGCGGCTGATATCGGCCAAGAAGTCGCTCATCTCATTCATAAAAATTCAACTGTGGGTACAGAGCGGGGTATTTTGAGAATCTTAGGTCTGAACGGGGCTCTTCACCATCAAGGCCTTCAGTACCCAGTTGCTAATCTGATTTTGGATCAACTCAAAGAAAGTGGACGGTTGCCTGAGGGCGCTCTGTATTGGGTTGCTAATGCTTTGATTTCAAAAAAATGCAATTTGGAAGAATTGGGAAAGGGGGTCGCTCAAAGAGAAATAGATATTGGAAAAATTTCCCCACAAGATCCAAGGGAAACTCGAAAAGTCGCTGAAAAAATGGCTCAAAATGCTTTTAAGAACCTTCTTTCCTTTAGAGAGAAAAGAAAGAAGCTCATGAAGCAACAAGGGGATCCGCTCAGTGAGAAGCGACCTCTCAAGTATGTCATTGTAGCCACTGGAAATATTTTTGAAGATGTGACCCAAGCTAAAAGTGCAGTGTGTGATGGTGCTGACATCATTGCAGTGATAAGAAGTACGGCTCAATCTCTTCTCGATTATGTGCCTCAGGGTACAACGACGGAAGGTTTCGGTGGAACTTACGCAACCCAAGGGAATTTCCAAGTCATGCGTCAGGCTTTGGATGAACTGGGGGCTAAACAGAATCGGTATATTCGCTTAACGAATTATTGTTCAGGGCTCTGTATGAGTGAGATTGCCGCTCTTGCTAGTCTTGAGGGACTAGATTGCCTGCTTAATGATGCAATGTATGGAATTTTGTTTAGAGATATTAATCCTTACCGGACCTTGATTGATCAACACTTTTCTCGACTCATTTGTTCGGTCTCTGGCATTTGGATTATGACAGGTGAAGACAATTACATGAAGACGACTGATGCTGTGAAGGCTGGGGACCAAGTACTGGCTTCACAATTTATAAATGAAGTGTCAGCTCTGAATGCAGGAATGAAGCCTGAACAAATGTCCATTGGACATGCAATGGAGATGGATCCTCAATACGAGAAAGTTATTTTGATGGAAATTGCCAGGGCTCAAATGACCCGGCAGATTTTTCCAAAAGCGCCCCTCAAGTACATGTGTGCCACCAAGTATAAATCCGGAGATATTTTTACTGCACATGTCTTGGATACTATTTTTAATCTCATCGGATCGATGACCAATCAAGGGGTCATTCTTTTGGGAATGCCCACTGAGGCAATCCACACACCGTGGATGCAAGATCGAAGTCTTTCCATACGCAATGCAAATTATATTTTGAACGGGAGCTTAGGGATCTCCTCTGAATTTGGATTCAATTCCAAAGGCTTCATTTCCAAGTTCTCCCAGAAGGTTTTGGATGACTGTTTAAAACTTTTAGAGCGAATCCATGAACAGGGTTTTTTTAAGGCCATTGAAAAGAAAGTATTTGCCGATGTTTCAAGAACGGTTTCAGGAGGCAAGGGAGCTACGGGTGTTTTTGAAATTGATAGGGACGTTTATCTAAATCCGTTCTTCAAACTCATGGGGAGTCGAATTTAAAATGGCTGAAGTCGATTTAAATCGAATGTTGCCTTACGGAGATACCACTCAAGATGGTGCTGTTCAGTTGAGTTTTACTTTGCCCGTTGAACCTTCTGCTAAGGCCAGAGAAGCCGCAACTCAGTTGGTTCGTTCTTGGGGGTTTTTTGATGTGAAAATTGCCCATATGTCTGTCATTGGAATTGGTTACTCATTTTTTGTGGTCATGGCTCGGACTGAAAAAGGGGTCGATTTTAATAAAGTGGAAGCTCCTCAATTGGATTTGGAGAAAAGGGACTACAAAGAAATCGACAAGAAAATTCTTCAGGAAATTCGGCGTCCAATTCGCTTGGTAGGCGCTTGTACGGGGTTTGATGCGCACACAGTCGGTCTCGATGCCATTCTCAACATGAAAGGGTTTGATGGAGACATCGGGTTGGAAAGATACAAAGGCTTTAAAGTGGTGAACATGGGGAGCCAAGTTCCAACGGAAGAGCTCATTGATCGAGCTGTGAAAGAAAATGCGGATGCTATTCTGCTCTCAAAAGTAGTTTCTCAGAAAGATATTCATATTTATGATATGAGAGAATTAATCAATCAGTTAAAAAAGCGGGGATTAGAGAAGCGCTTTGTTCTTGTGGTGGGAGGTCCTCGAGTTACCCATAAACTTGCCTTAGAGCTAGGTTATGATGCAGGATTTACTATAGGAAGTCGTCCGAGTGATGTAGCAAATTTTTTATATGAGAAAATGGTTGAGCGAATAGATAAGGAAGCACCTAGCCGTGGCAAAAGAAAAAAATAAAATTGTGGGGCGTCAAATAGAAGTAGAAGCTCTGAAGAAGGCTGTTTCGCTTCATCGGAATGTTTTGATTGAGGGACCCGTCGGTGTCGGAAAAACTTTTTTAGTTCGTGAAGCTTTAAATGCCCTGAAGCTAGGCTTTGAGCGAGTGGATGGAGATACTCGCTATACCGAGAACAAGCTCACGGGTTGGTTTGATCCTCCCATTGTATTAAAAAAAGGTTATGCAGCCAGTGCCTTTATTGAAGGTCCGCTCGTTCGGGCTATGAAAGAGGGAAAAATTCTTTTTATCAACGAGCTCAATAGAATGCCTGAATCTGTACAAAACATTCTTTTACCGGCAATGGATGAGCGGCAAATTGTAGTGCCCAAGCTTGGGATGATTCGTGCCAAATCCGGGTTTTTGGTGCTAGCTACTCAGAATCCAAGAGAGTTTACTGCAACTCATTCTTTATCGGAAGCGCTCTTAGACCGATTTGAAATGATTCCCCTCACTTATCAATCTAAAGAAGAGGAATTTGAAATTCTCTCTGCTGCAAGTCAGGGGAAAACAAAAAAAGAAATCTTGATGAGAGTCCTAGAAATTGTCAGAGCCACTCGACAGCACCCCTCGATAAAAAGAGGCGCTAGTATTCGTTCGGCACTCTCCATTTTGCATTTAATCGAGGGGGGGATGGAGCTTGATTCAGCTTGTTTAATGGCCCTGCCTACTCGAATTGAAATGATCTCATCAGATGATGATCCTTTCGAGATTATTCGGGATTTACTTTCAAACAGCTCTTTCCCTGAGCTCAAGGAAAAAAAAAGTCTACAAAAAAGCAAAACCTGATTGAGCAAAAGGAAGCCACAGGAAATAAAGTATTTTTTCCACCTGAACTTGCCACTCAATCCCTTTTTGAGGAGTGGGAGAGTTTGTCTGGAAATCGACAAATGGAGCTCATGCGGGAAATTTATTTTAAACAGCTGCAGAGTCCCAATCCAGATTTGAAGAATGATAAAGCTCTGGTCCGGTTGATTTTGGACCATGCCAAAAAAATTATTTCTCATCCTGCAAAGCCTACACGAAAAAGAGTGGATTCTTTTTTGGCGGAGCCCTTTGCTGAACTTGCGATTGAAGAAACTCTTGAAGAAGATATTTTTCTTGAATCGCCTGAGAATATTCGAGTTGAGATTCGAGAAGAAAAACCTTTCTCTTGTGTCGTGATGCTAGATACTAGCTCATCAATGGCTGGAGAAAAACACTTTCTGGCAAGCCTTGCTGTAGCTGTTTTGGTGCTTGAGGTTCCCGCACTTCAACATTCGTTAGTTATTTTTGCTTCGGAGTCCAAAACGATTAAGCCCATGGAAAGCGCCAATCGCCCAGAAGATACCCTTCTCCGGTTTTTGAAACACCAACCCAGAGGCTTTACCAATATAGCTCTGGGTTTATCGCAGGGAGTGAAGGAACTTACAAAGGGAACTCAGGGGAAAAGAAAAGTAGGGCTTCTCGTCAGTGATGGAAGAAGTACTGAGGGAGAAAATCCTGTAGATATTGCAAAGCAATACGACTTTTTAGTGGTTTTACATCTTTGTGGGGCGGGAAGCGATCTAGATTCATCGAAAGTAATTGCTCAAGCCGGTCACGGGATTTGTTTGGAAGTGGAACAAATGCAAGATTTACCCAAAAGGCTCTATCAAGCTCTCCGAATGCTAGCCAGACAGTAAGAAAAATCTAAGGATTGATTTGACCTGCACCTCCCACATTGGGTGGCGGTTGCGGATTCTCACAAGTTGGGCAAGGCCTTGAAACCATGTTAGCAAGACCCGTCCAAAACTCTAGAATTCTAATGTTGGTATTTCGAATGAGAATTGCCACTGTTACGGCAATCATTAACACCAGAAGAATGTATTCCAGCAGCGTTTGTCCCTTTTGAGTTCGTCTCACCATCCAAGAATCATAACATGAAGAGAAGTTTCCAGTCGGCAGCAAAATTCAAAAGAAAATGGCCTAAAATGGCATACTTTAATTTGCGTGTTTGCCACTGAATTACCCCTAACCAAATCCCTACAAAAAACGTGTAAAGAACTTGGAATAAGACCACACTCGGAGGATAACTAAATAAGTTCTGCAAGTGCCAGACGGAAAAACTCAGCGCAGAAGCCCAGAGCGAAATGGGAAAGAAAGGTTCCCATGAACTATAAGCTGAACCAAGCCAGCGATCAAACAAGTTTACCATCCAACCTCTGAAAAGGAGTTCCTCAGCAATCGGCACGAGGATCCAGCTCCAAAGCAAGGTTTTCTTGAGTAAATGAGGATTCCCTATTTCAAGGGGGGATTTAAAAGCCCCAAAACCCATCGAAATGAGCAGAGGAAGAATGCTGAGTCTGATGAGTTGCTTAGTCGAGAAATAATTGGGTTTAGGAGTTGGCGGTGAGGGGAGAGAAATAAAAAATAAAAAAGATAAACCTAAAAAAATAAAGGGCTGACTTTCGGTATGCTCCAAGGCTTCGGCCAAACTCAGACAAAGGGGTTGAAAGCCAAAGGCCAGGAAAGTGCCTAGAGAAAGCGCGAAAAAAAAGAGCCTCGAGGACTGTTTTTGACTAGCAATTTGAAACCCCATGAAAGATGTCTTATACCTCTAAATCAAATGGTTCAACCTCAACGAATAATTGTCCGGGCTCCGAATTGGTTAGGGGATCACGTCATGGCCTTTTCTTTCTATGAGCAGCTCAGAAGAGGCTTTCCCAAAGCTCGACTTGTCTGTCTTTTGCCTGAGGGGCTCCAAGGTCTGATTTCAAACGGACTTTTTGACGAGGAGTGGGCCTTCAAAAAAAGCGATTTTAAAAACAAGAATAAAGTCTTTAATTGGATCCAAAAGATTCAAGAGCAAAAATTCGATCTTTCCTATAGTTTAACGGCGAGTTGGTCTAGTGCCCTTCTTTTTTATCGGGCCAAAATTCTAAGGCGTTATGGTTTTTCTGAAAGTGGAAGCGGAATTTTGTTGAGTCAATTTATTCCCTGGAGAGGGACAGAATCGAAGCTTCACAAATCTGACCTCTTTTTAGAACTTTTAAAAATGGGGAGTCAGGAATCAGAGAAGTCCGATGCTGCCAAGAGGTCCACAAGTCCCTCTTTGAGGGTTCAAGAGAGTTACTGGGTCATTGCGCCTGGAGCTGCTTTGCCGTTAAGAGAATGGCCTTATTTTCCTGAGCTACTTTTTGAAATCAAAAAGAAATATCCGAACCAAAAAATAGTGGTAGTCGGAACCTCCCTGGAAGAAGCTTGGATTTCTCGGCTTAAGCGCTGGAAATTAAAAGGGGTAGAAGACCTAATCCAAAAAACCTCTCTGCTACAGCTTAGGGATCTTTGCTCGAAAGCCCAATTGGTCATTGCTAATGATTCTGGAGTAGCCCATGTGGCTGGCACTTTAGCTCAAGCTCTAACGCTTGTTTTGTTTGGTCCCGGGACGCCGGATTATATTGCCCCCAGAGGCCCCTCAGTCCATTCTTTGACTCCGAGCTCCAAAGTGGGATGTGCCCCTTGTGAAAAGGCCTATTGCCGAAGTCCTTGGGGCTATCAAAAGTGTCTTAAAGAAATTTCAGTGGATACCGTTTTAACTAAGGTGGAGAAAATATTGTCTCTTTGACTTGGGGTATCAATAACCCCTACAATCCTTGGGGAATTTTATGCGAAACTTCATTATGGCTGTTATTATCCCTTTCCTTCTTTTAGCTCCAGCCTTGCGAGCAGATGAAAAAGAGGCTTTGAAACAACAACTAGAAAAACTTTTTGAATCCTCCAAAAAAGTAAATGCTCCAGGAGAAAAAGAGAAGTCTCGAAGGGAAATTGAAGGAGCTATTGATTGGGAGGGGATTGCTCGACTTTGTTTAGGGGAAAAAAATATAAAAAAGTACCAAGGAAAGAATTTTTCTGAGTTTCGAGATCTCTTGCAACAAGTGATTTCTAAAACTGCCTTTTCTAGAATGGATAAGTTTTGGTCTGAGGGAACCAAAGCTGCAATTGATAAAGTCGAAGTAACGGGTACTCAAGCTCATTTAGGAGCTAAATTTAATTCAAATAATGAGACTTTTGCATTGGATTACTTTTTCGGTAAAAAAGGGGGCCGTTGGTTGATAGTGGATGTTGCTTATGAGGATCTTAAGTACAGCGTAAACATTAAAGAGCAAATAGATGCTTTTCTAAAAGAAAAGTCTTTCAATGATCTCCTCGGAAAGCTTCGAAAAAAACGAGATGAGTTAGAGAAGTCGTGAAAAAATCTTATCGTTGCATTGAATTAGATCCCGCAAATTTCCAATTAAAAATCGCTGAGAGAACTGTAGCTGATTTGCATCCGGATCAAGTTTTGGTTCAGGTTTGGGGCTCTCCCATCAATCCTTCTGATAGGCTTTTTTGTAAAGGAGTCTACGGATCCCCAGCTAAAAGTCCGACCATTTCCAGGTTTTGAGGGAGTGGGAACAGTGGTGACTATCGTGACTGGGAAAC
>OGVY01000076.1_pt1 | contig 16330 bp, 28 predicted proteins | sample 1575871 | NCBI WGS metagenome assembly OGVY01 (sample SAMN07581536, study PRJEB24739) | freshwater metagenome
GTACAATCGTCAAGGATTCGTAAAGCATTACAAAAGTTCCAGTCCTTGTTTTCGCACCGTGCGCGGCTCAGGTGCTTTTGCCACCGAACCTTGACGGACTTGAGGTATGCTTGACCTATTGCGACCGTCAATCCGATATAGGCGTCACCTGTATCTTCGCAAGTCACCATGTAAAGCACATGGTTTCTGTCGGACCGTTTCTTTCTCATTACCATACTTACAGTATACCAAAGACGGATGTCCTTGTCAAGCACTTTTTTGTTGTATTTTTGCAACATGTTGTGTAAAAACAACAACTTATAGGGCGGTTTTGGGCGGTTTTCCGCTAGGGGGTAGGGTCTCAGTAGCATCCAGCCCCAAAAGCCGCCCAAAAGCCTGGAAAACCGGTCAGGAATTGACAAAGGAACGGCACAAAAAAACCTTTGTGTCATACGCGGATCGAAAACTGTTTTTCCGCTCGATACCTCGAATCCTTGTCACGACCTCAATTCGGTTAGGGGTATGCACAAGGACCGCACCATAGCAGTCCTTAGAAATTCCAAATGGAAGCAAATATGCATCTTTTTGTGGTGTGCGAATTTTGCCGATCTTCCGACCTCGGGCGCCTTTAATACCGTCAAGATTTCCAAAGTAAATCGTGTCCAGAATCTCCTCGGCTACCGATCTACGGATGCTCATTGGTTCAGGATTCATATACCTTCGCTTTATGTTTTGGTTCCTTGCGCCGCTTGTCGCCAACAACCCGCATACGGTACTTCGGTGTACGCAGGTCCTTAGCGACAAAATCGCGCCGCTTCACTTTATCAATTCGTACGGTTTGTTCCATTTTCCAATATTCACATCAACATAGTATGCGGTATTAAAGTAGTCGGTTTGAGCATCCGATTCATCATACCAATCGGCACCTTTCAGAGCCTTAAAGGCTTCAGTCAAGAATGCCTTAGCCTTACCGGTGAAATGCTCATGAAACCAGTAAGGGTTTACATCAATCGAACCGTAACGGCGCACAAAGGATTCATCTTGGCATTTGCCATCCGCCAGATAGTTTTCAATGAAGTCGATTTTTCCAGACTTCACATTTAGAACAATCGTGGAATGGTTGCGGACCGCAAGGGTTCCTTTTACGCCATACTTTGCAAGGATCGGTTTCAACAGAGCCGAAATTTTTGCTTTCTTTTCTTGAGACATGTAAGCCATTATGCATTCTCCAATTTGGTTTTGGTCAAGGACTTCAAAGTACGAACAACATCTTCAGTAGAATCTAACCGGTCGGCGGCCAGTCCTGTTAACATGGACTCTAGCACACCTGCCATTGCGGCATAGGGCGAACCATACTCGGCACGGCAAGAATCCTCATACGCTCGCATGGCCTCGCGAATCATTTTAGACCGCGCACGGCGCGCATCCATTTCCTTCAAAAATTTAGACATTCGAACCTCTCTCAATCAACATAAGCATATCTTACCAAAGTCCGAACCACTTGTCAAGCACTTTTTTTGGGTGTTGTAAAAATACAACAATATAGCATATTATAAAGTTTCCAATCTAACCATCAAAGTGGCATAATCATTGAACACTTCAGAACCATCACGGCTGGTTCTCAGTATGAGAAAGTTTCGATTGTAAATTTCAACAGTAGCATCCAAAGTCCTTGCGCGACCAAAAGTCACGGCACGATACTTGACACCTTTCTTGCTCTTGTATTCACCAGTCAGTACGCCGTAGGGCGCGGTAAAGTTTTTACCACATGCCCACTCGTAGACTGCGGTTTGAATTTCTTGACTATTCATTACCACTCCTTTTGTGCAAAGGGTGTTTCGTTGTATCCTGCGGTATACGCAACAATTTCCTCTGCCGTCATTTTGGCTAGAGTAATTTCTTCACTTTGGAAGGAATCACCAACAAAGTAATGTGGTCGATAACTCCGACCATACCACGCATCAGCAGAACCTCTGTCATACGGACCGCCATGTCTTTTATCATAATTCATCTTAAGCCGCTTTCATCATAATAGTAGGAAACTTCACAAAACCGCTGGTGTCTTTTTTAGCCTTGCCCTTGGCGTACAGGCCAACCACAACACCTTTCGGATCAAGGAATCGCAGGTCGGAATCGTCACCGTTGAAAACAGGCAGACCGTTGTAAGTCTCAGGCATCGGAGAATTTTTCTTAATGCCGAACACGGTAGCAACATTATACCCTTGTTCAATAGCCTTTGCAACATCGGCATCATTGCCGTCGGCAGCCGAGAATGTCAGGTGATAGTTGGCAAGGTTTCGACCCTTGCGGTTCAACATCTTGGTGTAGTCATAAAAAGTCACATTCGGAAACATTTGGAAAATGTTCTTGCCGTCCTGAACCTCATACTTTTCCCATGCAATATCCGAAGTGCCGTTCAAACGGAACACAGGAATCAAGCCAAGTTTTTCGGATTGCTTGATTGCCTTTTTAATATCGAGGTAAAGTTGGAGCATAAAAGCGCCACGGTTCTCGAAAAAGAAACGGGTCTTACGCTTTCGTGCCTCTTGAATCACGTTAGTGGTTTCGCCACGCTTGAACATGCCGCCACGACCAGCGGTGTTCAAACAAGCGGCAGTGCAACCGGCAGTCCGCTTGGGACAGGTTTCGTATCCGCTCACATTAGCAGGCGCAAGGTGTAGGATATAGGTATTGTAACCTTGGCTCATGCCCTTGAGAACTTTAGGATTACCGGTCGAAAGTAACTTCATATTAAACTAACTCGCAAACATCTTTGAAAAGTTTTTCGTATGCAAACTGTGACGGGAATCCGTACTCTGTCGCAAAATCACATGAGGACGATCCGTAGACTGCATTCGCGAATCCACCAGCATCAATCACCGCTTGGGCTAGGACCAACCGGTCATTGGATTTCACAACAAGGTTGCCAAGTCCGGAGTAGAATTCAATGCAACCATCTTCAACATTCACATAATCAACTTTAGTCATTTCGCTTTCCTTTCTCACTCAACAGATTCTATTATACAGGACTTTCGGCAATTGTCAAGTTGTATTTTTACAACAAATCAACTTGAACATCCACACGGTTCAACTTGCCGTCATCCTTGCGGACTTCATAGGCAGTGGCGAAGCCAGTAGGCTTTTCAGTCCTCGCCAACATACGCTTCAATGCAAGGTTGGTGAGGGCCTGAACCGCCGCAACCCGATGATGATAGTACACCAGATCAAAAGCACCTTTGACCGTGGTGTGAAAACCAACACCGTCAACGATAACCCGGATTTTCTGACCATTGTCAAGACCATCAATCATTCGCTTCATTCTCATTTCGCTATCCTTTTCAATCAGTACAGGATCAATTATACGCGATTTTTGGCAAATGTCAACCCTGTTGTTTTTACGCAACAGGCACCATTTTCATACCAAAAGGACCGACAACCAACTTGCATTCGACAATGCTGATTCCGGGATCGCCGAGCATAGTCTCGGCAAACGCTTCGGCGGCCGCCAGGGAAGTAAAGATTGCAAGGACTTCGTTGCCGAAGGACTGGGATTTGGTAACTGCTACAATCATTTTCATCTCCGTTTTCATCATGATTTAATTATACATGAGTCCTGGTAGAAGTCAAGTTGTATTTTTACAACAGAAATCGAGTTGTATTTTTACAACAATTGTAGGCAAATCAGTAAGTTAGCACTCACTAATCCCTAAATATTTGGTCAAAATTGCGGGATTAAGAAAAATGGTAACTACAAAAGAAATTTTGGCATGGCTTAGTCCGAAAATTGAACTAGTCCATGCCAAAAAAGTTGAATTGAAAAATGTTGAAGTAGACTTCTATGATACTTTTTTTGAGGTTCATTCTGAAGTTTTAGAAACTATATGGGTTAGAACCCTAGAAAAAAATTCTATAGTTGGTTAGGCAATTTCCCAACGCATTTCATCACGAATTTCTACAGTCTCGGACCCATCATACTCATGGATTCGAAATGCAGTTCCTTCAGGCAACCACGCAACATAGAGTCCGTCTAGGCCGCCAAAATATGCATCAGGATATTTTTCTTTACAATAATTTTCAATTTTTTGCAAGTCTGGTTCTTTGCAATCTAACATTTCAACAATTGCAGGATCGAAAAGCAATTCAGGATGATCATAGTTCCAAGTTGACCAACCTGCACCAAATCCACCAGAAACTAGAATGGCTACTTGACCATCACGAATAAGTTTTTTCATTTAAATCTCCATATCAATTGATACAACCTTTGGAAGATAAGGTTCATTCTTGTCATCGTGTCTTTCGTATCCAACATAACCTCTTGGATTGCAGACAATGCGAGTGTTTCCAATCATGTAATCAAACTCATGATGTGTATGTCCATGAGTCCACAATTTGATTTGTGGGCGGTCAAGAATAAACTCACTTAGATCGGAACTGTAACCACCATTCATCAATGTGTCATTCTCATACATTGGTTTGATAGAAAGTTTGCTTGGCGCATGATGCCCAACGACAACATACTTTGCGGTAGGATCATTTTCGATAACAGTCTTGATATAACCAAGCATCTTTTTGTGATCCTCAACTGCATCTTCTGGAGAGAATTTTGCAACTCTCTCATGAAATCTACCTTCATCATCTTTGAAATTGACCACACGATTGCTATTGCGAATAATGCGAAAGTCATTCATCATACTTTTAATGTGATATAGAGTGAGTGAATCTTCTTTGTTCATATCCGTCCAAAGAGTACCACCGATGAATGTAACATCATCGATTCTCACACATGCCTTGTCAAGAAAGTGAATGTTTCTTTCGGCACAAGCATCACCTAGCAGTTTATGTGATTCTGCAAAGTCGCCATTGTAATGTTCATGATTGCCCATGATAAAGATGACATGTTTGTACTCTTTCTTGCAGTTATCAAGAAAGTCTAGAAAACGATCTGTTTTGTGTGTGCCATACAAATCTGATGCAACCATAATGTCGCCAGATAGAATAAGCACATCTGCGCCTTCGGGATTGACTGGATACCAGTCACCGAATTCAAGATGGATGTCACTAGTGATTGCAATTTTCATAATTACTCCATTTACTCCTATTGGTACGGATGGCGGGACTCGAACCCGCATAACTCAGATTTTAAGTCTGATATGTATACCGATTCCATCACATCCGCAAAAACGATAAGGGGCACCTGAGTGTTTCCCAACAAGTCTTGTTGTTTAAGAGTAGGCATTTCTGCTCACTCCCCCATTCTATGTATCTATTTTATCTTAATTTTGATTGGATGTCAATAAACCAGTCGCAAGAGGTAGAAAAAGTTTTCATGGTATAACAACCTAGAAAGTCTCCTGTATAAACAAGTGCCGCGGCAAACATTGCCAAACCAATGACTGGTCTCCATTTTTTCATATTTAAGGAACTATGTATCCATAACCATTTGAAGGAGATGAGATTTCAGATTTTACATTATCTTTATCCTCATCTTTGATATCTGAAGCAATAAGAACCGCTCGTTCAACTTTAAAATGATTTGCAATGTGTGTTAATTGTTTTCCACTATTATCAACTTCACTGACTAAATTTGCTCCAATAGTATTCAGCGATGAAGAGTTTGTTACAATTGTTTCTAGTGCATCGGCAATTCTATCATAAAGCCCCGAATAATCGATTGCAATGGATATTGCGTTTGCAATATTAGCACCACCCTCAGTAATAACATTGTGAGTTACAATATATGTATTTGAACCATCTACAATTTTGTATACATAAACATCAGGGTTTGCTTTTGAAAAAATGAGTGTTTCTGTTGCCATGATTTTTCCATTTAAATGAAATTATTTATATTATAAAAATTAAAAGTGGCGGTGAAGGTGGGATTCGAACCCACGGATCCGCTTTCGCGAATCGAAAGTTTAGCAAACTTCTCCCTTAGGCCTCTCGGGCACTTCACCGAAATTTGAGAAGATTTTTGGAGCGGGTAGCGAGAATCGAACTCGCAAATCAACTTTGGCAAAGTTGTAGGTTACCTTTACATCATACCCGCATGTTTGGCGGAAGGCAGAGGAGTCGAACCCCACCCGTATTTCTACAGGACCCAGTTTTCAAGGCTGGTCGCCGGCCATCCCGGCTGCATTACCTTCCAATGTTTTTATATTTATATATTGGTGCCACACTTCCTTATTTGGTGCCCAAGGTCGGATTCGAACCGACACGACCTTGTTTCTAAGACAAGTACCTCATACCAATTGGGTTACTTGGGCTAAACATTTGGTACCCTCACTCAGATTCGAACTGAGAGAACTTCTCCTTTTGAGAGAGATGACTTTACCAATTTGTCCATGAGGGCATGGTACCGGATATTGGGATCGAACCAATGACTTATCGCTTATCAAGCGATTACTCTACCGCTGAGTTAATCCGGTGTAAATTCTGGTACCGCCTGTTGGGATCGAACCAACTTCCTCGGTGCTTCAAACCGATGCAATGACCACACTTGCTCAAGCGGCGTTGGTACCTCTAGTAGGATTCGAACCTACATCAGCCAATTATCTGTTGCTACGGAGTATAAGCCCGCTGTTTTACCATTAAACTATAGAGGCATGGTGCTCCCAACAAGAATTGAACTTGTAATTCATCCTTACCAAGGATGCGTTATACCACTTAACTATGAGAGCGAATTGGGCAGGTGAACGGGAATCGAACCCTGACTAAATGTTTCACAGACATTTGTGCTAACCTTTACATTATTCCCTGCATAGATGGTGCCTTGTGACAGGATCGAACTGCCGACATTCGCCTTGTAAGGGCGCTACTCTACCTCTGAGTTAACAAGGCTTAATTAAATAATCTTCTAGCGAACTGTACTAGTAATTGATTGTGACGATAGTGATGCCAATGCTTTTGCATGTATGGCTTATCAAACCAATATATGTCACTCTCTGGATGAGGACCTATCAGCCCTATATTATTTTGTATGACTGCGGCGGCATCTCCGTTTGAGTATCGCGCAATTACATCATAATCTTTTTCATCACCTAACAATGCACAACCATCATAAAAATACATATTCTCATCATACTCTAACCAACGAACTTTTGCAACTGTATCGAAACTTCTTTTTATGTCTGCATTTGGTCTTTTAATGTACTGTGTTGTTTCAATGTTTGTTAGATTGAAGTAATGGTGTCCTGCCCAATACGCACCCATACAAATACCCAAATATCTACCGCCTTTTGTTACATAATTTTTTATCACATCTTTGTATGGTTCTACAATATTGTGCCAAGTATCACTATCGCCAATGCCGCCAGGAAAGACAATCATTTCATACTTTGCAAGCACTCTATCTGTTAGATATGCATTGGATAAACAATGTATATCATAATCAAAATACAATGATCGAATGACGCCATGTGCGCTTTGCACAGAGCATTCTGGATGATGAACAAAAATTGCGATTTTTCTTTTTTTCATATGGGGAGTTCTATGAGGATCGAACTCATACTACCAAGGTCACAACATGGTGTGCAGACCACTACACTAAGAACTCCATAGATGGCTACGGCGGAGGGATTCGAACCCCCAACATATGGTTTTGGAGACCATCGTTCTGCCATTGGAACTACGCCGTATTATTTTGGCAGGGGATACTGGATTCGAACCAGTGATGACGGCTTCAAAGGCCGCTGCCTTAGACCAGACTTGGCTAATCCCCAACATTTATATTATACTGCTACTGCGTATTTAAACCGATCCGCCGCGTGAGTTGCAGCCCATGCGTGAGGTTTTACAAGAGGTATAACATTACATGTACCACGAATATAACCAATTGCTTCTTGAATTACGCATGAAGATCCGTGCATTTCATTTGGATTGATGTCTAGATGAACTTCAACATGACGATCTTCTAATACATCTGCTAATTTTAAATACATTTCGCTTGCCTTATATACTTCATTCATTAAACGATATCTTGGACGATCAATTTTTTGATCATAGTCTCTTTCTCTATCTATTTGGCCAAAAAGTTTACAACCATTGTTACCATTGATATGCACTACAACCGCAGTAATGTAATCGGCATACCATACTTCATTTAAACGAAATCTTTCAGAATCACAACCTAGGTAAATCTTTGTTTCTGGTGTTTGTTTTGATATAAAATTTCTTACTTCTTCTAGGTTGATTTTTCTCATGATTTCTCCTTTTAATTGGAGCGGGTAGTGGGATTCGAACCCATCTATTGAGGTTTGGAAGACCGCCGTGTAACCGTAAACACTTTACCCGCAATATTCTTCGAATTCTTCATACATTCTGTTGCCGAGTTTATTGGCTTCAATTTCCCATGGCAATTCATTGTAGGGAACAACATCGGTGTTGACCCTACGAGATTTCCATCTAGACAATTCTTCGTTGATTTCTTTTCTGACAAACTGGCGAATGTGAACCATCTCATGCGCCATGGTTTGAATTTGAGTTTCTAACTTATCTTCTTTGGCAATTTCCATGATAAAATATCGAGGCTCACCAATTACATTATAATCATCTACACATACTGTACCAAAATCATCACTATTCGATACAAACTTCACACGGATATGCAAATTGGCAATCATCTGCGGAGAGAATAATTTCTCTGCAAAAAAATTCAATGCTTTTTTTTGTTTTGATCTTATTCGAGAACCATAGAGATTTAGCATATCAACCTCCTTTCATTACACTATTTATTCATTACAATATTTCTGGTCGGAGATGCAGGATTCGAACCTGCGACCCTCTGCTCCCAAAGCAGATGCGCTACCGGACTGCGCTAATCTCCGTAAATTGGTGCCCCTTGACAGAATCGAACTGCCAATAGATGATCACAAATCAACTGTTATACCATTTAACTAAAGGGGCAAAACTTGGTGGTGATGGCAGGAGTCGAGCCTGCAACCTCTGCCGTATGAAGGCATTGCACTACCATTGTGCTACATCACCTTAGCCATTAGTGAGAGTACTGCCATATCCGTTTAATACCCAGATAAGTGGTATCTACTATCTGTAACCATCTGCGGAATGGACTAATTTCCTAAATCGATGGCGATAGAGAGTGGTCTTCCCTCGGCAGTCAGGTCGCTAGTCAAGCACCTCGCTTTCGGACTCTCACGAATGGCTCCAGAGGTAGGGATCGAACCTACGACACACGGATTAACAGTCCGCCGATCTACCGCTGATCTACTCTGGAATAAAATGGTTGCGGAGGATGGATTCGCACCATCGATCTCTTGGTTATGAGCCAAGCGGATTACTTCTTTCCTACTCCGCGATAATTTGGCGGTCCCAACGGGAATCGAACCCGTCCCTGCGCCGTGACAGGGCGCTATACTTGCCGATATACTATGGAACCAATATTCATTATTTTACTGCAAAAAACTTTATTCGTCAAGTGGTAGGGGCACAGAGAATCGAACTCTGGTTTACTGGTTAAAAGCCAGTTACTTTACCACTAAGTTATACCCCCAAAATCTGCTGGCACCGCCTGAGAGAATCGAACTCCCATCTCGGCGTTCGTAGCACCGGATTCTTATCCATTGAACTAAGGCGGCAATTTGGTGGAGGATAGCGGAATCGAACCGCTAACTGTACCTTGCAAGGATACTGTGTTCCCAATTATACCAATCCCCCAAATATTTGGCATTACGAACTTTAGCCGTATCTCTTACGCGGATACCGAAAGTACATCGTTGATGCACCGATGGACACGCCAGCACCTTTTGCTGGATTGACACACCTTGATGGTGCGACTATGGTGGAGGTTGAAGGAATCGAACCATTTGGCAACCACCCTACTTAACAATGCCTACCGGGTTACAGCCGGCAATAGGGAACAACCTCCGTATGCTTGGAGTGAGGAGTGGGATTCGAACCCACGGTACAAGAGTTTTGCAGGCTCCGCCATTTGACCGCTCTGGCATCCTCACATTTATTTTACCATTTGCAGTATCATCATGTTATAGACAGCCTTCACCGTACTGCCGTTTGATTTTAACGACCAAACTTATTCCCAATGCGTCCAAAGGGTCTTTGTTTGATAACAACTGTTTGTGTAGTCTATTCGAATTAACCACGCATTGACAGATACACTATCCTGCGATCACAGGAATTTTCCATAATGATACTGCAAATGGTACACCGTACGGGAATCGAACCCGTCTTTCCACCTTGAAAGGGTAGCGTCCTAAACCGATAGACGAACGGTGCATTGGCCCGGCCGGCAGGAATCGAACCCACATCGGACGCTTTAGAAGAGCGTTGCCTTATCCATTAGACCACGGCCGGAAAAATCTTCTCAAATTTTTAAAGAACGATCTGATTTTACGATATCAGGAAACGTATTGCCTGTAGGTTCTCAGGCTACCGCGTTGAATTTCTCATCAACAGAAATCTATTCTACGCGACCTTCGAACCTTTGTCAAGCACTTTTTGTTGTATTTTTACAACTTGTTGTCTTTATACAACATAAACAAAAACCCCCTAGTTTTTATGCTAGGGGGCTTGTGTTTAGATTGACTTTTTTGTAACTTGTCAGTCCAAGCCCCCGAATTGGTCCTCCCAAATTGCAGGTGTGCGTGAGCCTACGAATGGCTTCGCATATGTGCAATTTGATCTACTGTGGAGTGTTATGGACTGCATTACTTTTCCTTTGAAAGTTTTCTTTGTCATTATCTATATATCCAAGATCAATTGTTTATTTTGATGAAAATGCATTAACATGGCGAATACTTAAAAATGATGATAGGCAAAATGCCGCCAGCCATTCCCAAAATCCATAAGCAATGCCTAGATTAAACAAGGTGTTGATTGACCAAATAAAAATAAATGGTATAAAAATTGCAAGAAGAATTGCCGCGATTGCTATAATTGTTGCCACACCTGATTTAACACCACTCATTTGATACTCCATTCATCGTCATCGAAATCTTCTTCCGAATAATTGTTGATATCAAAATTACGCAACTTCTGACGTATCTTTTGATGATTCTTTCCTTTGCTTTCACGCAAAGACTTTTTCTTAGGGTTTGGTTTCTGTTCATCTTCTTCGATGAATTCTCGGAAGCCCTTCAACTTCCTGTTTGTATTATTCGACTTAGACATTTTGTGATTGAGATTCTCCTACGAACAATTCTGGTAGTGCCTCTTCTGCTACCTTTCTGTTAATATTTTTGTAGCCAGTTAATTTTTTGTCTTTAATCATGATTGCTAAATTTGCCTCATCTATCGAAATGCTTTCGAGCATATCAATAAAAATCTTTTCTTTACGAGAGTTTGTCAAATTGTTTCCTACACCTTTTACAAAGTACTTAAACTTCTTCAACTCTTTAGGTAGTCTATTATACCCCCAATTGTTTGGTATGTCAAGTGCTTTGAAAGGTGGCGCGCCTTCTGGCAAATCAAACTGAATATCTCGATGAAATGTCAACATGATCACCGTTTTCAAGTCTGGTTTTAAATTTGCAATCTCTCGCAAATGTGCCACACGATCTTTTGCGGGTAATTTATTTACCATACTGAGTAACTCTGGCAAAGTTGCTCTAGAAATATCTACTGGCATATTAAAATTCCTGTATGTGTTCCATCAATTGTTTCATACGATTTTTGATGAAATAGTTTAATATTTTATCTTTACCTTTTATACTGTTAGGATTGTGATAAGCGTTCAAAATCTTAGTGGCGTACTCATCAGGCACTTTAGAAAGATCGATTAGATTTTCATTTCTCTGATAGTTACGCAACATGGGCGCATCGCAAAAATCCTCAGGTTTTTGCAATATCCATATATTTAGTTTTTTTTCAGTTACAGGTTTTTGACGGGATTCAGCAATGAACGTATCATCACTCGACAAAATATTAGGAATGCCATCGCCACGATCACCCTTGATGATATGTTCTTTGAGAAACTTGATTGGTTCCGAAGTCTTCAGAAACTTCTTTGCCATAGGACTATACTGTTCTACATTTGCAAACCTTTGCAATTGCATAAAGTCTTTGTCGCTAGACAAAATGAGAATTCTTTCACTTTGTTGATTCTTCAGTTCTACTCCATATTCACGACAAATTGTGCCAATTACATCATCCGCTTCAGTCTTATCAATTTGAATCACTCTGTACGGAAAGTTCTCGCGAATCTCATCACGGACTTTGTTTAGAGTTTCAAAGATTAAATTCCAGTCGTATGGAGATTCTTCTCTCGCTTTTTTGCGGGATGCTTTGTAGTATGGAAATACATCTCTGCGCCAATACTTCTTATCATCGGCACAGATAATCATTTCGCCATACTCATCTTTAAACTTCACATTGTACATGCGAATGCTATTGAGAACCATATGGCGAATCATATTCTCATTGATGCCGTCTGCTTTCAAGCCAGGTTGCATCATCAAATTTGAGATCATGACTTGATTCAAGTCGAGCAAAATCATTTAAGTTCCTAGTTCACTATCTTAAGAATAATTGTATCAGAATTCATTCGACCTGTCAAGTTGCTTTCTTTGGTAGACAAATCTGGCAGAATTTTCTTGATCTTTACTTTACCTGCCTCCATCAACTCTTTGATGGTTTCAGACGGTTTGCGTAGTCGCTTACCAATGGAAGTTTGTTCATTAAAATTCTTGAATGTGCTACCTTTCACCGTCAAGCCTTTTGCATTATCTGCATTATAAACGCCAAGTGTTTTAGTTTTTGTATTATATATCCACACTTGTAGTGCGCCGACTACTTTCTCTGGCGACACACTTGTAAGTCCTAAATCAGGAAATACTTCCATATAATTCATCTTTGAAACTAAAATTGCCGCAGGCTTTTCTTTCACTTTGCGCTTTTTGCGTACAGGCTTGTTACTCTCTGCGCCAGCATTGGCGGCGACAACAATAGAGTCCAAGAATTCTTTGAACCTACGCAACTCAGGCTTTGTAAAATTAGAGTAACCTTCTTTCAAATCGGGATCGGTTGTGTTGATAACCTCTTCGATTTCTTTTGCTCTTTCAATAAACACATCGCAAATCTTTTTCATCACAACGGAAGATAGATTGCGAGACTTAAAGTAAGAATTCATATCGATAAAGTTCTTACAACCACCAGTTGTAAATTCATCAATCAGTCCTTCTATTTCGCCGGCCTCTTCGCTTGCCTTTTCGCGAATGCGATCTTGAATGTTGACCTTTGGCGCATCTTCAGTCACAACCTTGACTGTCCTTAAGTCTTTGTTTGCTTCGATTAAAAGTTCTTTGTACTTACTCGCAATATATTGCTTAGTCTTGTCACTTGGAACGAAACCAAGGCAAAGCATACGCGCAAGCCAACCAAACTGTAGATTGATTTTAGATTCTGATACGGATCGAATGGCAAGAATTTCATTCTTACTTCGCCCAACAAATTTGATATAGCCGAGTATAAACTCTTTTGCATCTTTCTTACTGCAATTGTAGTTGTACCAATTGAACGCGCCAATCAGAACACTTTGTTCACTTTTATCTGCCACATTTGTGTAGATAGGTTCATCACCAATTTCTGATATGATCTTTTTCATGATAAATTTCTATAAGTCCAAGCGTTAGTTTCAATGTTCCAAATAGTTTCGTAGTTATTATTCTTTCCCTGTAGAATTGTTACTTGTATTTTGTTCGTTTTGAGGAAAGAGATTAAAAACGCTTTTAGTTGCTCCTGATCCGGATAACCTCCCTCGGTCACTATCTTGACCTTCGTACAGGTATTCATACAATTCCTTTATTCCGCCGATATATTTTGTTCCGTGATAAATGTGAGGTACCGTGTTTGTACCAGGTATTAATCTTTGTAATTGATTCAATGTGTAATCAATTCCATAAAGATAAATTCTGTAGTTGTAGCCCATAGTATACAATAAAAATTCTGCTTTATCACATGCTTTACTATTTGGTGCGGCGTATATAAAAAACATTACATTTCAGTTCTTGTAGTAGTTACAAGCCTCACATGTGTACCGGGATGAACCGATGACGATATAGTTTTTCTTTGACCGTTGTCTTCATAAGTTACAAGGTAACCTACAATAATGTTTCGATCATAAGGTTCTTCAATAATTTGGCAAGTATTTTGTTGACGATATCCAATTGTTTGTGTAGTATATCCCACAACTCTTTGGCCTGAATTTGAAGCGGCGCCGGCGCCAATGACACCACCAAGTGCAGTCGCTCCTGAATTACCATTTGAAACTCCTGAACCAATTGCGGCGCCTACAATTGCGCCAAAAATTACATTAGTGGGATTTACAGGAACAGGTTCAACAATTGCAACATTTTGTTGAACAGGAACGGTGGTTATTCCACACACTTGTCTTTGCGTGACGCCGGTCTCTCTTTTTGAGACAGTTTCAATATTAACAATAGGTGCGTATCGAATTAGTTTGTCTGGAACGTCATAGAGAGGACTTGGCACATAAGTGCTACTAGTGCCTGAAAGTATCCCATCATTTTTAGGATCTTTTGAAAACCTAACTTCCGCATGAGCGGCAGTTGACGCGACAAGCAAGGCGGCAACCAGTGCATTCAGTTTCATGGAAGTTCTCCTTTCATAGTGTATATATCATACCGCATCTTTTAACTTTTGTCAAGTCTCGGTAAACTAAATAAGTTAGTGTTCACTTATGAGGAAAACTAATGGATATCAGCATGTTATATGACAACATGATTTATCTTTGGTTGCAAGGCCTTTATTTGCCATACACCATCATGGCAAACTTAAGCACCTGTAGTCTTTGCAGGTGATTTTTTCCTAGTTGTCTTTGCGGCAATTTTGGCGGGTTGCTTTTTCGCAACAGGTTTAACTTTTTTGTCCGGTTCTGGTGCAGGTGTTGGTTCTGGTATGATTTGTTCAACTGGGGTTACTTTGATGCCTGTCACGGAATCTAGAGGATGCGATCCGTCAGGTTTTTCTTTGTTTAATACACTGTAGGCAAAAACAAGAATGCCACCAAGAATGATAATCCCAACAATAATTTCCATAACTGTCTCCTTAAGGGTAAACTAATATTTATAAGAGGTGAATGCAATGGACATCGCCCTTGATTCCAATCACAACTTGAAGTGTATTCTTTACCACAAGTATAGCAATGCATTTCAGTCCCACAATCCTCTGTAATATTTACCAAACAAACGTAAACCGTTATCGATTCTTTTTTGTTCTTTTTGTAGACCGTCATAGTCGCATTTGTAAGTATGATTTGGACCTTCTTTTAACTGATACAAAGTAGGTTTGCCATTTTCATCCCATGCAGATGGCTCTGAGTAATGATCCATTACGCCACTACTATATTTGTCTTCCCATGAATTATCAACCAAGCACTCAAATGCAAAGATCATTTCATTTAATACCCAATTCCAACGAACATGAATTAAATCATTGGCTGCCTCATCTACGGCATCCTTTTTTTCTGGAAAAAGATCCAGTTGATCATAATTATGTGAATCGTATGAAGTGTGAAATTTTTCTGGCACATCTTCATCATCAACAATAGGAGACCCGTGTTTCGTTGCTTTCAACTGTTTCAACATTGGCAGAATAATAGGCGCCAATGTGCTATCCATTGACCATGTATCATAGCGATCAATCTTGATATACATTCTGCGCTTTTTAAACTTATCTATCCAAAGCAGAAACTTGTAGAGTAGTGTTTTGTGTTCTTTTTTGCGATTGAATGGATCAGACTTTTCATCATCCCAAGAACCAGTCGCAAGCCAATGCCCAAAATTATGAACCCAATCTGGTTCACGCTCAAATCCAAATTCGTCTTTTTCTTTCTTTGCCCAAAAGCAAAGTTTCTCGGCTAACTGATAAGGACCGAACCAGTTTTTGTAAGGACCAATGTAGACTTTCATTTTGTTTCAACTTTCATTTGACCAAGTAACTCTCTCGCTCTGTCACGAACTTCTGCCGTGACTGCGTATCCATACATCTCAGGATTCAATAAGTCTTTCAGAAAGCGATATATCGCTTCGTTATCAAGCAACACTTGGTGGTGGGTCGAATTCATCATCATTCTCCTGCTTGTCTACAAGTCTTAGATTTAAGAATGGATTTGTTTTTGAAAATTCATTCGGCAATGCTTCTGCAATCATTTCAAAATGATAGTTTCCCGGATAGTGTCTGAGAATACTTGCCGCTCTCTGACGAACTGCCCTAGGCACTTTCGGTGTTGCTTGAGGGTTGCACAATTCCATGAGAAATTGATAACCACACTTCATTGCACGATAGCGTTCATCAGGTAGCGTCATTACCAACTCCTTTCATCGGTAATTATAGTAGTAAACTCGCCGTGGTAATTTCCACATGT